>Ga0101945_1001298_pt1 | contig 26694 bp, 24 predicted proteins | sample DewCreD2012metaG_2_FD_75246 | JGI IMG/M metagenome (GOLD analysis project Ga0101945, IMG submission 75246) | Hot spring sediment bacterial and archeal communities from British Columbia, Canada, to study Microbial Dark Matter (Phase II) - Dewar... ... | reverse complement strand
GCCGCGTCGGGATCGCTTCCGCGCAGGCTCTTGATGAAGGCGGAGATGGTGTCGTAGTGGAGGTCCCCCTCCCGGTCGTAAAGGAGGGCGCGCCGCTGGCTGGCCTCCCGCGCCGCAGCCAGGGTGACGCGCCGCACCCCGCCGGCCTCCTGCGGCGCGACCGCCACGGCCGCCTCCAGCACGTTCAGCGCCACCCGGGCATCCCCGTTGGCGATGTTCACCAGGTGGGCCAGGGCGTCGTCCTCCAGCACGACCCTCTGCTCGCCCACCCCGCGGGGGTCGGCCAGCGCCCGCTGCACGATCGTCCGCAGGTCCTCCTCGCGCAGCGGCTCCAGTTGAAGCACACGGGCGCGGGAGACCAGGGTGGCGTTGACCTCGAAGAAGGGGTTCTCGGTGGTCGCCCCGATGAGGATGATGGTCCCGTCCTCGACCGCCGGCAGCAGGACGTCCTGCTGCGCCCTGTTGAAGCGGTGGATTTCGTCGATGAAGAGGATGGTCCTGATCTGGTAGTAGGCGCGGCGGTCCAGCGCCTCAGTGATGATGCGCTTCAGGTCGGCCACGCCCGCGGTCACGGCGTTGACCTGCTCGAAATGGGAGCGGGTGAGCCGAGCGATGATGTGCGCCAGGGAGGTTTTCCCCGTCCCCGGGGGCCCGTAGAGGATCAGGCTGACCAGCTCGTCGGTCTCGATGGCGCGGCGGAGGAAGGTCCCCGGGCCGACGATGTGCTCCTGCCCCACGAACTCCTCCAGGGTCCGCGGCCGCAGCCGCGCCGCCAGTGGCGCATCGGCGGGGAGACGGTCGGGGAAAAAGAGGCTCACGGTCGCCTCAAGCAGGAGCGACAGCCTCGGGACATCGGCGCACAGTTAGACAAATCCCCGCCGTACCGAAGGCGCCGGAGTTCCCGAACCTGTCCTCGACAGGTGGGTGCCCTCCCGGCCGTTTCTGACACTCCCTGCGAGAACCGTGCCCGTCGCCCGGTCCCCGGGGCTGTCATCCGCGTCCAGCGTCCGGGCTCCCGTTTATGCAGTGTTGGCTCGGAACTACTGGCGCGCTCGCGTACGGCAGGGATCCCTGCTCACATCCATCGTACACGCCCCCGCCCGGGCTGACAAGGAAGCCCCTCCCCCGGCCTCCCCCGCCTCAGTCCCCCTCAAGGAGGGCGATGTGAACCTCCCGCAGTTGCGCGGGGTCGACGCGGGTGGGCGCCCCGGTCATCAGGTCGGTCCCGGCGGTCGTCTTGGGGAAGGCGATCACCTCACGGATGGTCTCCTCCCCCGCCAGGAGCATGACCAGGCGGTCGAAACCCAGGGCGATACCTCCGTGGGGCGGGGCCCCGTAGCGCAGGGCCTCCAGGAGGAAGCCAAACCGCTCCTGGGCCTCCTCCTCGCCGAGCCCGATGGCGCCGAAGACCTCTCGCTGCAGGTCGTGGTCGGCGATGCGGATGCTGCCGCCCCCCAACTCCACCCCGTTCAAGATCAGGTCGTAGGCGCGCGCCCGCACCGCCAGCGGCTCGGTGGCCAGCAGCGAGCGGTCCGCCTCCAGCGGCGCCGTGAACGGGTGGTGGACCGCCACCAGCCGGCCCTCCTCCTCGCTGGGCTCCAGGAGTGGAAACTCCGTCACCCAGCAGAACTGGTATGTGCCCGCCGGCACCAGCCCGGCCGCCTGTGCCGCCGCCAGCCGCACCCGTCCCAGGGCCGACGCTACCGTCCGGGGCGGCCCCCAGGCGAAGAGCATCAGGTCTCCGCTGGCGGCGCCCAGCCGCTCGGCCAGGCGGGCGGCTAGCGACCCCGACACTTGCCCGCCGAGGGTGCCGCCCCTGCCTCCCGCTACCAGGGCCAGGGTGGCCAGTCCGCCAGTCCCCGCAGTTCTCGCCGACTCCGCCAGGGCTTCTGCCTGTCGCCGGGGCAGGCCCGCCCCTCCGGGGACCGCCAGGCCGCGGACAACCTCCCCGGGGGCCACCGCCCCACGCAGGGGGTCTGGTCCCGCTGCGGCAAACAGGTCCGAGACGTCGCCTATGGGCATGCCGAAGCGCAGGTCCGGCTTGTCCGTCCCGTAGCGCAGCATGGCCTCGGCGTAGGTCAGACGGGGAAAAGGCCGCTGCACCAAGATCCCGGTGGCCTCCTCGATCGCCTCAGCCAGTACTTCTTCGGTCACCTCCAGGACGGCAGTCTCGTCGGCGAAGGACATCTCCAGATCCACCTGGGTGAACTCGGGCTGGCGGTCGGCGCGCAGGTCCTCGTCGCGGAAGCAGCGGACGATCTGATAGTAGCGGTCCAGTCCGGCCACCATCAGGATCTGTTTGAACAGCTGCGGCGACTGGGGAAGTACGTAGAACCGGCCGGGCTGCAGGCGGCTTGGAACTAGGAAGTCTCGCGCCCCCTCCGGCGTAGACCGGATCAGCATGGGAGTCTCCACTTCGACGAACCCCCTGACGTCCAGCGCGCGGCGGATGGCCTGCGCTATCCGGTGGCGAAGGATGAGGTTACGGGTCATCCGTGGACGGCGCAGGTCGAGGTAGCGGTATCGCAGGCGGACGCTCTCGTCCACCGGCTGCTCCTCGTTCAGGGGAAACGGCGGTGTCTCCGCCCGGGCCAGGGTAACCAGCCGGTCCGCCCGCACCTCCACCGTTCCTGTGGCGAGGCGCGGGTTCTCTGTCCCCGGCGGCCGGGCCCGCACCTCACCCTCCACCAGGACCACGTACTCCAGGCGCACCTCCCCGGCCTCCCGGTAGGCCTCCGCCGCCTGGGGCTGGACGACGACCTGGACCAGACCCTCCCGGTCCCGCAGGTCCAGGAAGATCACCCCGCCAAGGTCGCGGCGGCGGTGCACCCAGCCGGCCAGTCGCACGCGACGGCCGACGTCCGCCGGGCGCAGGCTACCGCAGTAGTCGGTGCGCATCAACCTTCACCTCCATCACTTCTCGCTCACGCTGGCGGAGATGGCGGAGATGACCTCGTCCAGGGGCACCCGCCGCTCGCTGCCCGTGGCCAGCACGCGCAACGTCACCTCTCCGCTGGCCAGCTCAGCGTCCCCCAGGATCAGGGCCACGCGCGCTCCCAGACGGTCGGCGTGGCGCATCTGGGCCCGCACCGCGCGGTTGAGCAGGTCCCGGTCGGCGGCGATCCCCGCCCGGCGCAGCCTGTCTACCAATCCGATGGCCTCGCGCCGCGCGGCTTCCCCCACCGCCACCACGAAGACCGAAGGAGGGGTATCCGCGGTGGGGATGGGCAGCCCCTCCTGCTCCAGTACCAGGAGCAGCCGCTCAAGCCCCAGCCCGAACCCAACCCCCGGGGTGGGCGGGCCGTCCAGCTGCTGAGCCAGGCCGTCGTACCGCCCGCCGCCGAACATGGCGTTCTGGGCACCGAGCCTGCCGGAGAAGACCTCCACCGCGGTGCGCGTGTAGTAGTCCAGGCCGCGGACTATGAAAGGGTCCAGGATGTAGGGGATGTCCAGAGCCTGGAAGTGCGCCTGCACCCCCTCGAAGTGCTCGCGGCAGGCGGCATCCAGGTAGCCGTAGATGGGCGGGGCACCCGCGGAGACCCGGCGGCAACCCGCCTCCTTGCAGTCCAAGATTCGCAGGGGGTTGGTCTGCAGCCGCCTCCGGCAGTCGGCGCAGAGGTCCTGGGCGTAGCGGCCGAAATACTGGCTTAGCGCCTCCAGGTAACGAGGGCGGCATACGGGATCGCCCACGCTGTTCAGGCGCACTTCCACCTCTCTCAGCCCCAGGCTCTGCAGCAGGCGCACCGGCAGGCTGATCACCTCCGCGTCCGCCTCCGGCCCGGGTACGCCGATGATCTCCGCGCCGAACTGCACGTGCTGCCGGTACCGGCCCATCTGGGGGCGGTCGTAGCGAAACATCGGGGCGATGTAGTACAGCTTCACCGGCTGCGGCCAGGAGCCCCCGCCGTGCTCCAGGTAGGCGCGCACCACGGCAGCCGTCCCCTCGGGGCGCAGGGTGAGGCTGCGCCCGCCTCGGTCGGTGAAGGTATACATCTCCTTCTGCACTATCTCGGACTCCTCGCCCACGGTGCGGGCAAAGACTTCGGTGTGCTCCACCACGGGTGTGCGGATCTCCCGGAAGCCGAAGAGCTCCGCTGTCTCCCGAATGCGCTGCTCCAGGGCCTGCCAGCGCCCGACCTCGTCGGGCAGAATGTCCCGCATGCCCCGGGGAACCTGATAGGGCATATCCTCCTCCGCGCTCCTCACCTTCCGACAAGCGAACACGCTCCCGTCCGCTCAGGGACGGGAGCGTGAACCCGTGGTGCCACCCTGCTTCCGCCGCGCCCAGCGCGCGGCGGCGCTCACCCCGCCGTAACGGGGCGGGACTGCGGTGGCCGCGCGACCGCGGCCACAGCTCGGGGCTGTCTTCGGAGGCGAGGACCTGGAGACGCTCTCCACCGCGGCCCTGCGGGCCGGGCGCCTCCTCTCTGGGAGGGTCGCCTCCTACTCCTGCCCGTCATCGCGCGTTGCCCTCATTCTAGGTGGCCGCTCGCGCGAGGGTCAAGGCGGGCGGTGGCCGGGTGGGGCGGACCGGCTGGCAGACGGGCGGGGCGCCAGGAGAGGCCCGCCCGCGGCGGGAATACATCCGTTCGGGATGCAGGCGATCATCCTCGCGGGCGGCCGGGGCGAGCGGCTTCGGCCCTTCACTGTCGACCGGCCGAAGGCCATGGTGGAAGTGCACGGGTCGCCGCTGCTGGCCTATCAGCTCCGCTGGCTTCGCGGCCAGGGCGTGACCGACGTGGTCATCGCCTGCGGGTACCGGCACGAGGTGATCGTCGACTTCTTCGGCGATGGCGCCGCCTGGGACCTGCGCATCGCCTACTCCGTGGAGGAAGAGCCTCTGGGGCGAGGGGGAGCCCTGAAGAGGGCCATGCGCACCCTGCCCGCCGGAACCGACCCGTGCCTGGCCACCAACGGCGACATCATCACCGACCTGCCTCTGGCCCCGGTGCTGGAGCAACACCGCGGCGACGCCGTCGCCGCCACGGTGGTGGTCACGCCATTCCGCAGTCCGTACGGGATTGTGGACGTGGACGCCCGCAACCGGGTGGTCGGGTTTCGCGAGAAGCCCGAGCTCCCCTACTGGATCAACGCCGGGATCTACATCTTCTCCCCCGAGGTCCTGCCCCTGCTGCCCGAGCGAGGGGACCACGAGGACACTACCTTCCCCCGGCTCGCCGCCCAGGGGCGTCTGGGGGCATACCTCTCCCGGGCGTTCTGGCGCGGGGTGGACACTGTCAAAGATTTGGCCGAGGTGGCCAGGGCCCTGCAGGAGAACGCCTTCCTCAATCCCTGACGTCAGCGGGCGGTCTCCTGTGCGTGCTCGCGCTCCAGCAGGATGGTCACCGGTCCGTCGTTGTGGATCTCCACCAGCATGACAGCGCCGAAGCGGCCCGCGGCCACCGGTACCCCCAGAGCGCGCAGCGCCTCGTTGAAGGCGTCGTAGATGGCCTCCGCCAGGGGCCCCCTAGCCGCCTCGACGAATGACGGCCGGCGCCCCCTGGAGACCTCCCCGTAGAGGGTGAACTGCGACACGCTGAGCACTTCACCCCTCACGTCCAGCACCGACCTGTTCAGCCTGCCTTCTTCGTCACTGAAGATCCTTAGGTGGGCGACCTTCTCTGCCAGCCAGCGGGCCTCCCTGGGGGTGTCTGTGCCCCGCACCCCCACCAGGATCACCAGCCCCGGGCCGATGCTGGCGACCACCTCCCCCTCCAGGCGCACCGCCGCCCGCCGCACTCGCTGCACTACCAGGCGCATAACGCGCCTCTAGGCCGCCCCCAGCGTGTGCAGGCGGCGGATGGCCTGCAGCCGTTCGGGTCCCCCAAGGCGGGCCCGGCGGACGGCGTCCTCCAGATGATGGCGGCGCGGGCGGCGGCGCTCTCGGCTGCTACCAGGTTCAGCGCCAGGCCGGTGTAGTCGCAGCAGATGGCGGCGTGGGGCTCGCAGACGAAGCTCTCCACCGCCTCGCCCAGCCAGTGGTACCGCCTGGCCGTCTGGTCGTCCGGACGCATCCCCTGCTGGACCACCGTCCAGGAGCCGTCCCGGGTTACGAAAAACGTGTGGTGGTAGAGCTGGTAGCCGTCCTGCAGGGCGTTGTTGTCCACCTTGGCCGCCATCCGGCTGGCATAGATCAGGGGACCGGGATCCAGCCCCAACCGCTCGCCGTAGGCGGTCAACTCCTGAGGGGTGCGCCGGGACGCAGCGCCCTTTCCCCCGGCCACCAACAGGCCCAAGGCCCCCTCGGTACCCCTCAGCCCTTCCTTGAGGGCGCCACAGACCGTGGTGGTAACCCCGCTGCTATGCCAGTCGAATCCCAGCAGACAGCCAAAGGCCTGAAACCAGAAGGGGTCCGCCAGGCGGCGCAGCACGCCAGCGGGATCGACCTCCTCAACCATCGCCTCGACCACGGCCCGCGCCAGTCGCACCATGCGCGCGCACAACCAGCGCGGGGCTCGCCCACCGTGGAGGGGAAGGACGGCGGTGCCAGTGCGGCGCATGATCAAGACCCACCGGACGGCGCCCGGGGCCTCTGTCCGCGCGCGGACCGCCTCACGGCGTCACCTCCTTGCGCATCCGCTGCAGCCGCTCCCCGGCCCGGGCCAGGGTCTCCTCCCGCTTGGGGAAGGCGAAGCGGACGCATCCCGCCTCGCCTGGTAGGCTGCCGCCAGGTCGCGGTAGTAGGCCGGCGGAAAGCGCAGGGCGGTTACCGCCGCCTGCTGCAGCGGCGCCGCAGCCCCAACGGTGAGGAAGTCGTGCGCGCGGCGGATGCCGTCGCTGATCTGGGGGTCGCGGGCGATGGCCCAACCTACCCTCCAGCCGGTGACGCTGTAGGTCTTGGACATGCTGTTGATGGTGACCGTGCGCTCGGCCATGCCCGGCAGGGCGGCGAGGCTAATGTGCCGCGCTCCGTCGTAGAGGATGTGCTCGTAGACCTCGTCGGTGACAGCCACCGCTCCGAAGGTGCGGCAGAGGTCGGCGACCAGCTCCAGCTCGTCGCAGCTGAAGACCTTGCCCGTGGGGTTGTGCAGGGTGTTGACGATGACAGCGCGGGTTCGCGCGCCGAAGGCGGCGCGCAGCTCCGCCGGGTCGAAGGCGAACCCAGCGTCCTCCTGATGCAGCCGCACGAAGCGGGGCACCGCCCCCGCCAGCAGCGCGTCCAGGCACGTAGTTTTCGTAGAAAGGCTCGAAGATGACCACCTCGTCCCCCGGGTCGAGCAGCGCCAGCAGGGTGGCCATCATCGCTTCGGTAGCCCCGCAGGTGACGGTAACATGTCGCTCCGGGTCCACCTCGACCCCGTTGTCCCGGGCGAACTTCTCGGCGATGGCCGCGCGCAGCGGCGGCGCTCCCCAGGTGATGGCGTACTGATGGGCGCCGTCACGCAGCGCCCTGGCGGCGGCATCCACCAGCTCCGGCGGCGGGTCGAAGTCGGGAAAGCCCTGGGCCAGGTTGATGCCATGGTAGAGCACATTCAGCCGGGTCATCTACCGGATCACCGATTCGGTAAAGAGCCCTACACGCGCCGCCGTACCCATTCATCCTCCTCCCAGGAGCTGCCGCACCAGGTCACGCGAGTCGTAGTAGACCCGGTGCCGGCGAATCTTCCCCTGCTCCACCTCCAGGAAGACCGCGAACCGGTGACTGTACGTCCGCCGCGGTCCGGTAATCCGCCCTGGAATGCGCAGGTGCAGGGTGCGGTGCCGGCCCTGGGCAATCCCCTCCGCAGCGACCACTTCCCCCGCGGCTACCACGCGCCGCAGGGTAATCTCCTCCTCCCAGTCCTGGAAGAAGCGGGAAAACGCCTCGCGGATGGCTCGCTGGCCCTGGACCATGGGGCTGGCCGGGAACTCCAGGGTGGCGTCCTCCGCATAGAGGGCCATCAGCGCGTCCAGGTCGCGGCGGTTCAGCGCCGCCACCTGGCGCTGCGCGACCTGTGCAGGGGCGAGCACCGTGGCTCTTCCCCCCTCCCGGCTCCACCGCCTAGCCCGGGAGGACCCGCTCGACGTTGAAGACATCGGCGACCTGCCCCACCCGATGCAGTACGCCGCGGAGCTGCTCTACGTTACCCACGTCCAGCACCAGGTTAACCACCGCCACCTTGTCCTTTCGCACGCGGGCATTCACGGAGACCACGTTTGTGCGCGATTCGGCGATGGCCGCCAGGATGTCCTTCAGCAGCCCCACGCGGTCGAAGGCTTCCACCTCCACCTCCACGGGGTAGGAGCCGTCCTGCAGCGTCTCCCACTCCACCTCCAGCATCCGCTCCGGGTGCTGCCGCAGAAAGACCATGTTGGGACAATCCTCCCTGTGTACAGCCACCCCTCGGCCCCGCGTCACGTAGCCGACGATGCGGTCCCCGGGCAGCGGGGTGCAGCATCGGGAGAATCGCAGAAGGGCGTTGTCCACGCCGCGGACGCGCACGCCCCGCCGTGGCCGCAGCGCCGCGGGTGCCACCGCCTCCGTCGGCACCGCCTCCTCGCCGGCAGCCTCCTCGCCGCGCAGCGCCTGGACCACCTGCAGCAGCGAGAGGTCGCCGTTGCCCAGGGCAGCCAGCAGCTCCTCCTCGCTGGGCAGCCCGAACTCGCGCGCCATCTCGCGCAGCCGCTCCCCCTTCAGGGAGGCGACCGCGGCCGCTCCCCCGCTGCGACGCAGCTCCCGTTCCAGCAACTCCCGCCCGCGCTCGATGTTCTCCTCGCGGCGCTCGCGCTTGAACCACTGCTTGATCTTGGCCTTGGCGTTGCTGGTAACAACGAAGGCGAGCCAGTCGCGGCTGGGCCCGGAGGCGGTCTTGCTGGTGACGATCTCGACGATGTCTCCAGTGTGCAGGCGGTGCGAGAGCGGGACCAGTCGGCCGTTTACCCGGGCTCCGATGGCGCGGTGTCCCACCTCGGTGTGGATGCGGTAGGCGAAGTCGATGGGGGTGGCCCCCGCGGGCAGATCGATGACGTCGCCCTTGGGCGTGAAGACGAAGACCTCGTTCTGGAAGAGGTCCAGCCTGACGGACTGGACGAAGGCCCGCGCGTCGGCCACCTCCTGGTGCCACTCCAGGAGCTGGCGCAGCCAGGACAGCTTGCGCGCGAACTCCCGCTCCGCCGGCCGGCCCTCTTTGTACCGCCAGTGGGCGGCGATGCCGTACTCCGCCTCGTGGTGCATCTGGTGGGTGCGGATCTGGATCTCCAGCGGCTCCCCCTCATGGATGACTGCGGTATGCAGGGACTGGTAGCCGGTGGTCTTGGGGTTGGCGATGTAGTCGTCGAACTCGCCGGGGATGGGCCGCCACAGGGCGTGCACCACACCCAGGGCGGCGTAGCACTCCTGTACGGTGTCTACGATGATACGCACCCCCAGGCGGTCGTAGATGCGGGCCACCGACGCCCCGGCGTACTTGGGCCGCTGCATCTTCTGCCAGATGCTGTAGATGTGCTTGGGCCGGGCGCTGATGTTGTAACGCTCCACCTTGATCCCCGCCCGGTTCAGCTCCCGGTGCAGGGTCTCGATGACGCGATCCAGGTGGCTGGTAGCCGCCGCCTGAGCCAGTTGGGTGGCGATCTCGTCGTAGGCCTGGGGATGCAGCTCGCGGAAAGCCAGGTCCTGCAGCTCCGCCGTGATCTGACCGATGCCCAGCCGCTCCGCCAGCGGCGCGTAGATGTCCAGCGTCTCCTGGGCGGTGCGCTTGCGCTTCCACTCCGGGAGGTACTGCAGCGTGCGCATGTTGTGCAGCCTGTCGGCCAGCTTGATGAGGACGATGCGGATGTCGTTGGCCATGGCCAGGAACATCTTGCGCAGGCTCTCCGCCTGCCGCTCCTCCCGGCTCTGCCACTCGATGCGACCCAGCTTGGTCACGCCGTCCACCAGCGCGGCGATCTCGCCGCCGAAGCGCTCCTCCACCTGCGCCAGCGTCACTCCCGTGTCCTCGGCGACGTCGTGCAGCAGGGCGGCGGCGATGGTCACAGGGTCGAGGCGCAGGTCGGCCAGGATGGTGGCTACGGCCAGGGAGTGATGCACGTAGGGCTCGCCGGAGGCGCGGGTCTGCCCGCTGTGGGCGGCTTCGGCGAAGAGGTAGGCCTCACGCAGGATATCCAGGTCGGCGCGGGTGAAGTGCGCGCGCACCCTGGCGATCAGGTCCTGCGCCTCTTTCGGCAGGTCCTGGAAGGCGTGCTGGCGGCGCTGTTCCAGCCACTTCATCTCTTTTCACCTTAGGGTATCACGACGGGGCACCATGCGCGACGGGCGCGACCAGCGCCTGCAGGATGCCCGACGCCGGCCCGAACGCCCACGGCAGCATCGCCTCCAACGCAGCCCGCTCGCGCACCCCCTCGGCGAACCAGATGGAGGCGGCCAGCTCCCGGCGGGTGGCGGCCACCGGCTCCAGGCGGCAGCGACCGTCGGACTCCTCCCGCTGGATCGCCCCGGCCTCGGTGAGGATCTCCAGCGCCGCTTCCGTGGCCTCGAAGGACCACCCGTACGGCTCGAGGAGACGGCCCAGGGCCTCGCCCGGCCAGACCAGCGCATCCCTGGGTGCCTCCCGCAGCAGGCGGTAGAGATCCACCAGGCGGGAACGCGAGGGGAACTGCTCATCCAGGCGGGCGCGGGCGTGGGCTGCATCTCCCTGGCCGTAGGCCAGAACCACCGAGGCGACCCTCCCCGACAGCCCGGCCAGCGCCGCCACCTCCACCAGCTCCAGTCGGCTGGAAGGCAGGCCGGCCAGGATAACCCGGCCGATGTCACCGGGGGCAAAGACCTCGGCGAACGCCGCCGTGGCCACCAGGAGCGAGATCCTGCCGTCCAGGAAGAGCTGCTCCAGAACGCGGCGCACGCGGACGGGAAGGCGGCCGTGGTAGTAGGCCACGGCGGGACCCATCCTCGCGCGCAGCCGGTCGGCCAGAGCTACCGCATCAGATGCCTCGGGCAGGAAGACCACCGTCTTCTCCGCCCCGGGCGACTGCCCGACCACCGCTTCTGCATCCGTCCCCCGCCGGTCCACCAACCGCAGGTTGGCCCGCACGTAGGCTTCATCCACCGCCACGCTCGCCCGTTCTCCCCCGGGCTGTCCGTCCCAGACGAAGTGGACCACTGCCTGTCGGCCTGCCCACCAGGGCCGGTCCTGGCCCGGCAGGCCGGAGGCGGTGATCACCACCGCCGCCGGGGGTGCCTGCGGGGGGCCGCCGCGGCGCAACCACTCGTCGCTGGCCAGGAGGATGTCCACCCTGCCCTCCTCAAGCGCCCGCAGCGCGCGCTGCCGCCTGCGCAGGGGGAGGGCCCCGTGGACCCGGTAGGAGCGAAAGCCCGCCTCCTTAAGCAGCGGCGCGAAGGTCTCGTACCAGCGATCCACGAGGCTGGCCAGAGGGAGGGCGAGTACCACCGGCCGCCCCCGCCGCACCGCGAGCGCCGCCGCGGCCAGCAGCGCGGTGGCTGCGCCGCGCCGCCCGGGGCCCAGCGTCGTGGTCACCTCCGCCTCCTCCAGTGCCGCCAGGAGGAGCCGAACCTGCACCTCGCGCAGAGGTAGTCCGGGGTGCAGGTGGAGGCGCAGGCGTTCGACGAGTTCCTCGGAGGGAAGCTGCCGCCACGCCATCCAGAGGAGCCGATCCTCCGGGGCCTGCCCCTCCTCCCGCTGGACGAAGATGTTCAGGCCAAAGGAGCGGCCTTCGCCCCCGGTGACCTGCGAGGCGGTGGCCACGTAGCGGGTCCCCGCGTCTATCGAGGGGGCGAGCCGGCCGGCGAGGCGGGCGCTCAGGTAGCCCAGGTGTCGGCCCTCCTCGGTGCAGACGGCGACAGCGTGCGGATCGTGCGGGTTGGCTGGCTCGCGGACCAGGCGCAGCCGCTGGCCCGGGCGCACGTTCTGGATGACAGCCTGCCGCCCCTCGAAGGTGACGCCGGCCACCTTGGTATGGAAGGACCACGCGTCCTCGATGCCGCTTAGCTCCCCGCCGAGGTAGTCTGGGGCGCGGGCGAAGAGGCGCTCCACCAGCAGTCGGCCATCGGCGAGCACCGCGTCAATGTCGAGCCCCGGCGCGGTCAGGTCCCGCAGGACCAGGGAGACCTTCTCCCGGTCGTCCCAGCGCTCGATCTGCAGGCTGCCGGCGACGTCCAGGCGCGCCCCGGTGAAGGCCAGGACCTCCGCCACGTCCCCACGGGTGAAGCCGATGGCGTCGATGAAGCTTCGCCCGTCGGTGAGCCCCAGGCGGAGGTGCCCCTCCCCCACCACCCGCGTGGCTGCCGCCCGCACCCCGCGTACGGCGAGCACCGGCTCCGGGTTGCCCGGACCAAACGGCGCCAGGCGCTCCAGTTCCCTCGCCAGATCCAGCGTCAGGTCTCCCAGCCCCACCTCGGCGTCAACCGCGATGACGGGGACCAGGTCCTCCGGCCGCAGCCGCCGCCCCGTCTCCTCGAGGAAGCGAGCCCGGAAGGCATCGATCTGGCCGGGGTCGATGGTTAGTCCCGCGGCCATGGCGTGCCCCCCGTAGCGCTGCAGCAGGTCAGCGCAATCGCTCAGGACGTCCACCATGGGCAGTGCCTCGATGCTCCGGGCGGACCCCCTGCCCACCTCCCCCTCCACCGCGATCACCACAGCCGGCCGGCTGTAGCGCTCCACAAGGTGCGAGGCCACGATGCCTATGACGCCGGGATGCCACCCCTGCCCCGCGACGACCAGGGCAGGAGCGTCGCTCCACCCTCCCGCTTCCACCTGGGCGGTGGCCTCGGCGAGGACCTGCTCGGTCAGGTCCTGCCGGCGGCGGTTCTCCTGGTCCAGCACCCGGGCCAGCTCCGCAGCCTCGGCGGGGTCTTCGCTCAGGAGGAGGATCACCGCCATGCGTGCATCGCCCAGCCGCCCCGCAGCGTTCAGCCTGGGTGCCAGAGCGAAGGTCACGTCCCGCGGCCGGACCCGACCGGCCAGGCCCGCCTGCTGCAGCAGCGCGCCAAGACCCACAGACGGCGCGGTTGAGAGGCGCTCCAGCCCCCGGCGGGCCAAGATCCGGTTGTCGCCCGCCAGCGGGACGACGTCGGCCAGCGTGCCCACCGCCGCCAGGTCCACCAGCTCCTCCGGCTCCCGGTGCTGTCCCGCTTGCCTCCAGACCGCCCGCACCACCTGGTAGGCTAGGCCGCAGGAGGCGAACGGTGTGACCGCCGGCTGGTCGGCGCGGGTGGGCGCGACCACGGCCCACGCCGCAGGCAGGACATCCCCCGGTTCGTGATGGTCGAGCACGATCACCTCGAACCCACGCGAAGCGGCGAACCCTACCTCTTCCACGGCGGTGATGCCGCAGTCGACGGCGACGAGCACTCCCGGGGCGCCCAGGCCAGCGATCGCCTGGGAACTCAGGCCGTAGCCTTCGACCTGCCGCCGGGGGACGAAGAACGCCACCTCCGCCCCCAGCGACCGCAGGCCCCGCACCAGGATCGCCGTGGCGGTCACCCCGTCCGCGTCGTAGTCCCCGTAGACGATGACCCTCTCGCCGCGGCGGAGGGCCTGGAGGATGCGGGTGGCGGCCCGGGGCAGGTCGAGCAGCGCCGCCGGGTCGCTCAGGTCCCCTAGGTCGGCCCGGAGAAACTGCTCCGCTGCCGCCGGGTCGGTCAGGCGGCGGTGCAGCAGGACCTGAGCTGCGGGCTGGCTGAGGCCAAGGGCGCGGGCGAGGGAGGCCGCCCGCTGTGGATCCGGCGGACGCAGGACCCAGCGGGTCGGGGGAAAGACGCTAGACGTCAAGGGCGCGGGGCTCCCTTTGCCCGCCAGTATAGCAGCCCGCGGCGGTCAGGAGCGCGGTGAGGAGCCTGGCACCTGGCCGGTGTCGGCCCGTTCCCGTTCCCACTCCCGCAGGCGGCCCTCCGCCGCCCGCAGGCGCGCGCGCAGAGCGCCGTGAGAGAAGAGGCTGGCCACATAGACGATCAGCCCGCCCAGCACCGCGGCGCCGATCACCGCCACGGCCAGCGTCGTGGACAGCGACCAGGCCACAAAGCGCAGGGCTACGGGCGAGGGGTTCTGCAGGGCGAATACCGTCGCCGCCGCCAGCAACAGCACTCCCAGCGAAATAAGCCCCCGCATGCCTCTACCTCCTCCGGCGGCTGCGCCGCCGCCGCGCCGGCAAAGGACTACCTCCCACCGCCGCCAGCTCGGGCACTGCGGCACCCTCTGCTGCCTCGGCCGGCCGGCGCTGCCGCCGCTCGCTCAGCCGCTGCCACTCCACCAGGATCGGGCTGGCCACGAAGAGGGAGGAGTAGGTGCCGGTGACCACACCCAGGCCCAGGCCGAAGACGAAGTCCCGCAACGTGGGGCCGCCGAAGAAGTACATGAGGACCAGCGCTACGATGGCGCCAAACCCCGTGGTCAGCGAACGGACCAGGACCTCCAGCATGGAACGGTTGACCAGGCGGTCGAATGGCTCGCGCAGCCGCAGGTTGACATTCTCCCGGATGCGGTCCAGGATCACCACAGTGTCGTTGATGGAGTAGCCGACCACGGTGAGGAGGACGGCCACGAACGAGGAATCGACCTCCCGCCGGGTAAGGGCGAAGATCCCCACCACCACCAGCAGGTCGTGCACCAGGGCGATGTCGGCGGCCAGGGCGAAGCGCAGGGAGCGGAAGCGGACGGTGATGTAGATCACCTGCAGGATGAGGCCGATGACCACCGCCTGGACCGCCCGCTGCCGCAGCTCCCGGCCGATGGTGGGTCCGACGCGCTCCGCGCGCAGCACTTCCGCACCGCCGTACTCCCGGGCGAAGGCGGCCTCCAGCCGGGCCGTCTGCTCCTCGTCCAGCGGCCGGGTGCGCACCAGCACCTCCCGCGGCCGGTCGGCGGACTTCTGGATGACGGCGTCCTCGTGACCGAAGGGCCGCAGGGTAGCCCGCACTTGCTCCAGGGAGGTGTCCTCCCCCAGGCGCAAGTTGAGCAGGGTCCCGCCGGTGAAGTCGATGCCGAAGTTGATGCCCCAGGTGGCCAGGGCCAGAACTCCGGGGACGATGACCAGCAGGGAGAGGAGGTAGCCCCAGCGCCGGTTACCGATTATGTCCCAGGTGCGCACAGCGCCCCTCCTTACAGGCCGAAGCGGAGGTAGCGGTCCAGGGGGGGCCGGGCCACCGCGTCCACCAGCATGCGCGTGATGACGATGGCGGTAAACATGCTGATCAGCACCCCGATGAACAGTGTGGTGGCGAAGCCCTTGATCGGCCCGGTGCCCAGGACGAAGAGGACAGCCGCCCCCACCAGCGTGGTCACGTTGGAGTCGAGGATGGCGCTCCAGGCCCGCTCCCACCCGGACTGGATGCCCGCGCGCAGGGTCTTGCCGGCGCGCAGCTCCTCCTTGATGCGCTCGAAGATGAGCACGTTGGCGTCGATGGCCATTCCTACGGAGATGATGAAGGCGGCGATGCCGGGCAGGGTCATGGTGGCGTGCAGGGCGGCCAGGGCGGCGAAGAGGAAGAGGGCGTAGAGCAACAGCGCCGCATTGGCCAGGACGCCGGGGATCCGGTAGAGGGCGATCATGAAGGCGATGATCAGGATCACGGCGATGGCGCCGGCGCGCAGGCTCAGGTCCAGCGAGTCCCGCCCCAGGGAGGGCCCGATGGTCCTCCGCTCCACGACCTCCACCGGAACCGGCAGAGCGCCGGCGCGTAACAGCACCGCCAGTTCCCGGGCCTCCTCCAGGGTGAAGCGACCGCTGATCTGGCCGGAGCCGCCGGTGATCCGGCTCTGGATCACCGGGGAGGAGATCACGCGGTTGTCCAGGACGATGGTCAGGTACTGGCCGATGTGGCTGCCGGTGAACTCCTCGAACTTCTTCGCCCCCGGCCCTTTGAACTGGAAGGTGACGATGGGCGCGCCCGTGCTCACCTGCCCCTGCTCGAAGGCGGCGCGGGCGTCGGCGAGATCCGCCCCGGTGACCACCACCTCCTTCTTGAGCGGGATGGTCCGCTTCTCCGGCCCGGGAAGCGTCACCTCGGTGCCCGCCTCGTTCCAGGTAGCCCCTTCAGGCAGCGACTGGGCCCCCGTGTTCACAAACTCCAGGAGCGCCGTCTGCCCGATGACGCGCAGCGCCCGCTGCGGGTCCTCGATCCCCGGCAGCTCGACGATGATCCGCCGTTCTCCCTCGCGCTGGATCGTCGGCTCCACCACGCCCAGCTGGTCGATCCGCCGGCGGATCACCTCCATGGCGGCATCCACCGCCTCCCGTGTCACCGGCACCTCCGGAGTCTGGCGCGCCTCCAGAACGATGTGACTGCCGCCCTGCAGATCCAGGCCGAGGTTGACCTGCAGGCGGGGAGGCTGCAGGTACGGTCGCAAGCCGCGCAGCCCGACGGGCGCGGCCGCCAGCTGCACCGCCGCCAGGACCAGCAGGAGGACTATGATCCGCCCGAATAGTCGCAGCACCCCTGCCCTCCGCAGAACACAAAAAAAGACGCTAGCGAATCCGGCATCCTTCCTCGGGCCTGCCGGCCGGTTAATTATACCCGCCGCCCTGCGCGGGGACAAACCTTTCCCCTTTGAAAATCCCGCCCGCCGGTAATACCATTAGAGTCGATATGGGCCTGTTTCCCGACGCCGCCGGTACGCCCGCGGCGCCCCTGGTTTATCACGGCTGCGAAATCTACACAGGGACCTGTTCCTGGGCCGACCCCAGCTTCGTGGGTGAGTTCTACCCGGAGGGGGTCCGTACCCGGCCTCGCGCCCGGCTGCGCTACTATGCCAGCGTCTTCCCCACCGTTGAGGTGGACGCCTCCTACCACGCACTGCAGCCAGCGGAGCGGGCGGTGCAGTGGGCGGAGACCGTCCCTCCGCCATTCGTCTTCAACATCAAAGCCTTCGCCTGGCTGACCTGGCACGACAGCGATCCGGCGCGCCTTCCCCGGGAGATCTTTCCCCTGCTGCCCAAGCCGCTGCAGGTGCTGAAGAGTCTCTCCCCGATGCGCCTGCCCGAGGAGATCCTCACGGCGGTGTGGGACTACTTTGCCGCCTTCGTGGACGCCCTGCGCCTGCGGGAGCGGCTGGGCTATGTCCTCTTCCAGTTCCCCAAGGGACAGGGCTTCACCCAGGAGCTCTTCCACTACCTGGACGCCTGGGCCCTCTACCTGGAGAACTGGCCCGTGGCCATCGAGGTGCGGCACCGGGAGTGGCTGGAGGGCAAGGCCCGGCGCACGCTTCTGGGCTACCTGCGGGAGCACGGCTTTGCCCACGTCATCGCCGATCTGGCACCGGTGCGCTACCTCCCCGCTCCCCTGCTGGAGACGACCACCGACTGGAGCCTCATCCGGTTCCATGGACGCAACCCCGCGCTGGCGGAGCAGGGCGTCTCCACGGCGCAGGCCTACGACTACCTGTACTCTCCCGAGGAACTGCGTCCCTGGGTGGAGACCACGGAGCGCCTGGCCGGCGACGTCCGCCGGCTCTACCTCATGTTCAACAACCACTTCCGCGGCAACTCCGCCCGGAACGCTCGGGAGCTGCAGATGATGCTGGCGGAGCGCCTGCGCCCGCACGGCCCCGCGGCGCACATCGTCGGGCCGGAGGCACCTCGTCCCGAATCTGACCTGTCGGCGCGCGACTGACGGTACCCCACAGTCGGCGCTGCGAGTAGCCAAAGGGCTCGAGGATGGTCCCGGCGGCGCGGATGAGCAGCTCGGCGTAGTAGTCCCTATCGTAGGACCACTCCGGCCCCAGAAGCGTCAGGGGGCGGACGCGGTCCTCCGGAACCCTGGCCTTTGCCTCCGTGACCACGTACTGCACCGCCTCGCCCGGGTGAAGGCGGATCCCGCTTCGGGCCAGCATCCGCGCGGCCAGGGCGATGGGGTGGTTGCTGCGGTACGCATCCGGACTCCGGGAGATGGTGGCGCTGAGCGCCAGGTCCCGGGGGCGGACGCTTCCCTCCCGCACCCGCAGCAACGCCTCCTCCAGCACCGCCAGGATCTCCGGCAGCCTTTCCCGCAGGACAGCCACCGTGGGCGCGGCAAACATCTCCTGCAGCATCCGCGCCTGCATCTCCTCCACCAAAGCCGGGACGTCCGAGCGGCGCACCTCGATGCCGCGCACCTTCGTGGTTCCGTCCTCGAAGACGCCCATGTACCGGTTGGGCACGCCCACGCCGACGTGCGTGCGCGACGGCAGGAAGACCACCCAGTTGTAGACCCCCTCGACGAAGATGGGCAGCTTCGTCACCCCTTCGATCTCCCGGGCCAGGGCCTCGTACGCCGCCTGCCCTGCGCCCGGCCTCTGCAGCCACATGGAATCCACGATGGCGTGCAGCATGCAAAACCCCCGGGCTTCGGCCACCTCCTTGGCCCGCAGCAGCATCTCCCGGGCGTAGGCGGTGGTGGCCTCGTGCGCCTCGATGCGACCGTAGCGGGCGTTCCGATAGCCGAGATACCCGAATGAGTTTGCCGTAAAGATTCCTCCCGACACCACAAAGCCATGAAGGTCCCTCTCAACCTCGAAGCAGTAGACAAACGGAGAGCTTGGCGGGATCTCCCCGATAGAGCGAATCTGATAGCACACAAAGGGGCCGTGCCTTTGGGGGGGCATCTCGGCGCTGCTGATCCTCAAGAAGGTTTCCTTTCGGCCCACACAGCCATCGCTTATGCGCTGGTCGGTGAAGGGCAAGGAGGATGCGACAGGAATCAAGTCCCCCTCTCGTAGTTCTGCCGCCCGCTTCACAGTCAGACGTCCATCCTCTATGACGAAGCACCTATGCTCGGGAATCATCCGCAACTGGCGCCCAAATTGAAGCCGTAGGCGGAGGAGTTGGGGCGGTGCCGGCGCCTTAATCATATGCTTGACGGGATTCTCCATGGGCCGCAGACGCTCATCGTACCCAAACGCGTAGAGACCCTTTACTGGAAGAACCCCTGGGCCATCTGGCAGGAAGGCATCGACGATTTCCCTAATTGGCGCAACGCGGAGTTGGCCGTTGACCTTAACAGGTACCTGCGTCTCAGCGTCCAGGCACGTCACCAGACACCACTTCAGCGCCGTCTGCCGCTGATCGTAAACCGATCGCTCGCTGCCGAAGGTCTCCCGTTTGCGCCGCTTGTAGTACGCCCGCCGTTCCAGCAGGTGATCGAGTACCTGTGGCACCAGGCCGCGCCGCCGCCGGCAGACCCTGTAGCCGACCTCGGGTACGACCTCCCCTGCCCGACAGCACGAGCAGTTGATGGTCTCCGGCGAGATGTTGAACCGCGCCATGATCGTGGGGTACATGGAGGAGAAGTCCAGCTCCCCCACGCCCTCGTAGACGCCGACCAGCGGCTGGTAGGTGAGGCCCCCTTTGTCCGTGAGCAGCAGCTCGGCCGCGGTCTTGAAGGCCTCCGGTTCGCTCTTGTGCCAGGGCACCAGGATCTGCTGCTGCACGGCGCGGGCCAGCTGCATGGAGGAGATGGCCGTGCCCGTGGAGGTGCGGGCCAGGCGCTGCACCGGCAGGCGGGCCAGGCGGGCGATCTCCAGCAGGCCGGCCATCTCCGATTCGCTGTAGATGAAGGAGTTGCGCAGGTCGAGGTGCCACCGCCCGTGCAGGAGGTGGGCGCCGGCGGTGTACACGGTCTTGCCGTAGGTGACATACGACCGTCCGCGACGGCGAGCGATCCCGGCGCGGGGGTCCCGGTTGAGCAGCAGCGGCTGCCCCACCTGCCGGCTGATCCGCAGCAGCCGCGGCAGCAGGAAGGTGTCGCCCCACTCCGAGAGGAGGACGTCGGGGTCGTAGCGGGAGAGCATCCGGTTGAGGCTGCGGACTACGTCCTCCGGGTACTCGCCGCTCAGGACCACCTCTTCCCCTTCCACGGCCACGGCCAGCTCGCCACGCCACCCGTGATTGGGGTTGATCGGATCGCCGTCGAGGCGCAGCCGCATCACCACCAGCGGGGGGAGCGCGTACTCCAGGTCCTCCGGACGGGACCGCGGTATGGCCTCACGCAGCACGCCGTCCTCCGCCACCAGGTCGTACTCGCCGAGGGGGAAGAGGTCGCGCTCGTAGAGGAAAAGCTGCGCGGGGCTGAGGTCGCAGGTGTAGAGGGTGAGGGGGCGCAGCGTGGCCGCCTGCCGCACGGCCAGCGGGAATTGCAGCGGGCACCGCACCCCCACACGGAGCACCGGCAGCTCGGCCCCGCTGAAGAGCTCCTGGCGGACTACGGGGGTCAGGTCCGCGGGGATGCCCCGCGCCTCCAGGATGCGGCCCAGGCGGTCCAGCACCGCCCGGGGGCCTGCAGCGTAGAAGGCAGGGTGGTACTCTGCCAGCAGCCGGTGGGGGCGGCCCTCCGCGTCGAGGAACCACAGGATCATCCCCTCGGCGGCGGGGTAGAGGTCGAAGAGCCAGCCCCGCACCGTCTCGCCTCACGGCTGCCGCCGGGCGTATTCCAGCTCCGCCAGGCGGCGCTGCAGCCCCATCACCGCCTTCCCCAGCTCCAGCAGCATCGCCAGCAGGATCACCTCGAAGGGCGAGGCGTGCGACTGGTAGGCGGCGGGAGCGGCGTGGTGCCGGGCTGCTGCGAAGAGTCGGTCGAAGACCTCCTGGTCCTCCCTGCGCAAGGCCCTGCGGAACCTGCGGAAGTTGGCTGCCTCCTGGTCGACCACCTGTGTCATTGTGGCCACGGTCCGTCCCATAACTGACCTCCTTCACCGCCGCCGGGCCGTCAGGACGCCCACGGCGGGCTGCACCCAGGTCACGCCCCTCGCCTCCGCGCTGATCCGCCACCCCTCCTCCTCAACCGTGACCCGGAGGAGGAGGCGCGCCCGCCGCTTCACTTGGGGCAGGAAGTGCTCGCGGCCCGGCGGGGGACGAGCACTGTCGGGGCAGGCGGCGACCACGGTCCAGGGCCACTGCAGCACGCGCTCCAGCGCGCCCAGGACCCGGCGGAAGACGCGCCCCGCCTCCTCCTCCGGAAGCTCCTCGTCGAGCAGCGGCGCCAGCGGCCCCGACAGGAAGAGGCCGGATGGGGTGAGCTGCTCCCGCACCTGCGGCAGCCGCTCACCCAGCAGCGCCTCCAACTGATAGCAGGTGAAGACCCGGGAGATGCGGATCCGCCCGAGCAGGTGCCGCGGTTCCAGGCCCTGCCGGCGGGCCAGGTCCGCGATCAGGTAGGGGTCAAAGGCGTTCGCCCCGTCGACGACGAGCAGCGGGCGTTCGGCGGCCGTTCCCCCAAGGGCCAGCAACAACCCCACGGTAAGGCAGGCGTCCTGGCCGGTGAGCACGACCAGCCCTCGGGACGGCGGCAACAGCCCTCGAGGCCACATTCCCCGAGCCGATGACGATAGCGGCAGCAGCTCCCGCATGCTTTCCGGCTCCTGTCCGCATCACCAGTATGGCGAACATATGTTCGCATGTCAAGGCGAACATCCCCCCTTGATCCGTTCTGGGGAACTCATCCGGGGACCTAACCGGAAAGGGAGCCGCCGCTGGGGCGGCGCACCGCCTCCAGCGCCAGGCGCAGCTCTTCGGTGCGAACCCGCTCCGTCACGTCCAGGGCCACCCCCGTGGTCCCGCCGATGGAGCCATCGGCCGCTCGCAGGGGCTCGACATGCGCCTGATAGGCCCGCCCACCCCACTTCATCTCGTACGCCGCGGACTTCCCTTCCAGCGCCTCGCGGTGCGCGGCCACGGCGGGGAAGCGCGGGTCGCCGGTGCCGAAGACCTCGTAAAGGGTCCTGCCGACCACCTGATTGGGGCGCAGGCCCAGCACAGCCAGCCCCGCGCCCAGGAAAGAGGTGAACCGCATCTGCCTGTCCGTGGTCCAGACCAGAGCGGGTATCTGGTCGACCAGCAGGCGCAGGCGCGCCTCGTTCTGCCGCAGGACCTCCTCCGCTTTACGACGTTCGGTGACGTCCTCCAGCATGCCTTCGTAGGCCACCACGTGCCCCTGGTCGTCCCGCACCGCCCGGGCGTTGTCCCGCACCCATATCACCGAGCCGTCGAAGCGCCGCAGCCTGGCGATGAAGTCGCGCACCAGACCGCGCTGTGCCATGGTGGTCATCCACAACGCCCGCGCGTCCGGGTCGACGTGCAGCGCCGTGGTGGTCGCGGCCAGCAGGGACTCCCGGTCGGGATAGCCCAGCATCTCCACCAGGGCTTCGTTGGCATCCAGGATCCGTCCGTCGGGAGCGGCGCGGTAGAGGGGTACGGGGACCCGCTCGAAGAGGGCGCGGTAGCGTTCCTCCCGCAGGCGCAGCTCGCGCATCAGGCGGGTACGCATCCTCGCCTTGGCCCGCGCCTGGCGGAAGGACTCTCGCGCCAGCAGCGCCGAGGTGGCCGCGACGACGAAGATGAAGCCCACGCGGACGAGCACCTCCGCCAGGTTCTCCGCCAGCTGCCCCAGCATCCAGAGCAGCGCTACGTAGGTGGCCGCGTAGACCACCGCGGCGATAGCCGTCTCCCGCAGGTTGAAGCGCAGGGCCACCGAGACCACGGCGGCGTAGATGGCCACGTAGAACGGCGAGTGGAACCCGCCGGTGGCCAGGAGCCAGAGCATGGTAAACATGGCGTCGGTGATGGAGATGAAGTAGCTGGAGACCAGATGCGGCAGGCGCAGGTAGGGTTGGACGATGGGCACGGAGAGGCCGTAGAGCCAGGCCAGCCCCAGGAGCAGGTAGGCCAGGGGCGCCACCCTCCCCTCCCGCTCCAGAGCGGAGATGTAAACGAAGGTGCCCAGGGCCACGACGGCCAGGCGGACCCAGATCGCGCTGCGCTCCGCCCCCCGCGCCTTCCGTTGATCGAACGCCTCCGTAGCGACCCCCTCCCAGGCGCCACCAGCGGCGGGATCGGCCGCCACCGGAGCTCCGGCTATTCGGGGTATATGCCACCCCCGCGGCGTTTTAGACCTGCGGGCGCCCTACCGCCGCGGATCCAGCACCGGTCGCTCCCGCTCCAGGAAGGCGGCCAGGTCAAAGGGGCGATCCGCCTGCACCTCCATGCGCGCCAGGGAGGCCAGGGCGTCCACCGCCGCCAGGTCCCACTGCTTCCCCGCTCCGTCCACCAGGATTTCCCACACCTCCTCCGAGGAGAGCGCGGGGCGGTACGGCCGGTCGGCGTTCATGGCGTCGAAGGCTCCGCCACGGCCACGATGCGCGCCTCCAGGGGGATGGCCTCACCCCGCAGCCCCTGGGGAAAGCCCCTGCCGTCCCAGCGCTCGTGGTGGGAGAGGGCGATCCGCTGGGCCATCTGCAGCAGGGGGAAGCGGCTGCAGGAGAGGATCCTGGCGCCGATGACGGTGTGGGCCTTCATCATCTCGAACTCCTCCGCCGTCAGCGGGCCGGGCTTTAGGAGGATCCCGTCGGGCACGCCGATTTTCCCGATGTCGTGCAGGGGGGCGGCGCGGCGGATCAGCTCCACCTGGGCCTCAGGCAGGCCCAGCGCCCGGGCCAGCAGGGCGGCAGTCTGGCCGACGCGGTGGGTGTGCTGGCCGGTGGCGTCGTCGCGGTACTCGGCGGCCAGGGCCAGACGCTCCAGGATCTCGATGCGCGCTTCCTCCAGCTGCCGGGTCCGCTCCCGCACCTTCTCCTCCAGCAGGCGGTTGTGCTCTTGGAGCTGGCGGTGCAGGCGCCGCGTCTCCAGCAGGTTGCGGATGCGCAGCAGGACCTCCGTGGCGTCGAAGGGTTTGGTCAGGAAGTCCTTCGCCCCCGCCGCCAGCGCCCGCCGTTTGGCCTCCGGCGCGATGTCGGCGGTGAGGATAACAACTGGCAGGTAACTCTCCGGAGGGATGTACGGCCTGAGGCGCTCCATCACGGCAAAGCCGTCCACGTGGGGCATGTGCAGGTCCAGCAGGATGAGATTGGGGGAGACGGCCTGGTACAGCGGGAGGACCGCACGCGGATCCGTGGTGCCGAGAACACCGCTGTGGCCGGCCTGCTCCAGCAGACGCGTCAGCAGCAGGACGTTGGATTCCTCGTCGTCGACGACGAGGATGACCGGCTGCTTACGTGACTCGCCCGGCATGGCCTTCCTCCACCCCTCGCAGCAACCCATCCAGGGTGTGCAGCAGCTCCTGGATCTCGACGGGCTTGCGCAGCAGGCCCGCCGCACCGATGGCCAGGAGGCGCTCAGCCTGCCCGCCGGTGGGGTCGGCGGTGATGATGATCACCGAGATCGACCGGGTCCCCGGATCGGCCTGCAGGCGGCGGAGGACTTCCTCTCCGGAGAGGTCGGGCAGGTGCGTGTCCAGCAGGATGAGGTCGGGGTGGTGCTGCCGGGCCAGGTCCAGCCCCACCCGGCCCTGCATGGCAGTCAGGAGCTTGACCTGCCGCCAATCCTCCAGGACCCGTTGCAGCAGTTCCACGTTGGGCAGGTTATCCTCGATTTGCAGGATGGTCCCGGCGGCGATGCCGATGGCCCCGTCCGCGGGCGCAGGCAGGGACTCCTTCCACAGGCGCTCGCCGCGCTGCGGAGGGCTCTCCGCCACGGGCAGCTCCACCCAGAAGGTGCTGCCCTCTCCCACCACGCTCTCCACGCCCATCTCCCCACCCATGACCTCGCTGAAGCGCAGCCAGCCCCGGCGGGATGGCTCGCAGGAGACGGTAACGCTGCCGCCGGGAACGTTGTACTTCACATGACCGCGAGATGTGCAGTACGATACCCGAGGAGGAGAGTCCATGAGAAAGGTGATCGCTGTGATAGATCCGGGCGACCGGAGTTGGGGCGGGGGTTCAAGTTCCCCGCCCCTTCACTTCTGCCGAGGCCGCCGTGTGCTATCCTGGCCCTGCCAACCGCAGCCCTGCGCTTCCTGATCGTTGAGCCCCTGCACAATCAGATTCGCATCGTCTTCACGCTGACTCTCGCGGGCCTGTCGCATGGCCGTGGTGGCGTTGCGCGCGGTGGTGTTTAACACCGGCTTAACAACGGCAGCCGCCCGATGGGACACATTGAGTTGAACACATTACTCCGCACGGGGGATCTCACAATGAGCTCACGGACTGTTCTTGCCTTCCTACTGGTCGCCGCAGTCGGGCTCGGAGCCCTGGTATACGTCGATCGGACACTGGCGCAGCCAGTCGCCCAGATGCCCATGAATCCCAGTGGGCCGATGATGAGCGGCGGGCAGCAAGTGCCCATGGGTCAGATGATGGGCCAGATGCAGCAGCAGATGGGCCAGATGACGGCCACCCTGCGCGCGATGCGCGCGCAGCTCGACAGGATCAACCCCGACCTCCTGACCGCCCAGGAGCGCCCGATGTACGAGTACCTCAAGCTCATGCAGGTCCAGATGGAGACGATGCGCGGCTGGATGGGGAACGCCCAGGGTGTGATGCGCCAAATGCCGGGGCCGTGGCGCTAGGGGAGGCGGCGGCCTGTGGCCCGGCGGCCCGCGATGGTAGGAGTCCCCACAAGAGAATTGTTCGGGAGGCGAGGGAACGTGCAGGACACGATTCAGATGACGGCGGGCGCCGCGGTGCTGCTGGCCCTGGTGGCGTCCTCGACGCCGACGGGATTCGCGCAGGCGCAGGTCACGCGCACCGACAGCCAGGGTGGAATCACCGTCAAGGCCACCTACATCACTGCCACCTATCTGAAGGCGAGACCCAACGACGCCCTCTCCGGGAAGGTCGATCTCGAGCGCACCATCGTGATCGCCATCACGCTGGATACGCACTCGGGTGATCTGAGCCGGTACGACTTCGTCAAGAATGCGCTCCTGCGCAACGACCGCGGGCAGCAGGTGGCTCCGGTGCGGTGGATCGCGACCGCAGATGGTGCCCACCATCGGTCAGGCGGCCTGGTGTTTCCGAGAGCCGATCAGGCGGGCAAGACCTTCGAACCCCAGGCGAAGATCGTCGAGTTGATCCTTCGCGATCTGGGCGGGGTCTCCGAACGCGTGCTCCGGTGGACGCTTCCCCTGGAATGACCTGACGGCATGACAGAACCGATGCCACCGCGGGGCAGGGACGTCATGCCCCCGACCCCGTCGGTGCGCAAGACGCAGACCGGGACGATGACAGGAGGATGAGAAGATGAGCAGGGCGTTTCGCGTGTTCGTGTTCGCGGTGCCGGTGGTGCTGGCGCTGGCCGCGGCGTCCGCCGCTCAGGAGGACCCGGCCGCCACGCTGCGCGGCCTGGCCGGCGCGGCGTTCGAAATCGCGTTCATGCAGAAGATGATCATCCATCACGAGATGGCCGTGGAGATGGCGAAGGTAGCCCGGGAGCGGGCCAGCCGCGCCGAATTGAAGACCATGGCCGAGAGCATAATTGTCGATCAGGGGAAGGAAATCGACCAGATGACGGCCTGGCTGAAGGACTGGCATGGCGCCCAACGGACACCGATGGATCATTCGGTCATGCAGGAGATGGACCGGGAGATGGCCGCGCTCAAGGCGGCCGGCGGCGATGAGTTCGACCGCAAATTTGCGGAGGCGATGATCGTGCACCACCAGGCCGCCATCGACATGGCCCGGCTGGTCGCGGACCGCGCCGGGCGGGACGAACTCAAGACCCTGGCCCAGGGCATCATCGCCGCCCAGAGTAGGGAGATCGATCAGATGCGCCGGTGGCTGCAGGCATGGGGACCGCCGGCGGATACGGCCCAGCAGCCGACGGTACGCCGGACACCCTTGACCTGGCTGGCGGCGGCCGTGGTGGTCGCGATTATCGTCGTAGGGTGGAGACGCCGACGGGTGCGGTCGAAGGGCGCGGCGGCCCCGGGCAGCCCGTAGGAGAGGCCCGCGACCCCTTCACCATTAACCTGGATCCGGCGGCAATTGAGCTGATCTCATGAGGGTTCCGACCGGGAAACGC
>Ga0101945_1001297_pt1 | contig 26704 bp, 10 predicted proteins | sample DewCreD2012metaG_2_FD_75246 | JGI IMG/M metagenome (GOLD analysis project Ga0101945, IMG submission 75246) | Hot spring sediment bacterial and archeal communities from British Columbia, Canada, to study Microbial Dark Matter (Phase II) - Dewar... ... | reverse complement strand
GCTGCGGAGCGCGCCCATTGGGCGGATGGTGTGCGCGTCAGCGGTCAAGCCGCGGCGATGAGTCCGTATCTCTACTATGGGCGCCGGGTCGGCTGGTCGGCGCTGGACCAGGCGGCCTTATATGATCTGGGTTGGGCAGCACCGGCACCGGCAGGACTGGCCGTGCGCTTCCCCGTGACTCGCCCGCCGGTGCTGGTCAGTTCCGCAGGCAATCCGACCGTGCAGGTTTACGGCTTCGATGCCACAGGGAATGTGTCTTTCAGCGGGTTGAGTTTCACACCGTTTGGTGCGAATTATCGCGGAGTGATCCGGGCCACGAGTGCTGATGTCAACGGCGATGGCTGGGTGGATTATCTCTTTGCCACCGGGCCGGGTGTGGCGGCACGAGTGCGGATCGTAGATGGCGTCACAGGGGCCGACCTGCTTCCGGTCACCCCCGTGCTGGGAGGATTCGGCGGCGGCGTCTTTCTCGCGGCGGGAGACATCGACGGAGATGGCCGGGCGGAAGTCGCCATCAGTGCCGATGCCGGCGGCAGTCCTGTCGTGACGGTGGCGCGGGTGGCCCAGGCACAGTTGGCATACCTCAGTTACATCCAGGTGCTTCACCCTCTGGCGCGATCGGGGGTGCGGGTGGCCATGGGGGACGTGAATGGAGACGGACGGGCCGACCTGATTGCTAGTGCGGGGCCGGGGTGGTCGCCGGTGGTGCGGATTTACGACGGAGCTGCACTGGCGGACGGCCAAGTCCGCTTGCAGCGCTCGGCATTTTTCGCCTTCGACCCCACTTGGCGCAACGGCGTCAATGTCACGGCCGGCGATCTGGATGGCGATGGACGGGCCGAATTGATGACCAGTCTGGATGCTGGCGGTTTGTCCCTGGTTCGTGTCTGGAATGGAGTTGCCTCCAGCGAGGCACTGTCATTGCGCTTGCAGTTTTTTGCCAACGGGGTAACGGACCGCAGTGGCATTCGGCTGTTGGCCCGCGATGTGGACGGTTCCGGCCGCACCAGTCTCATCACGGCTCCCGCGAGCGGCTCCCTCGCCTGGCTGCGTGTCCTGCGACTCAACGCTACCAGTGTCCTGCCACTTCCCCCGATCTTCCCCCCCAGCTCGATCTCGGCCCTTCAGGGGATCTTCGTCGGCTGATGTGCGCCGGCCCTTTTTCCAGCGACTCATGCTGTATTCGCCTTCCTCTTAGCCCTCATGCCGGAAGGCTTGCAATAGGAGGAACTGGCATTTGGCTATGGCTCCGCATTCCATTCGGGAAAGTCTCAGCATAGATTCGGAATCCGACAGGACAGGGGTCACAAGAAGGCAACTTGCGATCTCAGGGCGAATGCCGTTCATGGAATGCCGATCATGAGGCCGGGCGGAGATGCTGGGCCAGACGTTGCAAACCTTCTTCTAGAGTCAAGCGGGGATAGTAGCCGAGGTCGCGGTGGGCGGCGGAAATGTCGAAGTAGTGGCAGGTGGAGAGTTGCTCGGCGACGAAGCGGGTCATGGGGGGTTCGCCGGGGAGGCGGAGGAGCCAGTAGGCGGTTTCGCACAGGGTACCCAGGGTGCGTGCCCACCAGGCGGGAATGGTCTTGGTCACAGGGGGGAGTTGAGCCAGTTCGAGGATGCGGTTGATGAAGTCCCACAGGTCCACCGGCTGGCCATTGGTGATGAAGTAGGCTTTGCCCGCACACGGGGCATGCGGCTGAAGTCGATCGGCGGCATCCAGGTGGGCGTAGGCCGCGTTGTCGATATAGGTGACGTCAACTTGGACAGCCCGCCGGCCAATGCGGCGGAGGCGTCCCTGCCGTGCTCGTTCCAGCAGGCGGGGAATTAGGTGGGGGTCGCCGGGTCCAAAGATCAGGTGGGGGCGCAGGGCCACGGTCGCCAGTTCCGGGCCATTGGCTGCCAGGACCAGCCGTTCGGCTTCCGCTTTAGTTTGCGGGTAGTAGGCGCTGTAGCGGGGCGGGTAGGGCAGGGATTCATCGCCGCGGATGATGTCCTTGCCGCCGTAAACGACGCTCGGTGTGGAGGTGTATACCAAGCGGGGCACACCGTGCTGGCGGCAGGCTGCCAGAATATTCTTCGTGCCGAGGACGTTGGTGGCATAGAAGTCGGCATAGCGCCCCCAGATGCCAGCCTTAGCTGCCGTGTGGATGACCAGTTCGCACCCTTCGACCGCGCGGGCCACAGCCGCCGCATCGGCCAGATCAGCCAGGGTTTGCTCGACGCCTAGCTCGTCCAGCCAGGGGTAATGGGTGCGCGTCAAGGAGCGGACGGTATCGCCCCGCTGGTGGAGCAAGCGGACGATCGCTCCCCCGAGAAAGCCGCCGCCACCCGTGACCAGCACTTTCATCAGGTTGTATCCTGTCGAGGTTGCCAGTGGGGACCGAGGCGTCGATCGGCCCAGCGTGCCAGGGATTCGCGAGCAATTTTCGCATTATGGCGGCGATCCACGGGAAAGGGCCGGGAATGGGCCAGGAAGGCAGCGATGGTGCGCGTCGATTCCAGGCTCTGGGCCTTCTGCCGCAGGGAAGACTCCACAACCGCCCACGGCTCTGTCCGGTCCCACTCCACGCACAGCACCGGATAAGTGACCCCGCCGCGCTCCACACCGACCAGGGCAGTCCGCCCTACTCCAGGCAGACCATGAAAAACTGGTTCTACCATATCCGTGAACAGGGTTCCCCAAGGCGTCACCACTCGCTGGGATTTCCGCCCGCAAAACCAGATGCGCCCCTGTTCGTCGCGGTAGCCCACGTCTCCCATCCGATGCAAGATTTCGCCGGTCGTCGGATCATAGATTTTGGCCAATTGTGTCGCTTCGGGTTGCTTGTAATAGCGAGGAGTGACGATTGGCCCCCGCACCACCAGCTCGCCGATGACGCCTGTGGGCAGTTCCAGTTCCTCACGCCACTGCGGGATGGCTTCGTCGGTGATGGGAATGATATGCAGGCGGATGCCCGGCAACGGCCGGCCGATGCAGACGCCGCGCCCCTGCGCCGTCAGCGATTGCGTCTCGTGGAGGATTTCGCCACTGTCGATGTTGGCCACGGGCAAGGCTTCGGTCGCCCCGTAGGGTGTGTAAATGGGAACCGCAGCCGGCAACAGGGCGGTGAAACGCTGCAACTGCAGCGGACTGGCCGGTGCTCCCGCCGAGATTACCCGGCGCAAAGCGGGCAATAGCGGACCCTCCGCTTCCGGTGCCGACGGTGATGAAGCCGATGCCTGCGACCCGGCCAAGGAACTACCCCAGCGCTGATGGTACCATTCCCCCAGGACGCGGATCACCGCGGGCGAGCCAAACATGTTTGTGACGGTGAATTGCCGCATTTGGGCGATCGCTTTGTCCGGCCGCAGGCGGGCGGGCCGACTGGCGTCCATATCCGGGATGACGCAACTCATGCCCAAAGCTGGACCGAACAGGGCAAAGAGCGGAAACGTGCCATAGTCCACTTCTCCCGGCGCAATACCGAACGCCTGGCGAAGCATCTGCACCTGGGCAGCGAAGATGCCGTGGGTGTACACCGCTCCTTTGGCCGGTCCGGTGCTGCCGCTGGTGAAGAGGATAGCAGCCATCTCCTCGGCGGAAACAGCGGGGATCGGATAGGTTCCGCGGGTACTGCCCAAGCGGCGAAGTTCCTCCAAAGAGTAATCGCAGAAGAAGCGGCGGCGCCCGGCGTGAATGCTCAGGCGGAGCGAGGACCTTGCCCAACCGAACAGCCAACGGGCGAGATGCGCCCGGAGCACACCGACGAAGGCTGCCGGTTCCGCTCGTTCCAGGCAGCGTTTTAAACCCTGCCATCCCATGCCTGGGTCAATGAACACCGGTACGGCGGCCAGCTTGAACAAAGCGAAAACCACAGCGTAAAACTGCGGCGACGGCGGAATGAACACAGCCACGCGCGTTCCCCGCTCGACACCAGCGGCTTCCAGACCGTGGGCCAGGGCGTCGCTGTCGGCATTCAACTCGGCATAAGTGATGACCCGGTGGGGTGTAGGGCGGTCCCCGCGCACCGCACGCTGCGGCACATACAGGGCCGGCCGCTGCGGCGTCTCCGCCGCTTGACGCACCAGATGCATTGCAACATTGAGCGCCGCCTCTGCCGTCGTGGCGGGAGAAATCATCCTCGGCATGGACCCTGACTCCCTCGGGGCAGACTTCATTTTCGGCTCCGAGCCATTTGCTAACGGACGGCTTCCGGCGGCGACAGCGAATGGTAATGTCGCACCAGGAAATCGCGCAGAGCGGGCAGGACTTCCTCCGGGGCATCCTCCAGCAGGTAATGTCCGGCGTCCGCCCAGGCCTGCACCTGGGCCTGGGGCAGATACCGCTGCCAGGCTTCGAGAAAATGCCGGTCGAAGACAAAGTCCGCCAATCCCCACAGCAGCAGAGCCGGCACCCGCTGCCAGCGGGAAAAACAGGCGGCCGTTTGCTCGACGATGTCGTAGCCGGCGTCGGTACTGCGCAGGGGAATGGTCTGGACAAACCGGAGGATGGCCCAGCGCTGGGCCGCCGAGCGGTAAGGCAACAGATACAGGCGGCGGACCTCCGGCGGCAGCGGTCGGCGCACGACGCACCAGCGCGCAGCGAGGCGGCAGAACAGGCGGGTCCGACGGACGAGAAAGGCCCCCAAAGCTGTATGGCGGGCCAGCCACAGACCCCAAGGCAGGCGTTTCGCCGCCGGTTTGGGAAAGGCCGCTGTGTTCATCGCCACCAACGCTGCCAACCGCTCCGGATGCCGGGCCGCCCACCCCAGTCCGATCATCCCGCCCCAATCGTGCACTACCAACGCGATCGGCTGTCCCGGAGCCACGTGTTCGACCAGGGCTTCCACATCGTCGATGCGCCGCCGGAGGGAATAGTCGTACTCCTGAGGCGAGGGATGATCCGACAAACCGCAACCGATGTGATCCATCGCAATGCAACGAAAGAATGGCTGGAGATGAGCAATGGCCCGGCGAAAGTAAAAACTCCAGGTCGGGTTGCCATGCAGGAACACGACTGGCGGCCCGCTCCCCTCATCCACGTAATGGAGCCGCCAGCCGCCGGCTACTTCGAACCAGCGCGAGGTCCAGGGATATTCCGGGTGTAAGGACCCCGCAACCGTCGGCATCTTCGGGGATGGTACACGCAACCCTTCCTGAATAGACATAGTCTTGTCACTTCCATCTCACGGGCCACTTCCCTCTCACCAGCCCAAGGGCCGCGCGTGCTCCAGGATAGCCGCTCCACGCCCGCTCGGCGCTAGGCCACGCTGGAAACACCCGCTTGCTGCCATCGCTTCCTACTACCATTCCAGACCCAGCATCAGGCAATTCAAGCCGCTGCCGATACCCAGCCAGCCGACACGATCTCCGGGGCGCAGGAACTCGCGTTCCTCAGCTAACGCTGCCGTCAGGGGTAAGGAAACAGTCCCTATATTTCCCAGATAAGGATAGGTGCTGAAGTCCTTTTCCGGAGGGATGCCAAAGGCCCGCAACATGGTCTCACGATGTACCGCTCCCACCTGATGGCAGATGACTTTGTCGATTTCCTCGACGGCCCAACCGAAGGTACTCAGGAAGCGCTTCCAGGTGCGCAGGCCGACTTCGATGCCGTATTTGAGTAGCTCACCAGCCTGAGTTTCCATGAAGGGCACCATGACGTGTTTGAGGCCGAAATCCAAGCCGCGCTGGAGCAAGACACCCGCTTGCGTGCCGAAGAGCTTCTCCACGGTGTGCACAGTCGCAGGCAGCAGCGAGCGCATGCCCCAACGGCAGAGGGCGTGATACTCCGGGGCCGCCTGAGCTACGCCGCCAAGCACCTTGCGCCGCTTGTGGCGCGACAGCTCTTCGCTCACCACTAGCACCGCCACCGCTCCCGAACCGCCTGTGAGAGTGGCAATCGATGCCCGGAATAGCTCCAAGGATCTCGTGCGGATGATCTGATCGATGATGTTTTCGTTGATCTCGCGGGCCGTCTCAGCAGAAACGACCAGGCCGGCGCGGGCTTGGCCCAATTCGATCCGGTTGGCGATATCGAGCACGCCGTTGAGCACCCCCAGACAGGCATTGCTCAGATCGTAGATGAGAGCGTGTCCGCCGATGCCCAAGCGGGCTGCGACAGCGCAGGCCGTTGCTGGCTCGAATTGCTCCCGGCAGACGCCCGCGTAGATCAGCACATCCACTTGGGCCGGGTCCAGCTCAGCCGCCGCCAGGGCTTTGCGTGCTGCTGCCGCAGCACCTTCCGACAACGGATAACCTGGCTCCCACCAGCGCCGCTCGTTGATCCCCGTCAGCAATTCCAACTGCCCCGGCTGCAATTGCAACGCCTCATATACCGGTTGCAACCGGGCCTCCAAATCCGCCGTCGAAACGACCACAGGCGGCAGTTCATAGCCGATGGCCTCAATATGCACCTGCGAATAGCGCATGCTCAGCTTCCGTGGCCGGACACCCGACTCTTAGCTCCAAATGCTTCACACCCACAACGACCATATCTCCATCACTGTAGAACTCGTGCACCCGGATGGCAGCCGACCGAACGTACACTGCTTTCCTGTTCCGTCTGATGGTAGTCGGATCGTGGGAACCCCAGCATCCTTACGGTCGAATCCGGCAGACCCCTTTATCCTCACGCTCAAATCCGGCGAACCCCTGGGCCTTTACCCTCCCGGCGGCCATTCCAGCGTGAATTGCTCCATGCGGTAAATGGGGCGGCCATCCACCCAAAGCAATCCGTTGGCGGTCAGCCGCCGCTGCCGTTCGTCAATCGCCACAACGTCGGCCTCCACTGTAACGCGCTGGTGGGTCGGGATAATCTGGCCGCGATAGCTCCAGTGATGGCGCACACCCAAGGCAGGAGCTTGCCACGAAACATTGGCCGGTAAGTGATGAGCCACGGTTCCTGCTCCCTCTCCCTGGGGACAGCGATGAGTCGAAGTCTCTTCCGTCCCCCACCGCCGCCAGGCCAGATATTGGAGCAGTTGCAGAAACGATTGCAACCCCAGCGAACCAGGCCACACCGGGTCCTGGTAAAAATGGGCTTGGAAGAACCAAGCGGACGGGTCAACGGCGCTACTGCCCACGACTCGCCCCAGTCCCCAGGGGCCGCCATCAGACTGATACGTTTCGATCCAGTCGATCATGCGCAACTGCCGTCCCGGAAACGGCGGATGGACGGGATAAGGTTCCCGCACGCCGGGCGGACCGGCCGGCGGTTCCCGCCGCTCTGCCGCGACCTCCCGCAGCCCCACTTGGTCTCGGAGCGCTGCTTTTGTGAAGAAACCGAAATAGGTGGTTCCCTCGTAAACCGGGCCGAGAGCATCCCGTACCTCAAAGGCGAAATGTTCGAGGATCATGCCGGCAGCGCGAGCCGTCTGGGTCAGGCGGGCGCGTGTGAAGAGCCGGCCGCTCGCACGAGTCACCGGACGGTGCTGGATGGCCGAGCCGCCCAGGTTGCGGAAGGATAGGTCTTCGTCGCTGAGCAGGGCCGAGCCGCAATAGGCCGCCAGCCAGCCGCACGGTTGCAATGCGATCTCCAGAAGCACGCACAGCGGCATGCATTCGGAGTGCTGTTCCTGGAAATACCATGCGGACGGCGGAACGTCATAAACCGCTTCGCAACTCGCCCCAGCTTGCAAGACGAACGGCTGGCCCTCCACCGCCGTGATGCCATCCAGGAACTGGTACGGCGGCCCAGGCAAACGGGCGATGACCCGTTCATGATCAAAAATCCGGTACGGTTCCCCGAAGGCTTCGGAAGGCTTGCCATTGGAAAACGCCAGAATGTGCCGAGAATCGTAAAGCAGCCGCAGCGGCTCACTCGCCTCAGAGGGGAAGGCTGGCACGCTTGGGGCAAAACTCTTCTCCGCAGCAGGGTCTGAAGAGGACGGCAGCCTCCTGCGATCGGCCACACTCCCCAGGCGGTGCGAGCGCTGCCATCTCTGTTCGACCTCCTCCCGCTTCAGCCCGCTCACCTGCAGGGACAAGTTGAGGATTTCCACGATCGGCTTGCCGTCGGCGTACATGAGGGCATCCGCCAGACAATACGGTTCCGGGCGGTAACCCAACTCCTTGATGGTCACCTCGTAAGCAGTAGTGCGCGTCGTGCCAATGACTTGACCACGGCACTTCAAGCGGCTGGCGATCCCCGGTACGGGTTCGTACATCACCTCTTCCGCTTCCCCAATCCAACCCAGGCGCAGTAATCCCACCCGCAACGTTTGCAAGCAGCATTCGTACATGAGGGTGCCGGGCATCACGGGATCATCCACGAAATGGCAGGTGAGGAACCAGTCGTCGGGGTGGATATCCAGTTCGCCGCGGATCAGTCCGAGTCCGAAGCGTCCGCCCTGCAGATCGATGTGAGGCACCCGGTCGAGCAGGCGAAGCGGGCCGTCCGGCAGCGTCCGGGGTTGCCGCAATCCCAACTGGGCGAAGGCCGGTCCGAAGGCTGCCGCCAGCTCCCCCCGCCGCAAGGCAGCCAGTTGCTGTTCATCCAAAGAGGCTGGCTCCAGGGGCGCCAATTCTCGCCAATCCGCCGGGCGCTTGCCAGGACGTGCCTGCCGATCGAGGGCCGTCTGGACGATTCCTTTGCCAGCCGCCAAAGCCGCCGGTGTGAAGAACCCCGCGGTGCCATGCCGCATCGTGATGTACGGTTGGCCGCCGATCGTACCATCGAAGCGGAAGCGGAACAGCCAGGCGCCCCCCTGCTGCACAAATTCATCGATGGCAATATCGTAGCGGATCGTCTCTCCGACTTGCGGCAAGCCGCGATGGAAGGTCACCACCGCATCCAGCAGCCGGTACACCGCCTCCCCTCGTGTCTGAAGATCGATCCCCAAAAAGCCGCTGAGGAATAAGTCCGCCTGTCCTGCTTCCACCGACAATGCTGTCGGCATGCGCTTGCTTTCGAGGTACCAACGCTGTTCGTGGACCGTATGTTCGGTAACCACCCGGCCCGGCTGGAGGGAAAGCGGTTCGCCCTCGATCTGCAAGATGCGATCCACCAGTTGCAGCGGTCCATCCGGCAAGCGGACGCGGGTTGGGAAGGTGTCAATGAGGGCATAACGGGGACCCAGTACCTCGGCGATGCGGCCGGCGGCGAACCGGCAACACTGCTCGTAATTCAAGCTCCGGGGCACCTCGCCCTCTGGACAAACCACTGTCATCGCCAGGCTGCCCGGCTGGGGCGGCATAACTCGGTCGGTCTCGGCCCGATTCGGCAATCCTCTCGCCTGTACCTGGGCTGGAGTGGGGAGCCATTTCTGGGCCGGAGCCGGGCCTGAGCACTGCTCTTCCGCCAGGGGGTTGCTCGCCAGCAAGGTCTGGTGGTGTTCCCACAGGCGGGCGGCCAAGGTGAACCATCGCTGCTGGGTACGCAGGAAGGCCGACTGTGCCCCTAGCCATTGCTCCTGAACCCGGCCATAGGCCGCTAGGAGGAGCGCTGGCACTGCCTGGATTCCACCTTCGGGGGTAAGAGGAAGCCGATCGTTCATCGCTACGGGTTCCGGAAGAGGGGGTGCCTGGCCTGCCACCGGCAACGCCGCCCCACCGGCAACGCCCCCAGAAGCTGACAGACTGGAAGAAGAGGGGGGTATGCTCCCTGGAGTGCCGACGAGACCGCACCCGCTCGTCGCTCCTGGAGTTCTCCCCGCTGATACGGGAATGTCTTCGGCTCTGGGTCCAGAGAGGGGAGAAAGAGGAAACGGCAGTAAGGAAGCGGGGATGGAGGCGGAAGTTGCTGCTGCTGTTGAAATGGAACCAGGCTCTGGCATGCCGACCGGCAAGCGCAGGGTCCGAGTCGAACGGGGAGGGGGGAACACGGGTCGTGCAGACTGCCGGGGGACGTATTCCTCCAGCACCAGAGCCAAATGGGTCGTACAGGACGACGCCGTGACATAACATCGTCGTGAAGCCGGAGGTGGGACAGCCTGATCCCCTGCGGAGGAGGACGGGGAGCCAAAGAGGCGGAAGAAGGAGGACGGTTCCGCCGCGCCCACCAGGAGGGCGGCATAGGCCAGGTCCGCCGCTGCTGTAGCGGCACCACATTGTCCTATCAGTGATGCGGTGTGGACACGGGGAAGCTGGGTCGTTTCTGCGAGGTTCCACCCCGCTTGTTTTATGGCCTCCGCCAGGGCCGACGGTTCGTCCTCACCGCATCCCGCGCCCTGGATCACCGCATAGATCGCGTCACCATCCCGTTGGGCATCCGCTAGCCGTTTCAGCACGAAAACAGCCGCTCCTTCACCGGGGTATACCAACCCTGCGGGGATCACCGAACGCGGGTCCACGGCGAAGTCCACCGCTCCCACAATGGCCAAATCGATGGTGCCGCTCTGAAGGGCTTGCCACGCCGCCAGCACCGCCCGCAAGCCTGAAGCTTCCTCATTACACAGGGTGTAAGCCGGCCCCCCGATTCCCCATGCGCGCGCGATCCGACTGGCCGCAATGCTCCCAAGTGCCCCCATGGTCCGGTTGGCATTGAGCGGCGGACTGATCTGCTCGGCCAGCTCTTCCCGACCCGCTGCCAGCGCACTCCAGCGCAGATGGAAATTCATCGTGTTGGGGTCCAGTTCCAGACCGATGAAGACTCCCCAGCGCTCCCCATTTTCCGCCACAGGCGGGGGAAGGGGCCGCCCGGCCGCGGGTACATCACCCGGCGGATCAACACCTGGCCGGTGGGACGTGGGATGCCGGCTCACCGTGGGCAGGATTCGCGGATAGGCGTGACTTGAAGGATCGGGACAGGACGAGTCTGCAACCGCTTCCCGTTCCTGGGGAGAGGTAGAAGGTTTTTGTGTCCGCCGCGGGTCATCAGTTCGAGCTGTTCGTCCGGCTTCCCGGCCTGCGCAGTGATCGGCGAGGGCTGCATCGGCCAGTTGCAGGATGAGCAACTGCTGAGGCAGAGTCTCCTCGATTTCCCGAGGCGGTATGCGGAAGCGATCGGTGGGAAACTCCAGCTCCTCGATAGCGTGCGCCGGGGGGCAGGGCCGGGGCGACCAGGACCAGCCCTGGCGTTTCGGCCGGGGAGGAGGCGGCGGCGTACCCTGGAGGGTGGCCAGTAAAGAAGGAGCATCCTGCCAGGGACCGAAGTGACTAGCCAAACCGACGATGGCCACGGGGATCAATCGCTGCGGGGAAATGTCTTTTGCTGGCAGCGGCATGTCACCTTGCCACTCTTCCAGCACAATATGGGCATTGATACCCCCAAAGCCGAAGGCGCTGACAGCAGCCCGGCGGGGTCGGTGCCGGGGACGGTCCCATGGTTCCGCGGCTTGCACGATGCGGAATGGACCGCCCGCATAAGCCAGTTGCGGAGAAGGGCGGGTGAAGTTCGCTTGCGGGGGCAGTTGCTGGTGCTTCAAAGCCAGCAGCACCTTGGCCAGAGCGGCGGCTCCAGCCCCGGTGAGCAAATGGCCCACCGTCGCCTTGACCGAACTGAGCACGCATTGGCCGACCCGCCAGGTGCCCCTATCCCACAACTGCCGCAGGCTTGCAAACTCCACCGCATCACCGACAGGAGTCCCCGTGGCATGGCATTCGATGTAATCCACTTCCTGGGGCAAGCAACCGGCTTGCTCGTAAGCGCGGCGCATAGCCCGGAGCTGGCCTTCCTGAGCTGGAGCGAGCAAATTACCCGCTCGATCATTGGATAAGCCTATCCCCCGGATCACGGCGTGAATCGTGTCACCGTCCCGGATGGCATCACGGAGACGTTTGAGGACGAACAGGGCTGCCCCTTCTCCGACCAGTAAGCCGTCCGCCGCTGCGTCGAAGGGAGCACAGCGGCCCGACAGGGACAAAGCCCGCAATTGGGCGAAACCCATCTGGGTGTATTGGCAGTCAGGACGGCAGCAACCTCCGGCCAGCATAGCATCCGCCCGCCCGCTTTGGAGTTCTTCCACTGCGAAAGACAAGGCATAAAGGGACGAGGCGCATGCCGCATCCAGAGCATAGCCCCCCCGCCCCAGATGCAAGGCGTGAGCGAGCAGCGCCGCCGGAAAACCGGCCACCCGCCGATTGTCCGCGAGCAGCGGTTCGTTGGCTCGACCCCACCTCTCTCCCAGCAGCGACCGGCACAGCGCGGATGAACCTTCTGTCGGCAGGCAGATATTCCCCAACACCACGCCTACACGCCGACGATCCACCCGCTCCATGCGGGCGCTCCGCCAGGCCCGCGCCCCCACATCCAGCACCAGTTGCACCAGGGGGTCCAGCCGGGCCACCAGGGACGGATCGATGTCCAAACCCTGCAGATCGGGCACAAACGGTTCGAGGAAGTATCCCCGGCGGCAATAGACGCGATCGCTCACCCCTACGCGGGAGTCGTAACAGCGCTCCGGCGGGAGCATCCACCGCTGCGGCGGCACATCGCGGGAACAATCTGCACCCTGGACAATCGCCTGCCAGTACCGGGATTCTTGGTCCTGAGCGCCAGGCAAGCGCATCGCCATGCCCACAATCGCTACGGTCTCTGCTCTCATAAGTCGCTACACCTGCCGGGAAAGCTCCAGGAATTGCCCGCTTCTGCCAGGGGCATGTCTCGGACACCTTGGGCACGGGTCAATGACTTCGCAACCGGTTGTTCCGGAAGGCCCGTGCCAACTGTTCCTGGAGGACCGCCTCGCAGTCCTGGATTTGAGCGATCAGGCCGTGGTCATCCCGGAACTCGATGTCGGCTTGCACCAGGGCATGCTCCCGGCAACGCAGACGCAGGAGGACGGTGGTTTCGGTAGCCGGGAAGTGACGGCGGTATTGGCGGTAACGCCCTAAAGCCACGGGCAGACAGCGCAGTTGATAGTGCTCGTAGGCCGCCACGATCAGCAACTGCAAGGCGCCGTCGAGGACCAAGGGATCGGCCAGCCAGGCGGAACGCAAGGGGGAGGTGAGCCATTGGGCTGGTGGCGGAGCAGTTCGGACCTTGGCCAGCCACAGGTCGTCTTCCAGTTTCTGAATGTGCCGCACGCCGCGCCACTGCGGGCCGTGAAAGAGCAAATGCTCATACGTATCCTCCATGCTCCAGAGCCAGGGCTGGCCGCCCTCTGGTATCGGTTCCGTCGGCGGCGGGGCCGGCCACTGCTCGGCTACCAGCACACAAGCGCGGGCATGGAGCCATTCCCGTCCGGCAGCTCCCCGGCTGCGCACCTCCACCGTCTGCCAGTAGCCGCCGTCCTGTCGGGAGGATGGACCGCACCAGACTTGCAGCACCGCCGACTCGCTAGCCTCCAGCATCAGGCCGTGGTAAATCCGGAGCTGGTCGCAGCCGCAAAACTGCAAGCCGGGATGGCGATGCACCGCCGCGTGGGCCAGCCACTCCAGATGCAAAGCCACGGGCACCACCGCCCGCCCCTCTAGCACATGGTCGGCCAGTACCGGATGATTGCTGACATCGAGGGGCCGCTCGAATGCCAGGGTCATCTCCGCTCCCCGCGGCGGCGCAGGATGGGGTGTCACGCCGTTGCTGCGGAAGGCCGTCCCTTCCCCATTCCCCCGGCTGGGCATCCGCGGAGCGGCCAAAGGTTCCCCCGTCCCTCCCACCGGGCTGGTGCCGGCCAGGGTCAAGGCGAAAGTCGGAACATCCTTCCCGGAAGTCCGAGCACTGATGACAATTTCCACTCCGCTGTCCCACTTCTGGATTTCCCACGCTCCATAACGGCCACCAGCCTGGCGAGGAATCAAGCCGACACCTTCCGCCGCAAACAGCCGCTTGAGCGCGGATGTCACCATGCCGCCATCCCAGGGTCCCCAGTTGAAGGCGATAACGCGCGTCTGAGGGCGCCGCCGGGCTTCGCGCTGCATCAGTTTGTTGAGCACTTCGTTGGCGCAGGCATACGCCCCTTGGCCGGTGCGACCTAACCGGGCCGTTGTCGAACTGAACACCGCCAAAGTCCGCAGCGGCTCCTGACCTAGCGCCGCCAGCAAGTGTTCCAGGCCGATGACCTTGGTCCGGTACACCCGCTCGAATTGTTCGGCCGTCAGGTCCTCCAGGCGGCGGTCCGCCAGCACGCCGGCGCCGTGAATCAGCCGCGTGATCGGCCCCCAGCGCTGGCGAACTTCGGCCACCAAATGCTGCACCGCCGCCTGGTCAGCAATGTCAAGGCTGTAGTAAGCGATCCGGGCGCCCTGGGCCGACAGGCGCTGCAAAGTCCGCTGCAATTCCTGCTGTGCCCGCCGGAGTTGGTACTGCTCTTGAATCTGACGTGGGGAAGCTCCAGGTCCCAGATGTTCGGCGACTGCTCGCTTGAGGACAGCCTCCTCCTCGCTCTCCGGCCACCAGGAGGGCAGATCACCTGTCGGCAAGGGCGTGCGGCCCACCAGGACCAGCGTACCGCGTCCCGCCTCGGCCAGAGCTTGGGCCAAGTCCGCCGTCACTCCGCGCCCGCCGCCGGTGATCAACACCACATCGTCCGGCTGGAGCGGGCCATCCCCACGGAGGCCGTCCAGCGGTTCCTCCTTCAGCACCGGCACCCACCGCTGCCACGGTTCGGACAGTCCGATCTCAATCGGGCCGTCGGCCAGCACTTCTGCCGCCACTTCCTCGGCCATTTCCGGGGCTTCGGACCATTCCGGCGCCACATCGATCACCTTGCAAGCGACATGCGGCCATTCCCAGCGGGCGGTTTTGATCCAGCCGGCCAGGCCGCTTTGCCCAACCGGTGTATCCGGCCGCAGCGGTCCCAAGCCGAACTGACCATCCAAGCGGATCAAACCCACGAGGAAGGCCCGTCGATCTCCGGATCGCGGGAAGGCCTTCGCCGCGCGTTGCAACCAGGCCAGTACCCCAGGATGGAACGGCCGTTCCTGAAGCGGCGCTACCAGAATCAGACCCGCCCAGCTTCCCGTCGGGGTTCCCGCAGGGGCTGCCTCCCACGCCTGATGGCGCACGGGCAGTCCGCGACCCGCGAGAGCCTTCCCCACTTCCGCAGCCAGTACGTCTCCCTCGTCTGCCACGAGCCAGACTTCCCCTGCTTCCGGCCAAGGTATTGTGGCCCGCGGCTCACCCCCCCAGGAGACAGAGCACAACACCTGGCGGCACAACACAGCGGTCCAATCGCCAGGAGGAGAAAATGGAGGCACCGAAACCGGTTCCCCATCAGGCCGTGGCACGTCCTCCCCACGAGGCGGGATCGGTTCAGCACGGTCCAGCATGGAAGGTGATGGTGCCGCTATGGAAGGTACGGGTACCCCTGGCGCCTCTACGGAAGGTGCAGGTATTTCTGCCACCGCCGAAGCACATTGGCCCTTGGACGGTTCTGGAAAAGGGTCAGGAACCGCTGTTAGGGGCGGCGGCACGGGGAAGGCGGGGGGAAAAAAATCGGGACCCTCCCGACGGCCTGATCCACCGTTCGCCCAGGTCGGTTCCTTTCCCTGAGCCGCAGCAGTTCCATTACCCGCCGTGAGGAAGCGGATTACATCCCGCAAGGTCTGCAACTGACCCACATGCTCCGCCTTCACCGCCGGTGCGCCCGGCAACCGCTCCTGCAACGCACTGAAAATCTCCACCCGCTTGATCGAATCAATCCCCAAATCCGCGTCTAACGCCAAATCCCAACCCAAACTCTCCACCGGATACCCCGTCTTCTCCGATACCACCTGCAACACCACTCCCGCTACTGAGCCAGAATCCAAAACAGGTTGCGAAGCGGGAGCTGGAGCCGAAGCTGGCGCTGGAACGGGAACAGGGGTAACAGGGGCAGTGGGAGATGAAGCCGAGGGGGATACGGCAACTGGAACGGGAGCCATCTTAGGCAGAGACATTTCGGGCCGTTGTATTTCCCGCACCGGTTGTACACTTTGGCGGCTATCGAGCGGCGGTGTATCCGCTCGGTCCCCTGCCAGCACCGAGGACGAGGAAGATGCCGCCACCTCTGCTGGAAGTGAAGCGGACGGCGGTTTGGCCGACATTTCCAACAGACGTGATGCAGACACCGGCGCGGGAGAAGCTGGCGCCATCTGCCCTGGGGATGCCGCACCCGCTGGCACACCATCGGAACCAGACAGCGAGGAGGGGACCGAAAGCGGCACGCCGCCGCCCCACAATTGCCGTTGTTGTTCCAAGAGAGCCAGCAAGGTGCGCTGAGCGGTCTCCTGAGCGTCCAGAAACTGTTTGTGCAGGGCGGCAGTTTGCTCCTGGATGCGTTGGACCAGCGCTAGGCTCTGCCAGGTCAGTTGCAACAGTTGGTGCCACGGGTCCGCCGACCGCGTCACCGGCACCCCGGGACGCGCATCTCCGTCTGAACTCCCTCCTCCTGCTGCCACTGATCCGCCCGCCGACGCCGGGGCAGTCTCTGAATGTCGGCGGCAATCCGCTCCAGGATCGGAGCCAGTCCGCACATAGTCTGCGGCGGCAGGGACAGCCACCGGAGATGTTCGCGGGGCATCCCGTGGCGGGTCCGTGTTTCGCGCTGGGGCCGAAGGGTCGATACGCGTGTGATCCATCGTCGTAGTCCCTGGAAATAACGACTTGGGGAAAGAAGGTTGTTTTAGGGTATTGGCTGGTGAAGATACCGCAGATGGTGGAGCCGATGCTAAGGCCGGAGGCGGGGCAGAAGGGGTGAGCACAGAGGGTTGAGTGGGAGCCGCTGACGGAGTTGCCAGCGCGGACGAAGGAAGGGTAGCACACGGCAACGAGGCGGGGGCAGGATCAGGTCGTGAAGGGGGCAGGAGGGAGGAAGCAGCGGGACCAGAAGCGGCAGGGACGGGCGCTGCGGAAGGTGCCGAGGAGGCCGGCGGCGGAGAAGCGGGAACCGCCGAGGCAGCCTTGGGAGCCACATAATTGGCCCCACTGATGGACACAGTCCAACGGCCCCTGGGAGTCTGCTGACGAAGGGGCCGACACCGGCTCTCGCGCTCCCATGCCTCCAGATGTAACGGATAACCCAGCGCTGCCACCTGCGCGAGCAGATGGGCCAAGTCCTCCACACCAGAACCTTGACCCGCGGAAGCGTCCAGAGGTAAAGCCACCGCCTCGGCCGCTCCTGTGCTGCGGATGATCGTATTCACGAGGCGAGTCAGGACCGTCCCCGGTCCCACCTCCACAAAGCAGCGCAGGCCGTCCTGGAGCATCCTTTGCACTTGCTCCTGAAAGGCCACAGGCCGGACGAGTTGCTCCGCGAGCAAGGTTCGGACCCCGGCGGGATTCGGGGGATAGGGCGCTGCCGTGGCGTTGGCATAGACCCGGCCTTGGGGAATTTGAATGTCGCAAGCATTGAGCAGGCGATGGAATGGTTCCACCGCGCTTTGCACCCAGGGACTATGGAATGCTCCAGAAACAGCCAAGCGGACGCAACCAACACCTTGCCGTTGCAGGAAGGCCGCCGTCCGCTCGATTTCCGTCAGCGGTCCCGACAGGACCTGTTGTTCCGGTCCATTGCGGTTCGCCACAACCACCTGCCATTGGTGCTGAGCGATCCACTGCTCCAGGACGTCACGGGAGGCCCGCACGGCCAGCATGCCGCCGGGGGTACATTGACCCGCCGCCGCCAACAATCGGCCCCGCTCCCGCGACAAGCGATAGAGCGTCTCCGGCGTGTAGCATCCCGCCGCAGCCAGGGCCACAAGTTCACCGTAGCTGTGGCCTGCCCAGGCAGAGGCTGCTAGGCCAAAACGCTCCCGCAGGACTCGCCAAGCCCCCCAGCCGATGGCCCCCAAAGCGGGTTGCGCCCACTCGGTCGCCCGGAGTTCCGCTGTCTGTTGCTGACGTGACGAATCATCGAAGGCAGCAGGCGGATAAATGCGATCGGACAGCCGCCACCCGTCCTCTTCTCCACAGACGGCATTGGCCTGAGCTAGGCTCTCCAGCATCTCCGGGAACAAACAGGCCAGTTCCCGCAGCATGCCGACATATTGCGAACCTTGACCTGGAAACAGAATCGCCAGCCCACCTGGAACTGCCCCATAACCCAGATACGCCCCCGGCCTGACGGTGAGTTGTCGCTGCTGGGCGGCCTCTGGAAGCCGCTGCCACACTTGATTCAGCCACTGGCGGCGGGATGGAGGTCCTTGGCGAGTCAGAACGAGCAGCAAGCGAAAGGAGGCGGTTGGTTTCCACTGCTGCCGGGCCTGTGCGGCTTGCAGGAATAGTTCGTCCACATGGTCCGGCAGTTGGGCCACAGCGGCGCGGAGGTCTTCCAGGGACTCCCCGGCCAGGGGGAGGATTTCCACCTGTCCGGTCCAGTCGGGTGCGGTCTTGCAGGGAGAGTATTCTTCTAGCACGGCGTGGAAATTGCTGCCCCCGAAGCCGAAGGCGGAGACGGCGGCACGCCGGGGATGCTCCGCGCGCGGCAGCCACGGACGTAAGGTGGTATTGAGATAAAAGGGGCAATCCGGGGCCCGCAGCGGTTCCACCGGCTGGCGGACTTTCAAAGTCGGCGGCAGCACTTTGTGATAAAGGGCCAGCACCGCTTTGATCAGCGAGGCGGCCCCCGCTGCTGCCTTGGTGTGGCCAATCTGCGATTTGACACTGCCTAGAGCACACCAGGGCCGGGTACGCCGCGAGGCAGCCTGCTGCGATGCGGCCTGCTGATAAACGGCGATCAAAGCCTGCGCTTCCGTGGCATCGCCCACCCGCGTCCCTGTCCCATGGGCTTCGACCAGTTCCACCGTTACGGGGGAAATACCGGCCCGCTCATAGGCACTGCGCAAGCAACGCTGCTGGCCTTCAGCACTCGGAGCATAAATCGCTGTCCCCCGACCGTCACTGCTGCTGCCGATCCCCCGCACCACCGCATAAATGCGGTCCCCCGCCGCCACGGCATCGCCCAGCCGTTTGAGCACCACCAGTCCCAGCCCTTCTCCTAGAATGGTGCCATCGCCGTCAGCGTCGAAAGGGCGGGCATCTCCTGTGCGAGATAAGGCAGGTGTTTTGCTGAAGCACATGTACATGAAGATGTCGCTGAAAGTGTCGCAGCCGCCGGTGATGACCACGTCCGCTCGGCCAGTTTCCAGCTCCAAAGCCGCCATTTCCACCGCGGCCAGGGCGCTGGCACAGGCCGCATCCACCACGCAGTTCGTCCCCCCCAGATTCAGCCGGTTGGCGATCCGGCCCGCCACCACATTCCCTAACAGACCCGGAAAGCTGTTCTCTTGCCAGGAAACAAACTGTTCCCCGATCCGCCGGACGGCCTCCTCGATTTGTTCCGGAGCAATCCCCGCCGCTTGCATCCCCCGCCGCCACTGCGGATAGGCCAAACGGGCACCCAGGGGAATGACCAACTCCTGCGGACCGGTCACACCCAGGATGACCGCCACCCGGTCCCGGCGAATCCGACGACGGTCGCCCGCCGTCACCGAATCCCGCCGTTCATCCACGACCTCGATGCCAGCATCGGCTAGCGCTTGTTGCGCCGCAACCAAAGCGAGCAATTGGGTGCTGTCGGTCGCCTCCAGGTCGCGCGGCGCAATGCCGAAAGCCAGGGGATCGAACTCCACCGCTTCCAGAAAAGCCCCGCGGCGAGCATAGGTCCGATCCGCCGCCTTGGGATCGCTATCGTAGTACTCCTCCAGAGAAGCCACCGACCAGCGTGACGGCGGCACCTCCGCAATGCCATCCACACCCCCCTTGATGGCCGCCCAGTACCAGGAGGCATCACGACTTCCTGCGGGAAACAGGCAGCCGATCCCGATCACCGCCAGCGGTTCACTTCTATTCGCCATCGCCGTTTCCCGCATCGTCCTGAAACCTCCCGACCTCTCGGAGAACCTCTGCCTCCTCGGCTCGCCAATGGTCCCAACCGATCGCTCAATTCAGGCGGAGCGCTTACACCGCGGGGGCAAACCAGCGCTGTAACTCCTCCCGCCGCCACGGACCCCGCGGATAGTAGTCATCACTCCAGTTCACCCCCATCTGCTGGAGCTGCATTCGCCGCAGGGCTATGCACGACCCGTAAAGTAGGTTCCAGCCCACGGCCACCACCTGGCGTTCTCGAACGGCTTCCAGAGGCGAACCCCGCACCCAGGCATTGAAACCGCCCATCGCAGGACCACACCAGACCTGATAATCCAACTCCCGCCCCGGCTCTCCCCGATTGGCCCAGCGGCTCGACAGACCCAAATACCAGCGGAAGGCCAGGGCCAGGCGGTGCTTCCCGTCGCGCTGGGCGCGTTCCAACTGGCTGGCATCCCGCTGCTGCCAGTACTCCTGGACCTGATGCCAGACCTCGGCAAACGACTGGCGGAAACAGACCCGTTCCACCCATTCGCGCTCGGAGGCGGGCAGTTCCTCCCAACTCCCATAAGCACGGTACAGGTCATAGAGCCGCTGGGCGCGCATGGCGAACATAGTGCCGCGCTTGAGTACCTGCACCTTGACGCCCATCTCGAACATGTCCGCCGCCGGAGCCATTCCCACATCCGCGATGGCAGCCTGCGCCAGCATGGCCCGCACGGCCTCGGACGTGCCCGATTCCACACAGGCTTGATTGATGCTCCCCGTCACGACGTAATCGGCGCCCATCGCCCAGGCCGCCGCCACGGCCTCCGGGGTGGCTATCCCTCCCCCCAACCCCACCCGCACGCGTGCCTCATATCCATGTTCCCGCCGCACTTGCTGCGCCAATGCCCGCATCAAGGGCAGCAGCACCACCGCGGGCCGATTGTCCGTATGGCCGCCGGAATCCGCTTCCACCGTGACATCTTCGGCCAAGGGACGCCGGGCGGCGACCGCGGCTTCCCCTTCTTGCAGCCGGCCGCTCCGAACCAACTCTGCTAGCATGTGGGGCGGCGGGGGACTGAGGAAGCGGCGGGCCACCTCCTCCCGCGAGACCTTGGCAATGATCCGATGCTTTCCCCCGCCATAGGCCGCATACCACACCAGTGCCGGGGTCAACTCCATGTACGCGCTCGCTTCCACACACCGCACCCCCTGACGCACCAGCACCTCGGCCACGCCCCATTCCCACTCCGGCTCCTGCGGGCTGTGGATTAGGTTTACGCAAAAGGGCCGGCTCCCCAGTTGCGCTTGCAAGCGATCCACGGCCTCGGCCACTCGTGACACCGGCAAACCCGCGGCCCCAAAACTGCCGAGAAACCCGCCTGCGCTCGCCGCACAAACCAGTTCCACTGAGGCGATCCCATTGGCCATCGCCCCTGTCATGTAGGCGTAACGCACCCCATGGGCTTGCCGGAAGGCCGCGCTTCCCAAACAGGACGGCTCCAATCGGCCCAGCACTCCCATCACCCCATAGCCGTCAGGACTTGCCTTTCTGGACCCCAGAACCACCCGGCCGCCCCGCGCTACACCCCAACGGCCTGCCTCATCCCGCACCACCACCACTTCCCGGCTCACATCCCCAATCACCGCCCGCACGCCCGCCGCTGACCACACACATCCCCCTCCACCCTCCGGCACCCACCAGCCCAGGACACACCGCTCGGCATCTTCCATCACTCCCACGCTCCTGTTCTCTCCCTACAGCCCCCGCACTACCCTAGGCGTACAAATTCCCCTCACTCCGTCAATACAACCGCTCCGACTCCTCCCCTTTCCCAATTCATTCACCGTCCCTCCAGACCGAACTCCATCCACCCGCCCGTACCCTTCCCCATCCGCTTATGTCCTTCCCCCTCCTCGCAAAGCGAGTGCAGCAAACTTCCAAGGCCATCCCCACTGGCAAAACAAGGCTATCCACTCTGCTAACAACTAACCTCCTGCGGCTTCAGCCTTCACCCCTCCTCGCCCATCCCTCTATTGATAGTCAGGACGGCTCCCCGGCATGATCGACCTTGACCGAAAGTCATCTCCCGTGGCGTTGGCCTGTTGTGTTTCCCCGTCATGCGGAACTTTTTTCCACTTTTTTCCATTTTTTCCTTGACAAATCGCCAAATATGGGACATTTATACATTAGGTACCCTCCAACGAACCGCTGCCACCTCATGGGTTCGGTTGTTACGCCCTCGGACCCACTCGAAAGGGATGCAACTTCCCCCCACGCTGTTGCACCCGTTCCTAGGGTTGATCCATCCCGCCATCACCCTGGCAGTGGGACAGTTCACAGACTCTCTGACAGAGTGGACAGAGTGGAAGCTGTGTAACAGCACCCTGCTCCAGGCAAACCGCGGCGGGTGGTGGAACGTCAGCAATACAAACGAGCGCAGGACACATGAGCGTAGGACAACCGGAGAGGGAGGGGAAAATCCAGAGCAACGGTACCCGCAAGCACCGGCGGTTGAAGCCGCCTGTGGAAGCTAACTTCAAACGAAAGGAGACTCACCATGACGACAAACGGATCGGACCGCCTTTGGGATCGCCGGGCTTTCTGCCGCACGGCGGCCGGACTGCCCCTGCTCTTCGGCCCCGGTTCAACTTTCGGGCAAGCTCCAGGAGGAAACTCGCAGTCAGGAGGTCCCTCTGGCCCAGGAACTGCTCCAGAAAAACCCCCGTTACCCCACGTCGGGAAAGAAATCGCTCGCATCCCTTTGGCGCTGGCTCGGTGCGTGAGCTTTGTGCCATTCAATAACCGCCGGTTTCTCGTTGCCGCCGGCAACACGGTGCACTGTTTCGATCTGTCCACCCTGGAGAAACCGAAAGAGGTCTGGAAGAAGACCTCCTTCCCTCCTCCGCCGCACCGCGACGACCATCCCAAGTTTCCTCCCTTCGATGCGATCTATGATCTGGCCTGGGAGACGAGCTGGGCCAACAACGACCGGCCTCGGCCGTATTACTGGGCCACGGCGCAAACAGACCACGTGGTCGTATGGGAGTTTTTGACTCATCCCCGGCTTGTAGAAGCAGCAGGAGGCGAAGAAGCCCGGCCGCTCTTCAGTCTGGCAGCTTCAGCCGACATTGTCCGCCGACCGCTTCGGGCTGTCTGCTTTGCCCCTCCCGATGACCGCTACATCTGTGGAGCCAGTGCTGACAAAACCGTTTATGTCTGGGACCGCACCACCCGCAAAATGGTCTACGCTTTGGGAGGCCACACTCATGAGGTTCATGCCCTGGCGGCGTCGCCAAACGGGCAAATCCTGGCCAGTGGCAGCGCTGTGGGAGAGATCATTCTGTGGAATCTTCCCGAAGGCAAACAACTCCGTGCGATGGAGATACCCATTCCCGGCAAACGCAAAGTCGTACCCCGAGTCAGCCGTCTGTTGTTCTGGGAGAAAAACAAACTCATCGCAGCAGTGAGGGATTATCCAGCCATTCACGTGTGGAACGTGACCACAGGAAAACAGTTACAGGTTCTGGAAGCGCCGGAGGTGCCGCAAAAAGACCCGCCCCTGCCCTGGGTTGTACCCTTTCGGGTCGTCCCAGAGCGCGGCTTCACCTGCCTGGCCCGCTGCGGTCGCTATCTGATTGCGGGGGAGCATCGGTTCCGTGGTTATCCCAACCCCAACAGCCAGCGGCCCGTGGTGGAGAACCTACCCAGCACCATCTTCGTGTGGGATCTGGAAAGCGGCAAAGCAGCGGGTATCCTTTTCGGCCACGCCAGCAGCATCCAATCGATTACTGTATCTCCCGATGGCCGTTACCTGCTTTCTACTGACGGTCAGGATATTCGACTCTGGGAACTGAACCTGCCGCGCTGATCACGCCGCAATGAAACCCACGCCGCAATAGAATCGCTAGCTATTCCGATGGGGTTTCGAGGGGAACTCGCAGCGGCTACCTGTCGAGGAAGGATCCTTTTTGTGGATCAGCCCCAGGGTCATAGCAAGGAGCAAAGGATTGTGACATAATCGGATTGCCGAACCCAACCTTGTAGCGGAGGATTTTCCATGCATACACCCTGGCGATTTCCAGCCCTACTATTCCTGGGCGCAGCAACGGTCGGTGCCGCGGTAACGCGAGGGGCAACAGTCCAGCCAGAGCAAGCCACGCCTCCAGCCAAGCTCCAAGTCCGCGAAGCCATCCTGACGCGGCAGGAATTGTATGACCGCATCTACGGCGGCTGGCTGGGCATGCTCATTGGAAATCTCGAAGGGCTCCCTCATGAGTTCAAATACCTGGAGCAGCCCCGCGATAGCCTGCCGCAGTTCACTTTTCTCGCCCAGGGTGCCCGCTCCGATGATGACAGCGACATTGAGCTGACACATTTGTACTTCATGGCGCGGGACAAGACCCTCAAGCTGCCCTACGCCCGGATTGCCGAAATCTGGAAGGCCAACATGAACACAGGAGTGTGGCGGGCGAACAAACGGGCACGCGCCTTGATGGAGGAGGGCTTGTTGCCGCCCCAGACCGGCGACGTCGATCGCAACGAACACGCCTGGTACAACCTCTCGGCCCAATTCTGCACGGAAGCGTACGGTTTGGTCTGTCCGGGAATGCCCCAACTGGCCGCCGAGTTGGGATTGCATTATGCGAAAGTGGCCGTGTCCCAGGAGCCGTTGCAGGCAGCCCAATTCTGGCCAGCGTTCATCAGTCTCTGCTTCGTGGATCAGCGGCCCATCGAACAGGTTCTCGAAAGTGCCCTGCCAGCGTTGGATCGGCGGAGCAGTCTCTATGCCGCCATTCGCGATGCCCGCGCTGCTTTTCGCCAGCATCCGCAGGATTGGAAAGCGGCCCGTCAACAGATTCATCAACGCTGGTACCGCGAGCGCGGCTGGAATGACAATGCCACGCCAACTAATGGCGCACTGATCGTACTGGCTTTGCTTTACGGTCAGGATGACTTCTACAAGACGCTGCAATATGCGATGGCCCTGGGTTACGACGCCGATTGCAATGCTGCCACTGCGGGCTGCATTCTCGGTGTCCGCTGGGGTCAGCGCCGCCTGGCCCAATTGCCGCAGTACAAAGTTCAGGACATCTACCTCAATCGCACCCGCCCCCAACTGCCCGAAAAGATGCGGATCAGCGAGCAGGCCGACCTCATCCTCGAACTGGCCGAGCGCGCCATCTTGCAGCAAGGGGGTAAGAAAGTCCGTCAGCAGGACAGCGATGCCTATGCGATTGCCGCACAGGAACCGCGTCTCCTCGAACCCTTGCCCGACCAGCCTCGCCAACCTCCGCAGGGTCAGCCGAAGAAGTGAGCCGGCCTTTCTCGCAGCGACCTTGTTCGGTCCTAACCCCCTCTTCCCATCGGAGAATAGGGGCGTTTCCCACACAATGCCTGGCCGAAGACCTGGTCCATGGGGAGCAAGGCCAGGGCATGGGAATGGTTTCATACATTAGAGGAAAAGCGAAAGCTTCAAGGAGTCTTCATCATGCATCGAAAGGCAGCCGTCGCAGGGTGGATCGGTGGCATCCTCTTGGCAGTGGTCGGGGGATGGGGGATGCCTTCCAGTTGGGGCCAGCGTCCGGGGAAGTTGGGCGGAGCGGAAGAGACCTTGGGCCGCCTACGCCTCGCCGATAAGAGCTTGAAAGTGCAACTCTGGGCGGCGGAACCGCTGCTGGCTAATCCCGTGGCGTTCTGCTTCGACGAACAAGGCCGCGCCTTCATCGCCGAAACCACCCGCTTCGGACGGGGCGTCCCCGATACCCGCAGCCACATGTACTGGCTGGAAGAAGACCTGGCCAATCGTACGATCGATGATCTGCTGGCCATGTACAAAAAGCACAAATATCAGGGGTTCGAGAAATACAGCGATCAGTTGCGGTTAGTCTGGGACGAGCAGGGAACGGGCCGGGCCACGAAAAGCACGATCTTTTCCGGAGGGTACAATCGCCCCCAAGATGGGCTGGCGGCAGGAGTGCTGGCCTATCGCGGCCGGGTGTACTTCGCCTGCATTCCCGATCTGTATCTCCTACAAGACACGAATCGAGACGGTGTGGCGGATGTTAAGGAAACCCTGTTCAGCGGCTTCGGTCCCACCGCGCAATTCCTCGGTCATGATCTGCACGGTTTGCGGTTGGGTCCCGATGGGCGGCTCTACTTTTCGATCGGCGACCGCGGCTTCCAGGTCCTCACCAGGGAGGGCCAGCGTTTACTTTATCCGAACATGGGTGCCGTGCTACGCTGCGAACTGGATGGCAGCCGACTGGAAGTTGTTCACTGGGGGCTGCGCAATCCTCAGGAGTTGGCCTTTGACGATTTGGGGTATTTGTTCACCTTCGATAACAACTCCGACTCCGGCGATCGCGCCCGCTGGGTCTACGTGATGGAAGGAGGGGATAGCGGCTGGCGCGGCGGCTATCAGTACGGCACCCTCTACCACACACCGGACACCCCGCAAGGGAACCGCGGGCCGTGGAACGTCGAGAAGCTCTGGCATACTTATCATGCGGACCAACCCGCGTGGATCATACCGCCTGTTTCCCATCTGGGGAACGGCCCGGCTGGCATCGTCCACTATCCGGGGGTCGGACTGGCAGACCGCTACCGCGACTCCTTCTTCGCCTGCGACTTCACCGCAGATCCGAACAGCAGCGTAATCTGGAACGTTCGTTTTCGCCCCAAGGGAGCTGGGTTTGAGATGGTGCAGGCGGAACCCTTTCTCCGGGGCATTGTTGCCACCGATTGCGACTTCGGCCCAGATGGCGCTTTCTACTGGAGCGACTGGGTGGGCGGCTGGAATCCGCCGGGGAAAGGACGCCTCTTCCGCGTCACGGACCCGCAAGCCCAGAGCCAGCCGGTCGTGGCTGAAGTGCAACGCTTGCTACGGGAAGGCTTCCCGCAGCGTTCGGCAGCCGAATTGTGCCAACTCTTGGGGCATCCGCATCAGCAGGTGCGGCTCTATGCTCAATTGGAACTAGCTGAGCGCCAAGCCCATCAGTCTCTACGGGAAATCGCCGCGGATCGATCGGCCAGCCGCTTGGCCCGCCTGCACGCTCTCTGGGGACTGGGCA
>Ga0101945_1001294_pt1 | contig 26760 bp, 27 predicted proteins | sample DewCreD2012metaG_2_FD_75246 | JGI IMG/M metagenome (GOLD analysis project Ga0101945, IMG submission 75246) | Hot spring sediment bacterial and archeal communities from British Columbia, Canada, to study Microbial Dark Matter (Phase II) - Dewar... ... | reverse complement strand
GTGCTAAGGTGTGCCCCCCTATTAAACACGGACCCTTACACATAAATCCTTACACGACCCGGTCATTGCTGGGCTTACGCACGTACCTTACGTGTACTTGTATGTGGCGAGCACCATTCAGAACGTGGACGCCTCCTTGGAGGAAGCCGCTCGGGTAGCGGGTGCAGGGCCTTTTCGGATGGCGATGACCGTTACCCTACCCCTGGTACGGCCCGCTCTCATTTACAGCGGCATCCTCATGCTTCTCCTGGGTTTTGAGCTCTTTGGCCTTCCTCTCGTTCTGGGGGATGCCAAGGGAATCATGGTGGTCACCACCTATCTGTACCGCCTTACCGCCATCACCGGTTCCTCGGCCTATCACCTGATGGCGGCGGTGAGCATCGCCATCGTTTCCATCGCCCTGCTCTTGGTTCTTCTACAGCGCTTCCTTTTAGGGAGAACGGAGGGCCGTTTTGTGGCTGTGGGAACCCGGGGGCATCGTTTGGAACGCCTTCCCTTGGGTAGGTTGCGGTGGATGTGGGCTGGTGTCCTGGGTCTATACCTCCTCGTGGCCGTGGTGCTGCCTATCCTAGGAGTGGTGTTACGTAGCTTGGTCATCAGCTGGGGCCCTGGGGTGGATCTCCTCGAGGTGCTGACCCTTGCCCACTATAGGGAGATCTTCACGCTGCCCAACCTGAGCCGGGCGGTGACCAACACCCTTCTGGTGGCCTCTGTAGGAGGATTGCTGTCCCTAGTCTTCTACCTCTTCGTAGCCTTAGGGATCCAGCGGGGCCAGGCCTGGGGGAGGTTCCTGGATTACCTTTCCGGGATCCCAAGGGCGGTGCCTGGTCTGGTAATGGGTTTGGCTTTTCTATGGGTATTTCTCTTTGTGAAGCCCTTAGCCCCTATCCGGGAAACGCTCCTTAGTTTGCTCATAGCGTACACCGTGGTCTGGACACCCTATGGGGTGCGGCTCCTCACCGCTGCCCTTTTGCAGGTGGGTCGCGAGATGGAAGAGGCAGCTCGGGTGGCGGGGGCTTCGCCTGCCAGGGCTTTCTTGAACGGGACTCTGCCCCTTCTGCGAGGGGGGCTTCTTACTGCCTGGTTTCTCTTGTTCATCCAGTTTGTGCGTGAGTACTCCACGGGTGTATACTTGCTGACCTCAGGGACCGAGGTTATAGGGGCCCAAATCGTGGCCCTGTGGGGCACAGGAGCTGTGGAGATCATCGCTGCCTTGGCCACGATACAGGTGATCATCGTGGGCTTGGTGTTCCTGCTGGCAAGCCGGATCGGCGTGAGGCCGCAGGGCCTTTAGATGGGGAGCGGGTTCATGTACGAGGCCGGATTTAAACCCATTGCCCAAGGGGTTGCCCATCCGTTGGAAGTGGAGGGCCTGGAGGTTTCCCTCGGTGGAAACCCTATTCTAAAGGGGGTATCCCTTCGCGTGGTTCCCGGGGAGATTGTGGCCCTTCTGGGGCCTTCGGGTTCAGGGAAAACCACCCTTCTGCGGGCGGTGGCCGGTTTGATCCGGCCTACCTCGGGACGGATTGCTTTGGGATCCGAGGTGTTTTTCGATGGAAGAAGGGGGGTTTTCTTGCCGCCAGAGAGGCGGAATTTGGGCTTGGTCTTTCAGTCCTACGCCCTTTGGCCCCACCGCACGGTGTTCGATAACGTGGCCTACGGCTTGCGCCTTCGCCGGATACCCGAGGACAGGGTGCGGGAGAGGGTCTTGTCCCTGTTGGACCGCCTGGGGCTTACCGGGCTGGAACGACGCTACCCAGGGGAGCTTTCCGGAGGGCAGCAACAGCGGGTTTCGCTGGCCCGGGCTTTAGCCTACGACCCCAACCTTCTCCTCTTGGACGAGCCTCTCTCCAACCTGGACGCCAAGCTGAGGGATCAGGCCCGGGTGTGGTTGCGGCAGACCTTGAAGGCAACCGGGAAGGCCGCCCTCTTTGTTACCCACGATCAGGCAGAAGCCATGGCCATCGCCGATCGCATTGCCCTGCTCAGAGAGGGGCTGGTCGAGCAGGTAGGTACGCCCGAGGAGCTTTACCGGCATCCCCGGACGCTTTTCGTAGCTGACTTCTTGGGAAACCCCAACGTGGTGGACGCCTTGGTGCTGGAGGTGGGGGACGAGTTTGCCCGCCTCGAGCTCTCGGGGTTTCCGGTTCGCGCCCGTGTGATGGCCTCCCTGACCCCAGGCAGGTTGGCCAAACTGGTCCTTCGTTCGGAGGACTTGCGGGTAGCTACACCTGGTGAGGTGAACACCGTGGAGGGAGAATTGGCCCATAGCCTTTATTTGGGAGCCCAGTACGAGCACTGGCTGCGGGTAGGGGACACCCTGCTGCGCTTCCAGTGGAAACAGCCCTTGGTTGGTTCGCGAATCCAGGTGGCCTTCGACCCAGAGAAAGCCTTGGCCTACCCCGGTTAGGGCAATAATGCCCTTGTGGCGCGTGCACTTGGGCTACCCCTACTGGTGTTGGCCTTCTTCCTCGCCGCTTACACCGCCCTTGAGGCCAATCGATACTTGGTCAGTTTGCTCTTTCAGGAAGCCGAGGCTCTGGCCGCTTACTTTCAAGGAAAAAAGGAGAATGCTGCCCTCCTGGGCGTGCGCGTGACGCAACAACCCGAAAGCTACCTACCCCTTATTGGGGAAACCTCCAAGACGTTTGCGCTAAAAGGGGGAGAAATCCGTGTGCTGGTGGCTGTACCCCTGGGGGAGGGTGCCTTGGAGGTGGAGCGCCGGGCCCGCCTATTTGTGCCCAGTGGGTGGCCCGGTTTCTTTTTGACGGTGGTGGTAGGGGTTTGGACCTGGCTTAGGTTACATGGCCTAATTCGGAGAACCCTAGGTTTCCAATTGGGTGCCGCGCGCGAACGCCTATCGGTACTAGGTGGAGCCTTGGACAACCTGGACGAGGGAGTGCTGGTTTTGAGGGAAGATCTGGTGGAACTCTTAAACCCGCGGGCTTTGGAACTCCTTGCTCTGCCCAAAGGGGCCATACCCCCTTTGTCCCTGGATAGGGTGTGGCCTGCCCTCCGGGAGGTGCTACGCCAAGGGGTGGAGGAAGCGATCCTGGCGCTTCCTAGCCACCGCCGGGCACGGGTGCGGATTTTGGGAGGAGGGACCCGGCAGGTGGTTGTCATTCAGGATCAAGCGGAACTCCTTCGCTTGGCGGAGTCCCTCACCCAAAGCCGACGGACTTTGGATCTATTGCGGGCGCAAGCCCATGAGTTTCGCAACACACTTCATGTGCTAGGGGGATTGCTGGAGCTGGGCAAGGTGGAGGAGGCTCTTAGGCTCATTCAGGGGGAGCTGGGTGCTGAGGAGCATCTGGAGGCGCTTCTTTCCCATGTAGAGCTTCCCCTGGTGGCCGCTTTGCTCTTAGGAAAGGTCCGCAGGGCCCGTGAGCTAGGGGTGGAGCTGGAGGTGGAGGGGATCCTTCCCTTTCGATTTGCCCCTTTGGCTGAAGTGTTGGTAGCTGCGGTGGGCCACCTCTTAGAGAATGCTTTGGAAGCTGTTTCCAATCAGCCGAGGGGCAAGGTGGTAGTGCGTTTCTGGGAGGACAAGGGGTTGTGGCTGGAGGTGCGGGACAACGGCCCTGGTGTGCCCTCAGGGCTGAGCAAGGTTCTCTTCTCGCCGGGAGTAAGCGGCAAGGGCAGGGATAGAGGTTATGGCCTGGCCCTCACCCGCTCGCAAGTGGAGGCATATGGGGGTAGGCTTGGGTACTATAGGGAGGGCGAATGGACGGTATTCTACGCCCATTTCCCGGAGGCTCTGTGGGCCGGTGCCTAATCGTGGAGGACGATCGTCGGGTGGCTTCCTTGCACCGGGCTTTTTTGGAGGCTGAAGGCATCCAAGTGGTATATGTGGCTCAAGGATTTAGAGAGGCCCTGGAGGCCCTGGAATCCCTTCGAGATCTGGATTTGGTTCTTTTAGATCTTTACCTGCCCGATGGTCATGGTTTGGATCTACTGCCTAAGCTCTTGGGGATATATACAATCGTGATCACCGCCGCCAAGGATGTGCCGACGGTGGAAAGGGCCCTTTTGGGTGGGGCCATGGATTATTTGGTAAAACCTTTTAGTAGAGGCAGATTCCAGGAGGCTCTGGTGCGCTTTCGAGCTTTTGTCTCCCTGAACACCAAGAGGGAGGTGTCCCAACAAGACCTGGACCGGATTTTGGCTCGGCGGCGCTTCGATAAGGGCTTCGATCCCCTTACTCGGGAGGAGGTGCTAAAGGTACTCTCTGCTTCGGGGAAGCCTGTGACAGCTGAGGATGTGGCCAAGGCCCTTGGAATTTCCCGGGTGACGGCCTGGAGGTACCTGGAAAGACTCTGCCAGGAGGGGGTGCTGGAGGTTCGCACCTCGTATGGCCAACCGGGTAGGCCTTCCCGGATCTATCAACTGAAGGGCTCGCAGGATAACCTAGGGAGTCGGTAGGCGTTTGGATACCTCGGCCCTCGTTCGACGCTTTCGGTTGCAGGAGTGACCTCTGAGAATGCGTCGCTATGCCCAAACTTTGGCTACGCCGCAGAGGGCGCTGGCCGGGATCTGTCCTAGGGCCTAGACTTTTCCCTTTCAGGCCGGTTTGTGCCGGTTGCTAAGGATACGATAGGACCAGAAAGAGTGGGGAGTTCCTGTAAGTTGGCTTCTGGTAGACTTGTGTGCATCAGGGGGTGGTCCATGAGGTGGAGCCTGCTCGCCTATCTCGTCCTGGGGGTCTTAAGCCCGGTTTTGGCCCAGAAGCCACAGGTCCTCATCGGTACCGGGGGTGTGGGAGGGGTTTACTTTTACTACGGCACCGCGGTGGCGGAGATCCTCAACAAAGCGGGGGTGGTCCAGGCTCAAGCCATGCAGTCCGGGGGATCCATAGAGAATCTCATGCTCCTGCGCGATCGCACGGATGCCTCGAGGGGTGTCTATTACTGCGGAACCGCCCTCCCCGATGCGGCCCTGATGGCCCATCAGGGGGAGGAACGTTTTCAAGGGAAGCCTGCCCCCGTGCGGATCCTCTTCACCATGTACCCCAACTACTTCCACGTGGTGACCACGGAGGGTAGCGGGATTCGCGTGCTTCAGGATTTGAAGGGGAAGCGGGTCTCCACGGAGGTGCCCGGGGGTATCATCGAGTACGAGGCCCGGATCCTAATGTCCGCTGCCATTCCAGGGTTTGATCCACGGGTGCACTTTGCCAAATGGGAAAGGACCCGGGTGGCTGAAAGCGCCCAGATGCTTTCCGAGGGCAACCTAGATGCCTTCTTCTGGTCGGGTGGGCTCCCTACGGGGAGTATCGTGGAGCTTGCGGGAAGCCTTTCCCGGAAAGGAAAGCGCCTATACCTTGTTCCGCTTCCCAAGGAGAGCACCTCGGTTCAGGTCCTTATGCGCCGCTTTCCCGGAGTGGTAGATACGGGGGTTATTCCCAAGAGTGTGTATAACACCCGCTACGATACGCCAACCCTTACCTTTTGGAACGTATTTGTGTGCCCGGCTAGCCTTCCCGAGGACGTAGCCTACGGCATGGTCAAAGCTGTGTTTGAAAACCTTTCCGCCCTGCATGCGGCGGTGGCCCCAGCCCGGGACACCACCCTGGAAAACGCCGTGCGTTCCCGGGGAGGAAGGATTCCCTACCATGAGGGAGCCGTACGCTTTTTCCGTGAGAAGGGGGTCTGGCGATGAGCCGACTGCTTTCTAGAAGGGTCTCACCTCTATCCCTGCTTCCTCCAGCGCCTTGCGCACCGCCAGTGCCACCTCGGGGGCGTTGGGGTTGTCCCCGTGGATGCAAAGGGTTTCCGCCTTGACCTCCACCTCCCCGCCATCCAGGGCCTCGACTTTTCTTTCTAGAACCATCCTGAGGGCCCGCCTGGCTGCCTCCTTGGGATCGCTGATCCAGCTTCCCGGGAGGGAGCGGGGGGCCAGCTGGCCGTTTCTCAGATACGCCCGTTCGGGAAAGGCCTCGAGGACCACCCTTAGCCCTGTCCTCCGGGCCTCCTCCTCGTACACCGTGCCGGGAAGCACCACCAAGGGCACTTCGGGGTCAAAGGCCTTCACCGCCTCGGCGATGGCCCGGGCGGTTTCCCGGTCGCGGCAGGCTCTGAGGTAGAGGGCCCCGTGGGGCTTCACGTGGTGAAGGCTTAGCCCTTCCGTTTTCAGGAAGGCGTAGAGGGCTCCTATCTGGTAGAGGAGGTCCGCATAGACTTCCTCGGGGCTCAGGGCCATATCCCTGCGACCAAAGCCCACCAGGTCGGGGAAGCCCGGGTGGGCTCCCACCGCCACTCCATGGGCCTTGGCTAGGGCCACCGCCTCCCTTATGCGGGTGGGACTTCCCCCATGAAAGCCGCAGGCCAGGTTTACCGAGGTCACCAGGGGGAAGATCTCCCGGTCGTGACCGTAGGTGAAGGCTCCATAGGACTCCCCAGCGTCGGCGTTGAGGTCTATGAACATGGCCACCCCCTTACAGGGAAAGCTTAACCCCAAACGGAATGACCTGCATGTTATCCCCCGGTCATGGTTCGGGGTAGCCACGTGGCCAACTCCGGGAACAGCATGAGGAGAACCACCATGAGAAGCAGCACCCCCATGAAGGGAAGGGCATAGCGAGCGATGTGGAAGAGGTCCTCCCCGGTTAAGGACTGGATGACGAAGAGGTTGAAGCCCACGGGAGGAGTGATCTGGGCCAGTTCCACCATGATCACCAGATACACGCCGAACCACAAGGGGTCCACGCCGATGGCCTTCACCACGGGAAGGATCACGCTGATGGTGAGGACCACGATGGAGATCCCATCCAGAAACCAGCCCAGAACGATGTAAACCAGGCTCAAGAAGAAGATGAGGGCCACGGGGGAGATCCCAGCTTCCACCGCCCAGGTGGCCAAGGCCCTGGGGATGCCGGTGAACCCCATGGCCAGGGTCAGAACCCCGGCTCCTGCCAGGATCAGGCCGATCATGCTGGTGGTGCGTATGGCCCCCATCAAGCTTTCAAAGAACATCCTGGGGGATAGCTCCCGGTTTAGCCCCGCCAGGAGGAGGGACCCCGCTACCCCTATGGCCGCCGCCTCCGTGGGGGTGGCTACCCCCAGGTAGATGGAGCCCAGGACCAGGAGGATGAGGAAAAGCACCGGGAAAACGGATAGAAGGCCGACCAAGCTTTGGTAGAGGGGCTTCCGGGGTTCCCGAGGTAGTTGGTGGCGGTAGAGGAAGGCCAGAAGGGCCACCAGGAGCATGAAGAGCAAGGTTAAAACCGCTCCTGGCACCACTCCAGCCATGAAAAGCCGGGCTACGGAAACCTCGGCCATGACCCCGTAGACGATCATGATGACGCTAGGGGGGATGAGGAAGCCTAGGGTTCCCGCCCCGGCTAAGGAGCCCAGGGCCAGGGGCTTGGGGTAGCCGCGGCGCAACAGCTCAGGCAGGGTAAAGCGGCCCACGGTGGCGGTGGTGGCAGCGGAGGAGCCGATGACGGCGGCGAAGAGGGCGCTGGCCACCACGTTCACATGAAGGAGTCCCCCAGGAAGGCGGGAAAGAAGGGGGCTAAGCCCCTGGAAGAGCCCCTGGGCCAGCCGGGAACGGTAGAGAACCTCCCCCATCCAGACGAAAAGGGGCAGGGCGGCCAGGCTCCAGCCGGAGGTGGTGGACCATAGGGCGGTGGCCAGGTTGGCTCCCGGAGGAGCGGTGGTGAACAAGGCCAGGCCAGCGAGGCCCACCAGGAGGAGGGCTAGGCCCACGTAGACCCCCAGGGCCAGGAGGAGGAAAAGAAGGCCCACCAGGATAAGGCTTTCCCATAGGAGGCTCATTCCTTTCCCTCCTTCCAGGTTTTCAGTCCCGCCTCGAGGAGGGCCAGGGCGAAGGTGCTGAGGCCCACCGCCAGGAAGCTTTGGGGTAGCCAAAGGGGAAGAGGAAGAAGCCCTGGGGCCAGGTCTCCGTAGCGGAAGCTCTCCGCCACCCTAAGCCAGGTTTGAACCGAGGCATAAAGGGTGGTTAGGAATCCGAGTCCCAGGGCGAAGGTTTCCAGCGGGCGACGGGCCTTGGGGGGAAGCTTTTGCAAAAGAAGCCGCATCTGGATGTGCCCCCCAGCCCTCAGGGTGGGAGCAAGGCCCAGGAAGATGAGCCCGGCGGTGGCGAAGCCGGCCATCTCTAGGGCGGAGGGCACCACGAAGCCCAGGTACCGTCCTGCCACCTGGGCCAGGATCACCAGGAGGATGAAGAGGCCCATGAGGGCCGCCAGGAACTCGGATAGACGGTAGAGGCCCTCGAGGGCCTTCTCCAGGAGGTTCATCGTCCAAGGTACTGACGGTAGATCTTGACCCCTGTGGCTCCCGCCTGCTTTTGCCACTCCAGGATCATGGTTTGCCCCACCTTCTTGAGGTCGGCCAGGAGGGTGGGGGAGGGCTTGACCACCTGCATGCCCCGGCTCGCCAGGGTTTGGATGGCCTTTTCCTCCTGTTCCTGGCTCAGCCGCCAGCCCCGCTCCTCTGCCCGCTTGGCCGCCTGCAACAGGGCTTCCCGATCCTGGGGGGAGAGGCTTTCAAAGGCCCGTCGGCCGACGACCACCATGTTCTTGGGGATCCAGGCCTTCACGTCATAGAAGTAACGGGCGAAGTCCCAGGCCTGGCTGTCCACCCCGGTGACCGGGGAGGTGATCATCGCCTCCACAATCCCCGTGGCGAAGGCCTGGGGAATGTCTGCGGCCTCCACCTGAACCGGGTGCATGCCGAGTAGCTCCGCCAGCCGGGCGGTGGCGGGGTTGTAGGCCCGGAACCGCATGCCCTTTAAATCCGCCCCTGTATTCACGGGCCGCTTGGTGTAGAGCCCTTGAGGCGGCCAGGGAACGGCGTAGAGAAAGACCACTCCCCTTTGGGCCAGCCACTTTTCCACCTCAGGGCGCTGAGCCTGGTAAAGCCGACGGGCCTCTTCGTAGCTGGTGGCCACGAAGGGGATGGAGTCCAGGTTGAAGAGGGGGTTTTCGTTGGCGAGAAGGGACATGAGCACCTCCCCCATCTGCACCTGCCCGTTCCTCACCGCGGGCAGGATCTGGGGATGGGGGAAGAGGGAGCCTCCAGGGTGGACGGTGATCTTGAGCCGGCCTCCCGTGGCCTCCTCCACTTCCTTTACAAACTGCTGAATGTTTTGCGTGTGGAAGTTGGCCGGAGGATACGGGGTGGCCATGTTCCAGGTCTGGGCTTGGGCTACTAGGGCCAATGGGAAAAGCCAGAAAAGGAGCTTACGCATAACCATGCACCTCCAAGGATTATGTTACCGCTTGGGCACCCGGTCCACGAACTCATTGGTGTACGTGCGCTTGAGATCGATCCGGGCCCGGGCCACGTTGGGATCAAAGGCGGAAAGCACCGTGAGGGGCCTCAGGGGAGCGGTGTCGCTGAAGCGCCCCGTGGGAGAGAAGGACTCCAGGGAGTTCCTGAGGACCTTGAGGTACAGGGCCCGGTCGCCCAGGAAGTACTCCTCCGGTAAGATGGCGGCGATTTCCTCAGGGGTTTTGCCCTGCATCCACCTCAGACCCCGCACCATGGCGTTCACCAGGCGCTGGGCGGTGTCGGGGTTCCGCTCCAACCAGGCCCGGGTGGTATAGAGGACGGCGGCCGGGTACTCCCCGCCCAAAACCTCCCGGGTTCCCTTGGTGGAGCGGGTGTCCGCCAGTACCTTGATGAGGCCTCTTTCCTCCAGGAGGGTGATGGCGGGTTCCACGTTGGAGATGGCGTCCACCTGGCGGTTTTGCACCGCGGCCACCGCTTGGGTCCCCACGGAAACCCCGATCACGGACACATCCGTGGGCTTGAGGCCGTTTTTCACCAGGAGGTAGTTGAGGAAGAAATGGGTGGAGCTTCCCGGAGCGGTGACCCCCACCTTCCGCCCCTTGAGGTCGGCGATGCTCCGCACCTGGTCTGCCAGGTCCGAGCGCACTCCCAGCACGATGGCCGGGTAACGCCCCACCTGCACGAAGGCCACGATGTCTCTCCCCTGGGCCTGCATCTGGATGGTGTGGTCGTAGAAGCCCATCACCACCTCCACGCTTCCCCCCACCAGGGCCTGGAGGGCCCTCGAGCCCGCCTGCAGGTCCTGGATCACCACGTCCAGGCCTTCTTCCTTGAAGTATCCCAGGCGCTCCACCACAGTGAGGGGCAGGTAGACCACGGCCGTCTTTCCCCCTACCCCCAGCACCACCCGCTTCTGGGCTAAGCCCGCCGCCAAAAGTAACACCAAAAGCGCTACAACCAGCCTCCTCATATCCCCTCCTTTCCTCCATTGACCGCTATTCCGCCTCCATTTTAGGGCGCCAACGGACTAAACGCCCTTCCACTTGGCCCACCACGGCATCCAACAGCAACACGAAGACCATGAGCACCACCATGCCGGCGAAGACCCCGGTGGTGTCAAAGACCCCTTCTGCCTGGGCGATGACGTAACCCAGCCCAGCGGCGCTTCCCAGATATTCCCCCACCACGGCCCCAATCACCGCGAAGCCGATGGAGGTCCTTAAGCTGGAGAAGATCCAGCTGGCTGCGGAGGGCAGGTATACGTGGCGGAGAAGGTGACCGGGCCTGGCTCCCAAGAGCCTGGCGTTTTGCAGGACCACAGGGCTTACCTCCTTAACCCCCTGGTAGGTGTTGAAGAAGGCCACAAAGAAGACCAGGGTGACCCCTAGGGCTACCTTGGAGAGCACCCCCAGGCCGAACCAGAGGGTGAAGATGGGAGCCAAGACCACCCGAGGGATGGCGTTTAGGGCCTTGATGTAGGGGTCCAAGACCGCCGCCACGCTGGGGGCCAGGGCCAGCCAAAGTCCCAGGACTACCCCGAGCAGGGTTCCGAGGAAAAAGGCCAGGAGCATCTCCAGGGTGGTGATGTAAAGGTGCGGGTAGATCTCCCCGGTGCTGAACCAGCGCCAGACCCTCCCGGCGATCTCGGAGGGTTGGGAGAAGAAGAAGGGGTCCAGGCGGCCGGTCCTCGAGGCCCACTCCCACCAGGCGAGGAAGAGAAGGAGCAGCCCCACCTGCCAAAGCCGTAGCCTAAGCCCCCGCATGGGCCCGCATCACCTCCCCCCTTAGGAGTTCCCAGATCTCTCGGTGCAGGCGCAAGAACTCCGGGGTGAGCCGGATCTCCGCCACATCCCGGGGCCGGGGGAGGGGGATGGGGAACTCCCCGATGACCCGGGAGCGGGGCCCCGCCGACATGACCACCACCCGGTCGGAAAGGGCAATGGCTTCCTCCAGGTCGTGGGTGACGAAGAGCACGGTCTTGCGATCCTCCTGCCAGAGCCTGAGGAGCTCGTTTTCCATGAGCTGCCGCGTCTGCACGTCCAGGGCGGAAAAGGGCTCGTCCATGAGGAGGAGCCTGGGGTTGGCGATGAGCACCTGGGCCAGCCCCACCCGCTTGCGCATCCCCCCGGAAAGCTGGTGGGGATAGTGGCGGGGAAACCGCCCCAGCCCCACCTTCTCCAGCCAGGCCTGGGCCCTTTCCCGGGCCTCCCTCAAGCCCACGCCCCGGAAGACCAAGGGCAGGGCCACGTTGTCCAGGGCGGTCTTCCAGGGCAGGATGGCGTCCTGCTGGAAAAGGTAGCCCGCCACCGGGTTCAACCCCCTAAGGGGCTTCCCTTCCAGGAGGACCTCCCCCTGGGTGGGGGCGAGAAGGCCTGCCGCCACGTTTAGGAGGGTGCTTTTCCCGCATCCCGTGGGGCCCACTAGGCTCACGAACTCACCTGGAGATAGACGGAGGCTTACTCCTTCCACGGCCACATAGGAACCGAAGGCCACGGAGACCTGCTTAAATTCCAGAAAGCTCATGGCTTGGACTCAAGGTTAGGCTTTATGCCTTAAGCGTTCGGTAGGTGAAGTGACGGCCATGGCTTCCCCCTCCTTCCGGGAGAGGAGACCCTCCCCCCGCATAAGGGGGCCGTAGTACCGGAACCAGAGGAGAAACCTGGGGCTCAGGGCGAAGGCCCGGGCCACATTGGGAACAGAGCCCATCTTCTCCCGGAACCGGGCGAATCGCTCCTGGACTTCCGGGCTCAACTCCTCATCCCCAGGGAGGCGGGGCCAGGAGATCACCATACCGCCACCGCCCGCACGGGCCCTCCGGAGGCTCCCCGGTGCTTGGGGGCTCCCACGAAGATGAGGGCCCCGGCGGGAGGCACCTGAGCCAGGTTGGCCAGGTTTTCCAGGCCGTATTTCCCCGCGCCCAGGAGGGTCACGTGGGCCTTGAAGTCCTTGGAGGGGCCAAAGTCCAGGGAGAGGGTATCCACCCCTACCCCCACGATCTCCCGCTCCCGCACCAGAAACTCTGCTGCCTCCGGGGAGAAGCCGGGGAAGTGAAGGGTGCCCGTGGCGTCCTGGTTCAGAAAAGCCTTGGGGTCGCGCCAGCGGGCTTCCCAGCCGGAGTGCATGGCCACCAGGGCCCCCTTGGGCAGGCGGCCGTGCTGGCGCTCGTAGGCCAGGATGTCGTCTACGGTCACCTGGGCATCGGGGTTGCGGGCGGCCTTCTCGTGGATGTGGATCACGGCCAGGGGAGCGATGAGGGTTTCCACGGGCAGTTTTTCCGCGGTGAGCCCCCCTTCGGCGAAGTGGGCGGGGGCGTCCATATGGGTTCCCGAGTGCTCCCAGAAATCGATGCGGTTGCCGTAGTACCCGTTCTGCCGTACCGTGACCAGGGTGGTGATGCGCATGGGTTCAGCCCCGGGGAAGAGGGGGATCTCCGGGGAGAGCTCGTGGGTGAGGTCCACCGCCCGGCTAAAGGCCTTGCCCTGTACCTGCGCCTGGGCCACGGCCCGGCTGGCAAGAAGCCCCAGGCCCGCGCCCAACAGGGCCCTGCGGGAAATCTGCTTGGCCACTTCCTCCATCACCAGAGGGGCACACATGGTTTCCTCCTTTGTCAGGGGCAAGTTACCACGGGCCTGCAAAGGTATGCAAGCCCTAACGCCGGGGGTCCAGGCGGTCCCGGAGGCCGTCTCCCAGGAGATTGAAGCCCAAGACGGCCAGGGAAAGGGCCAACCCGGGAACCAGGGCGGGATAGGGGGAAAGGGGAAGGAAGCTTTGGGCTTCCCGGAGCATCCGGCCGAGGCTTGGGTTTGGGGGCTGAACGCCAAGGCCCAGGTAGGAGAGGGCGGCCTCGGCCAGGAGGGCGGCGGCGAAGGCCAGGCTGGCCTGGACCAGGAGGGGTCCCAGGAGGTTGGGGAGGAGGTGGCGGCGCATCACCCAGCCCGGAGGGGCTCCCAGGGCCAAAGCGGCTTCCACAAAGGGGGCGGTCTTAAGGGCCATGGCCCCGGCCCGGGCCACCCGGAAGAAGGCGGGAACCATGGAAAGCCCCACGGCCAGCATGCTGCTGTAGATCCCGGGGCCCATGAGGGCAGCGAGAAGAAGGGCAAGGAGCAGGCCCGGAAGGGCATAGAGGGCCTCCATGAGGAGGCTTAACGCCCCGTCCCAGTGCCGGCCCAGGTATCCGGCAAGAAGGCCTGCGGCCACGCCCAGGGTAAAACCCACAGAAACAGCGATGCTCCCCACCAGTAGGGCGTTTCTTGCTCCGTGAAGGAGACGGGCCAGGAGGTCCCGGCCCAAGGGATCGGTCCCCAGGGGATGGGTGGGGGAAGGAGGGGCGAGGCGGTGGAGGAAGTCGGGGGCGTTGGGGTCCACGGGGTAGAGGAAGGAAGCCAGGGCCAGGAGGAGGAAGAGGCCCACCAGGAGGCTTCCCAAGAGGAGGCTTGGGCTACGCATACGCCACCCGCGGGTCCAAAAGGCCGTAGAGGAGGTCCACCAGGAGGTTGAAGAGGACGATGAGGGCGGCCATGACCAGCACCAGACCCTGGAGGAGAGGGTAGTCGCGGGCCTCGAGAGCCGTCAAGGCCAGGCTTCCCATGCCCGGCAGGGCGAAGACCACCTCCACCACCACCGCCCCGGTAAGGAGGAACCCTCCCTCTAAGCCCAGCACGGTGATCAGGGGAAGGCTTGCGGGCTTCAGGGCGTGCTTGATGAGCACCCAGGTCTCGGGGACCCCCTTGGCCCGGGCGGTGCGGATGTAGTCCTGGCCCATCACCTCTAGGAGGCTTCCCCGGGCCATGCGGAAGAGGATGGCTGCCCGGGAAAGGGCCAGGGTGAGGGCGGGGAGGAAAAGGTGGCGGAGGGCTTCCCATGGATGGGAAAACCCCGGGAAGCCGCTGGCGGGGAAAAGGGGCAGGTGCACCGCCAGGGCGTAGAGGAGGACCACCCCCAGAAAGAAGGTGGGCACGGATTGCAAAAAGGCCATAAGGCCGCTTAGGGCCAGGTCGCATAGGGGAAACCTAAGGGCTAGGAGGGCCAGGGGTAAGGCCAGGAAAAGGGCGCCGCCAAGCCCCAGGAAGACGAGGCTCAGGGTGAGGGGGATCCGCTCGCCCAGGAGCTCGCCCACGGGCTTTCCGTAGCGGATGGACTCCCCCAGGTCGAAGCGGAGGATGCGGGTGAGCCAGTCCACGTAGCGTTCCCAGGGGGGCTTGTCCAGGCCGAGGGCGCGTTCCAGGGCCTGCCGGGCACCTGGCGAGGCCTCGAGGCCCAGGATGGCCTGCACCGGGTCCCCCGGGAGGAGGAGGAGGAAGGCGAAGACCAGGCTGGAGGCCAGCCACAGGGTGGCCAGGGCCAGGAGGACCCGCCTCAGGAGGAAGCTTCGCATTTAGCGGTTCAAGTACACCCGGGTCACGTTGAGGCTCGGGGTGGGCTGGTTTTGCCACCAGCCCATGACCTCCTTGCGCATGGCGGCGATGTAGGGGGCGTTCATCACCCAGAGGTTCACCGCATCCTGGGCGAGAAGGCGCTGCATCTCCTTCATGATCTCGCAGGCCCGCTTGGGATCGGGGGTGCGCAGGTACCTGGTGTAGAGGTCGCGGAAGCGGGGGGAGTCGTAGCGGAAGTAATAGTTGGGGTTGGCGTAGATGCCGATATCGTGAGGCTCGGAGTGGCCGATGATGGTCATCTGGTAGTCGGCTCCTCGGAAGACCCTGGAAAGCCAGGTGGCCCATTCCACCACTTCCAGCCGTGCCTGGACCCCGATCTGGGAAAGCTGGGCAGCGATGGCCTCCCCAAGCCGCCTCTCGTAGGGGTAGGGGGCGGCTAGGGTGAAGGTGAAGCGCAAGGGGTTGTTGGGTCCGTAGCCGGCCTCTTGCAAAAGGGCCCGGGCCTTGGCGGGGTCGTAGGGGTAGTAGCCGGAAAGATCCTCGTAGCAACTCTCCCCTGGGGAGCGGTGGCTGCCGATGGGGGTGCCAAAGCCCAGCATCACCCCCTCCACCAGGGTCTTCTTGTCCACGGCATGCTGGATGGCCCGCCGTACCCGGATGTCGTTGAAGGGGGGGCGGCTGTTGTTCATGCCCACGGTGATCTCCGTGGTGGTAAAGCCCGTGATCACCTTGAAGTTGGGATCCCGCTGGAGCACCAGGGCGTTTTCCGGGCTCACCCCGAGGCCGATCACCTGGATGTCCCCCGCCCGCAAGGCGGCAAGCTGGGCGTTTGGATCCGGCAGGAAACGGAAGAAGACCCGGTCCAGATAGGGGAGGCCGGGCTCATAGTAGCCTTCAAACCGCTCCAGCCTCACCCCAACCCCCCGCTCCCAGGCCACGAAGCGGAAGGGCCCGGTGCCAATGGGCTGGGTTTTCTGTTCCTCCACCCTGCCCTTGGGGCCGATCACGGAATCGGGGCGGGCCAGGTTGAAGAGGAAGTCCTGGTTGGGCTGGCGCAGGCGGAAGACCACGGTGTAGGGATCCTTGGCCTCCACGCTCTGGATGTCCCGGTAGTACTCGGGGTGGGTGTGGCCAGACTTGGGATCCCGGGCGCGGTTGAACTTGAAGACCACGTCCTCGGCGGTGAAGGGGGCACCGTTGTGGAAACGAACCCCCCGGCGCAGATAGAAGGTCCAGGTGAGGCTGGAAGGGCTTCCTTGCCAGCGCTCGGCCAAGGCGGGGACGATCTCCCCCTTCTCGTTGAACTTCACCAGCCCCTGGAGGACGTTGTCGTAGAGCATGCGGGGAATCTCCTGGCTGGTGGAGGCCGTGGGATCCAGGACAGGAGGCTCGGCCAGGATCGCCACCCTAAGCTCTCCTCCTTTGGGCTGGGCCAGGGCCAAGCAGAGGCCCAAAAGAAGGAACCACGCCAACCGCTTCTTCATGTCTTCCCTCCCTTTCCCCATACTATGCCCAAAGGCACTTACCCCAGATAGAGCACCGCCAAGGCGGCGTAAACCCGCGCTGCTTGGACCACTTCCCCTAGGTCCACCCACTCGTCCACCTGGTGGGGCAGGGTTTTCCCCCCAGGGCCCATGACCACCACGGGAAGACCCGCCCATGCCTGGAGGAAGGTGCCGTCCGTGGCCCCGGGTACCCCGCCGTGGCGCACGGGAAGGCCGAGAAGCCTTAGGGCTTCCTCCGCTGCCTGCACCAAAGGATCCTCCCTGGGGGTCTCCACGGGGGGGCGGTCCTCCAGGACCTCCACCTGGGTTCCCGCCAGGGCCTGGATCCTGGCCACCAACTCCTCGTGGTCCAACCCCGGCACGGTGCGCACATCCAAGGCCACCTCCGCTTCGGCGGGGATAACGTTGAGCTGCCCCTCCCCGGCGGTGGCCAGGATGCGGGTGGGGGTGAGGTAGGGAAGGCCCAGGAAGGGGTGGGAATGAACTTCCTGGAGCTCCCGTTGGAGGCTTTCCAGCTCGAGGATGAAGCGGGCTGCCTTGGGTATAGGGTTTTCCCCGGCGTAGGGCATGGCCCCATGGGCCATGCGTCCGGGGAAGCGGAGGGATAGGCGCAGGGCTCCCTTCTGCCAGAGGCAGACCTCCATGGCCTCAGGCTCGGCCACCAAGGCACCGCGGAAGCCTCGCGCCAGCCCTCCTCTCACGAAGGCCTTCACCCCCAGCATCATTCCCTCCTCATCGGCCAAAGCGGCGAGGCGTAGGGGGTACCGGGGCTGGCCTAGGGCTCGCTTCACCGCCAGCAGGGCTCCTATCAAGGCGGCGAGGCCTCCCTTCATGTCGCAGGCTCCTCGGCCGTACAGCCGGCCTCCCTCCACCACCCCTTCGTAGGGAGGGTAGCGCCATAGGCTTTCTGGGCCGGGGGTGACCACATCGGTGTGCCCCTCGAGGATCAACCCCCCTTCCCCCTCCCCCAGGTCCGCCACCAGATTGGGCCGGCCCAAAGCCGCTTCCTGCTGGAAGGGGCGGAAACCCCGCTCCCTCAGGTACTCCTCCAGGAAGGCCACCACCCCCTCTTCCCCGGGTCCGGGATAGTGGCTTGGAATCCGCACCAGGGCCCTTAGGAGCTCCACCACTTCCTTCTCGTCCACCGCTTCCGCCGCCAGGAGGGCCTTTTCCATATGGGGTTCCCTAGGGGGATTATACCGCGGTATGCTGGCCTAAACGAAAGGAGGTGGCGGTGAACTACCGGCAACTTTTCGACCTAGGAGGGCAGGTAGCTTTGGTGGTGGGGGCGGCCTCCGGAATCGGGCGGGCCTCCGCGGAGGCCCTGGCGGCCTTTGGGGCTAAGGTGGTGCTGGCGGACCGGGATGAAAAGGGTCTAAAGGAGGTCCTCGAGGCCATCCGCAGACAAGGTGGGGTGGCGGAGGCCCACCCCCTTGACCTGGCGGCCAGGGGCCAGGCCGAGGCGTTGGTGGAGAGGGTGCACCGGGCCCATGGCCGGCTGGATACCTTGGTTTCCACCCCGGCCATCAACGTGCGCAAGCCCCTTCTGGACTACACCGACGAGGAGATCGACCGGGTGGTGGACCTGAACCTGAAGGGAACCTTGCGGCTTTTAAGGGCGGGGGGACGGGTGATGCGGGAGCAAAGGGGGGGAAGCCTCATCGCCTTTGCCTCCATAAGGGCCCTGGTGGTGGAACCAGGGCAGGGGGTTTATGCGGCCACCAAGGCGGGGATCCTCCAGATCATGCGTACCCTGGCCGCGGAGCTTGGGCCCTATGGGGTGCGGGCCAACGCCATCGCCCCTGGGCCCATCGAAACCCCCCTCACCGCTCCCATCCAAACCCATCCCGATTGGTACCGGGCCTATGCGGAGAAAACCGCCCTCTTGCGCTGGGGAAAGCCCGAGGAAGTGGCCATGGCGGTGGTGTTCCTGGCCTCGCCGGCTTCCAGCTACGTGACCGGCACCCTCTTCCTGGTGGATGGGGGTTGGACGGCGGTGGACGGGCGGTTTACCCCGCCCCTTTAGCCAAGCTGGGCCCTAGCCCTTCAGGGCCACCAGGACCATCCGGCGCTTGATGAGGATGCGGTCCCCTGGCCCTTCCTGGACCACCAGGGGGCGGATTCCGGGGGAAGCCTGGGCCAAAACCTCCTCCACCCGCTTCGCTTCCCACCCTTTTGGGTCCAGGGGATAGAGCCACTCAGGCCAGGTCACTTCCTCCTCAAATGCCTCCAGGTGGAGGAGGCTTAAGCCCACCTCCTTAATGAGCCCTTGCCATTCCTCCACGGTGTACGCCTGCACGTGGGAGTTATCCCGGGCTGCCTCGAGGGCGTTGAAGAGTTGGGCGGCTTCTGGGTTTTCCGGGGCCACCATGTCGGCGATTCCCAGACGGCCTCCTGGCTTCAGCACCCTGGCCATCTCGGCTAAGGCCCTGGCGATGCGGGGAAAGTGATGGGCAGCCCTCCGGGTGGTGACCAGATGGAACTCCCCCTCAGGAAAGGGCAGGGACTCGGCGTCTCCCACCAGGAAGCGGACATTGCGCAAGCCCCGTTCGCGGGCCGCCTGGCTGAAAGGTATGGCCATTTCTGGGGTCAGGTCGATCCCGATGACTTCCCGCACAAAAGGGGCCAGGGCCAAAGCCGTGTGGCCGGGACCCGTGGCCACATCCAGGGCTCTTTCCGAGGACCTGGGTTCTAAAAGCTCCAGCAACCTCTTCAGATCGCGGCCCCCGGCGTGGCTGATGCTTTGGGCATACTCCTGGGCGTGGCGGGAGAAAAAGCTCCGGGCCAGCTCCTTCTGTTTTTTGTCCACGGCTTCCTCCGGGTTTCATTTTACGTCCGGATGTTGACGAGGGCCTGGTGGCCCCTTAGGCTGAAGGTTGAACGGGAAGGAGGAGCGTATGAAGCGATGGGCGGTTTGGCTGTTGGCGTTCCTGGGCTTGGCCGTAGCCCAGGACCGGACCCAGGTGCTGGTTTACGGCGGGGATTGGACGGACCTGATCACCCTGGATCCCCAGGTGGTCTACGAGTTCAGCGGGGTGATGATCGCCGATAACCTCTATGAAACCCTGGTGCGCTTTGAGGGGAACGACCTCTCCACCCTGCGCCCAGGGCTGGCGGAAAGCTGGAAGGTGGAGCGGGGCACCAGCGACTGGATCCTCACCTTCAAGCTCCGTAAGGGGAGCCGGTTCTCCACCGGACGGGAGGTCACAGCCAAGGACGTGGTCTTTAGCTTTGAACGGGCTTTAGCCCTTAAGGGGCCCGGCTCGTTCCTGTTCACCGAGATCGCCCAGCTCAAGCCGGGGGCGACCAAGGCCCTGGACCCCTACACGGTGGAGGTGCGCATCCCCAAGACCGCTTCGCCACAGTCCTTCCTCTCCATCCTTACCTTTACCCTGGGGGGCATTGTGGACTCGGAGGAGGCCCAGAAAAACGCTAAGGGGAACGATTACGGCAAGGATTTCCTCACCAACAACTCCGCCGGGTCCGGCCCTTACCGCCTGGTGCGCTGGGACCGGGGAAACCAGGTGATCCTCGAGGCCAACCCCTACGCCCGCATCAAGCCCAAGGTCCAGCGGGTGGTTCTGCGCTACATCCAGGAGCCCGCGGTTCTCCGCACGGCCTTGGAGTCCGGGGAGATCGACATCGCCGAGGGCCTCACCCCGGAGGGTTTGCGGGCCATCGCCAACAACCCCCGCTTCAAGGTGGTCCGGGCGGAAACCCTGCGCCTTCAGTACCTGGGCATGAACATGAAGCCAGGAAGCCCCTTCGCTAACCCGAAGGTGCGGGAGGCGGTGCGCTATGCGGTGAACCAGGATGAGCTCATCCAGGGTCTCCTCCAAGGCAATGCCGTGAAGATCCAGACCTTCATCCCCAAGGGCCTTCTGGGATATAACCCTATCGCTCCCTACACCTATGACCCAGCGCGGGCGAGGAAGCTTCTGGCGGAGGCGGGTTACCCCCAGGGCCTGGAGTTTGAACTTCTTACCAGCACCGGGATCTGCGGCGGTGGGGTACCTTGCCCGGATGTGGCCGCCAAGCTGCAGGCCGACATGGCCAGGGCAGGCCTGAAGGCCAGGATCCGCGCCATTGCCAATGCTGAAGTGCTCAACATCTACCGGGCCCAGAACCATCAGATGGTCCTGGCCGGTTGGAGCCCGGACTTCCCCGATCCCGACGGCAACGCCACCCCCTGGGCGGACTATGGGGCCCGCTCCTTGGCCTGGCGCAACAGCTACAACGACGAGGTGGCGGCCAAGCTGGCCCGGCAAGCGGCCCTCGAGGCAGACCCCACCAAGCGCAAGGCCCTGTACAAGGTGCTCACGGAAAAGGTCCTGCGGGAGGGCCCCTACGTGGTCCTCTACCAGCCTGCCTTGCCCATCGGCCTTTCGGCCAAGGTGGAGGGATTTGTGAAGAACCCCATGATGTCCGTACCCCTCTGGCAGGTGAGCAAGCAACCCTAAAGGGATGGGGTATAGTTAGGCCCGCAGGCGCTGGCTTGCGGGCTTCTGCTATGGGCGCTTACATCCTGAGGCGGCTTTTCATGGTGGTCTTCGTGGGGGTGGGCATCACCTTCATCACCTTCTTCATCGCCCAGGTGATCCCCATAGATCCGGCGGCAGCGGCTTTGGGCGAGAATGCCAGGGAGGAGCAGATCCGTGAGTTTCGGGAGCGCTACGGCCTGGACAAGCCCCTGCTGGTTCAGTATGGCATCTATCTGCAACGGCTTTTGCACCTGGACCTAGGGCGCTCCCTGCGCACGGGGCGCCCGGTGGCCGAGGACCTCCGGGAGTTTTTCCCCGCCACCTTGGAGCTGGCCCTGGCCGCCTTTTGGGTGGCTATCCTCCTGGGTATACCCGCCGGGGTGTGGGCGGCCTTAAGGCAGAACCGGGTGCCGGACCTCCTGGTACGGCTTATGGCCCTTCTCCTCGGCTCCACCCCTGTTTTTTTCCTGGCCATCCTCCTTCTGGATCTCCTGCACCGTAGGCTTGGGGTTTTGCCGGGTCCAGGAAGGCTGGATCCCTACCTCATCCCTCCTCCGCCGGTTACGGGCATGGTGACCGTGGACGCCCTCCTGGCCCGCGACTTCGCAGCCTTTCAGGATGCCCTGGCCCACCTTTTCCTGCCGGCCTTCGTCCTGGGCTCCGCCTCGGCCGCCTTGCTGGCCCGCATGGTGCGGGCGGCCATGCTGGAGGTGCTTTCCCAGGACTATGTGCGTACCGCCTGGGCTAAGGGGCTTTCTGAGCGCCAGGTGGTGCTCCGCCACGCCTTGAAAAACGCTGCCCTGCCCGTTCTTACCCTTCTGGGCGGGCTCATGGGTGGGCTTTTGTCGGGAGCGGTGCTCACGGAAACCATCTTTTCCTGGCCCGGCCTAGGCCGTTACGTGACCCAGTCGGCCACCAGCCTAGACTTTCCTGCGGTTATGGGGGTGACCCTCCTGGTAGGGGTCATCTACTCGCTGCTGAACCTGGTGGTGGACCTCCTTTACGCTCTTCTGGACCCGAGGATCCGGTATGCGTAAGTTCCTGCGCCGGTTTTTCCGCAACCCTGGGGCCGTTTTGGGCCTCGCCTTGCTGATTCTTCTCATTCTTGTGGCCCTTTTGGGACCCATGGTGGCCGGGGATCCTTTGGAACAGAACCTGCTGGAGCGGTTAAAGCCCCCGGGTCCTGGGCATCCCCTGGGCACCGACCAGCTTGGGCGGGATGTCTGGGCCCGGGTGGTTCATGGGACCAGGATTAGCCTTGGGGTGGGCTTCGGGGTGGTCCTTCTGGCCAGCTTTTTGGGCGTGAGCGTGGGCCTCTTGGCGGGCGGGCTTGGCGGGGTGTGGGACAACCTCCTCATGCGCCTCACCGACATCTTCTTTGCCTTTCCCTCCCTGATTCTGGCCATGGCCATCGCCGCCGCCTTGGGCCCGAACCTGACCAACACCGTCATCGCTGTGGCCCTGGTTACCTGGCCCATCTACGCCAGGTTGGTGCGGGCCCAGGTGCTGGCCTTGCGGGAGCGGGAGTTCGTGGAGGCAGCCAGGGCCTTGGGGGCAGGCCAAGGCCGGATTCTTTTCCGGCACCTCCTTCCCAATGCCCTTACCCCCGTGCTGGTGCAGGCCAGCTACGAGGTGGGGGCCGCCATTCTGACCGCTGCGGGACTTTCCTTTATCGGCTTTGGCGCCCAGCCCCCCACCCCGGAGTGGGGGGCCATGGTGGCGGAAACCCGCAACTACATGGCCGAGGCTCCCTGGGCGGCCACAGCCCCGGCGGTGGGGATTCTGCTCACGGTTTTGGCCTTTAACCTCCTGGGGGATGGGCTTAGGGATGTGCTGGACCCCAGGGGACACTAGGCCAGCTGTTCCCCTTCCAGGTACACCTCCAGCACCCTTAGGGCCTTGTCCAGCACCACGAGATCCGCCCGCTTCCCCAAGGCGATCTCCCCCCGGTCCGAAAGGCCCAGGTACCGGGCCGGGTACAGGGATAGCCGCTTGGCCGCCTCTTCCAAGGGCACGCGAAAGGCCACCAGGTTCCTTAAGGCCTGGTCCAGGGTAAGGGTGCTCCCCGCCAGGGACTCCCCCAGCCACACTCCCTCCTTCCGCTTCTCCACCCGATGGGCCCCCAGGGGATAGGTGCCCTCCGGCATCCCCGCCGCGGCCACGGCGTCGCTCACAAAGTACAGCCCGGGAATGGCCTTCAGAGCCAGTCGGATGGCGGCCGGGTGCACATGCAGGCCATCGGGGATGATCTCGGCCCATTCCCCCCGTTCCAGGGCCAGGCCCACCACCCCCGGGGCCCGGTGGTGCAGGCCGGTCATGGCGTTATAGAGGTGGGTGAAGCCCACCGCCCCTGCCTCCAGGGCGGATAGGGCCTCCTCGTAGCGGGCTCCCGTGTGCCCGAGTTGGACCCGGATGCCCTTTTCCGCCAGGAAGCGGATGAGTTCTAAGGCCCCGGGAAGCTCGGGGGCCAGGGTCACCACCCGCACGGGAGCCAGGGAGAGAAGATGGCTGGCTATTTCCCGGTCCGGGGGAAGGGGGAAGGGGGGCTGGGCCCCCAGGCGGTTTGGGCTGATGAAAGGACCCTCCAGGTGAACGCCCAGAAGGGCCTTTCCCCAAGGGCCTTCCATGGCCGCCTGCGCTCCTTTGAGGGCTCTTTCCAGGTCGGCCAGGGGGGCGGTGACGGTGGTGGCGAGGAGGCCCGTGGTGCCGTGCTGGAGGTGGAAGCGCAAGGTGGCTTCTATTCCCTCCTGGCCTTCCATCACCTCCCTTCCGCCTCCCCCGTGCACGTGGAGGTCCAAGAAGCCCGGGAGGATGTAGGGGCCCTCCACGGGAGCCTCCTCTATGGCCTCGATGCGCTCGCCGAAGTGGAGCCTGCCCCGTACGAAGCCTTGGGGAGTCAGGATGGAGCCTGCTAGCACAACCACCTCCTTATCCGGGTTCCACCCGTTGCCCGGCCCTAAGGTCCCGGCCACCTGTGGCCCGGCCCAGTACGTTCACCTCACCTATGGCGTGGAGGTAGCCCAATAGGGCGAAGGCCAGGGCTTCCCGCACCTTGGGGTTTTCCATCACGGATACGGGGAGATGTTGGGAAAGAAGCGCCACCAAAACCCGATTTCTCGCTCCACCCCCGGCCAGGAGGACCTCGTCCACCTGGCCCACAAAGCGCCGGTAGGCCTCGAGGATGCTCCGGGCGGTGAGTTCCAAGAGGCTACGGAGAAGGCGGCCGGGATCCTGGGGCAAGGGCGAGAGGTGCGCAAGCCGCCAGACCTCCCGGCCCGTGGTCTTGGGTGGGGGAGCCTGGAAGTAGGGATGGGAAAGCCAGGTCTTAAGGGCCTCCTCATCGGGCTTGGCTTTCTCGGCCAGGGCCGTGGCTTCTTCCCAGATGAGCCCCAGGATACCAGCAGCCTCATCAAAAAAGCAGACCCCAGGCCCGGTATCAAAGGCCAGCAGGGAGCTGGGATCCTTTCCGTGGAAATAGGTTAGGTTGGAGATGCCCCCGAGGTTGTGAACGGCCTTGCGCTTTCCCGCCTCTCCGTAAAGAAGGAGGTCTGGATAGGCCACCAGGGGAGCCCCCTGGCCTCCTGCGGCCAGGTCCATGCTCCGGAAGCCGTAGACCACCGGCACCTCGAGGCCCAGGGCCAGGTGGCTGGGTTCCCCAAGTTGGAAGGTGGCCCTGGGTGGCTCATGCCAGATGGTCTGGCCCGAAAGGGCCACCAGCTCAGCACTTCCCCTGAAGGGGAGCGCAGCCTCCAGATAGAACCGCCCCAGGTCGTGGTGGAGGAGAGCGATCTCCCGGGTGTCCGCGTGGCGCATGGCCCGGAGTACCCGCATCCTTAGCTCCTCCGGGTAGGCCACCTCCCGGTGGGCCAGGACCCGGTGAGCCACCTCCGGAGGGGAGCCTGTGAACTCCGCCAGGACCAGGTCCACCCCGTCGGCGCTGGTTCCCGACATGAGGCCCAGTACCCTCATGAGAGCTCCACCAAAAGCTCGTACCGGTCCGCCCGGTACCAGCTCTTCACCCGTTCTACTGGCCTTCCGTCCTGGAGGTAGCTTATCCGCTCCAGGTGAAGGAGGGGGCTTCCCGGCTCCACCCCAAGCAGCCTGGCCTCTTCCCGGGCGGCCACGGCCCGGAGGCGTTGCAGGGCGCGCACGGGCCTCAAGCCCTTGGCCTCGAGGGCCTGGTAGAGGGAACCTGGGGGGACCTCATCCAGAGCCCAGGCGGGCAGGGTGGCCCGTTCCAGGGCCATGGGCTCTCCGTCCGCAAGCCTAAGGCGCACTAGGCGGAGCACCTCTTCCCCCGGGGAGAGCCCCAGGGCCATGGCCTCCTCTGGGGTGGCAGGGCCTTTCTCCACGCCCAGGATCCTGGTGCTGGGCTTCATACCCAGGGCCTCCATTTCCTCGCTGAAACCCCTGAGCCGGGTGCGGAAGGTGGCCCTTTTGGCCACAAAGGTGCCGCTTCCTTGCCGGCGGACCACCAAGCCTTCCTCCTCCAGAAGGTCCAAGGCCTTGCGCACGCTATCCCGGGATACCCCGAAGGCCTCGGACAAGGCCCGTTCCGGGGGGAGGGCGTCCTGGAAGTTGCCCTGAAGGATGCCCTCCCTGAGCCGTCGGGCCAGTTCCAGGTAAAGGGGGCCGTGGGCCATGGCGATATTCTACCACTTGCCTACCAATGGCAGGCCGTTATACACTTGGGGCCATGCGGGCCAGGGCCCTTTTGGAGGAGGCGGTGGCCAGGGGTGTGGTTCCTGGGGCAGCCCTTGGGATAGTCCATGCGGATGGCCGTAAGGAGGTCTTCCACCTGGGGTTGGCCCAAAGGATACCCGAACCGGTTCCCCTGGAGGAGGGTTTCTACTTTGACCTGGCGAGCCTTACCAAACCGCTTTTCACCTTGCGGGAGGTGCTGAGGGCGGTGGAGGAGGGCCTTTTGGATCTGGATGACCCCCTCTCCCAGCACCTCCCCGAGATGCTCTGGCTTCAGGACCATCCCCTTAAGGGGGTAAGCGTGCGGGCTCTTTTGGCCCATACAGCGGGCCTCCCCGCCTGGGAGGCTTTGTACACCTGGGGGGAAGGGGAGGTTTTAAAGGCCCGGGTGCTCCAGCACCCCTGGCCCTTGGGCGAACCTCAGTACTCGGATATCGGCTACATTCTCCTGGGCCTTCTCCTGGAACGCCTAAGGGGTAAGCCCCTTGGGGCGTTCCCTTTACCCCCTGGCCTTAGCTTCTCCCCGCCTCCGGAGCGGAGCGTGGCCACGGAGCTTTGCCCCTGGAGGAAGCGGGTGCTCCGGGGAGAGGTGCATGATGAAAACGCCTTTGCCCTTGGGGGGGCGGCCGGGCATGCAGGGCTTTTCGGCACCCTGGAGGGCGTTCTGGACCAGCTTGCGGCTATCCTGGGGGGCACCTGGCTTTCCCGGGCAGCCCTGGAGGAAATGCAGAGGCCCCACGGGGAAAGGCTTTTGGGTTGGGAGAGGAAGAGGCCTGGCTGGCAAGGGGGGAGCCTGGCTTCGGAAAAGGCTTTCGGCCACACGGGCTTCACCGGGGTGGGGGTGTGGGTGGACCCGGAGCGGGGGTACGCCTGGGCTCTTTTGACCAACGCCGTGCACCCGACCCGGCACCGGTCCTCCCTAGCCCCCCTGCGCCGGGCGGTGGGAAATGCCCTGGCTGCGGAGGTGGTATGACGGAAGGCGTGGCCCAGCGCTACCGGGACCTGGACCTCTGGCCCGCAGGGGAGGTCCTCGAGGCCCTTTACGAGGCCCAGCTCCGGGCCGTGGCCGCCCTTAAGGAGGCCCTTCCTGCCCTGGAGAAAGCCGCCGGGGCCGCGGTGGAGCGTCTACGGGCAGGGGGCTACCTGGCCTACGCCGGGGCAGGGACCAGCGGGCGGCTGGCGGTGCTGGATGGGGTGGAGCTCCTGCCCACCTTTGGCTTCAGCCGGGTGCGCTTCCTCTTGGCCGGTGGGGAAAGGGCCTTTTCCGAGGCGGTGGAGGGCGCGGAGGACGACCTCGAGGGGGGGCTAACCCTGGGAAGGAGTGTGGCTCCCCAGGATGTCCTCCTGGCGGTGGCGGCCAGCGGCCAGACTCCCTTTACCCTCGGGGTGCTGCGGGGGGCCAAGGAACAGGGAGCCTTGACCGTGGCCCTGGGCAACAACCCGGGAA
>Ga0101945_1001282_pt1 | contig 27030 bp, 25 predicted proteins | sample DewCreD2012metaG_2_FD_75246 | JGI IMG/M metagenome (GOLD analysis project Ga0101945, IMG submission 75246) | Hot spring sediment bacterial and archeal communities from British Columbia, Canada, to study Microbial Dark Matter (Phase II) - Dewar... ... | reverse complement strand
ATCCTGTTCCCCGCCCCATCATACTCGTAACTGACCGTGTATGGGTAACTTCCAACCCTCTGTTCCCTGATAAGCCTGAACAACGGGTCATAGTTGTAGGTCACCACACTCCCATCCCCTTCCACAACATCCGAAACCATCCCATCCTGATTGTATCCGTAACTCAGATACCCGAAAACCTGCCCGTCGCTCCTCTTGTGCCCTATCTCAACCTCCTGCCCTGCACCATCGTAACTTATCCACTCCACCGTCCCATTCACATTCACCTGCTGAACCAAGTTCCCATCGGCATCGTAAGTGTAACTCGTCTCACCAACGGCGTCAACGAAAGAGACCAACCTTCCCGCTTCATCGTAACTAAAACTTGCCCCAGAACCCGTCCAGTCCGTCCTGTTGATAAGCCTCCCTCCCGCACTGTAAGCGTAAAGGATGCTGAAGCCGTTCTTGCTCTCTTGAACCTTCAACCCCCTGCCATCGTAACTCCAACTCGTCGTCCCTGTCCCATCTTGCATCTGAACCATATTCCCCATCCCATCGTCACGGAAACGGACAACGCTTCCGTCAGGATAGGTGATTTGCGTTAAGCGACCCAAGTCATCATAGGCGTAGTTTGTGACCCGCAACAAAGCGTCCTTCCGCCAAATTCTCCACCACATCTCGTTGTAGCCAAACTCCACCTTGTTGCCTTCAGGGTCGGTGATGGAAGTTAGGTTGCCTGAGGCATCGTAGCCAAAGTAAGTTGTGTGACCGTTTATCGTTTGACTCGTTCGGTTTCCATAGGCATCGTAGGTGTAACTTGTGATGTTCCCCATCGCATCTTGAACTTGAACGAGGTTGCCCTTTTGGTCGTAGGTGTAATAAGTCGTCTTGCCTGAAGGTGTTGTCACCGAAGTCAGGTTGTTTCTCTCATCGTAAGTCATCGTCGTCGTTCGCCCCAACGGGTCAGTGACTGAGGTTAAGTTGCCTTTGCCGTCATAGCCATATCGCCAGACATAACCTTTCGGCGTCGTCACCTGAACGAGGTTGTGGTTTGCATCGTAGGCATATTGATGGGAGTGAGACAAAAATCAGAAAGTGACACCATTGTTGTGAAATTGAAAAATAAAACCTTGACCACCACCCCGGCTTTTGCTTATGCTTATTTACAGTGTCGAACCGCAACAAGAGGCACCATCTATCTCATAGCAACCTACACAACCGCCTGGAACAAGTTCACAACATTTCCATTGGTGAGTATCGGGGATGAAGATATTAAAGAAGCACCCCCAATCAAAGACACAGCACCAGACATCATCACAAGTAATAGCCATTGGCGCAGCCGTTGCAGAAGAAAGTCTTGGTCTTGCAAGGAGCAAGTTAAACATCAGGGAAAGGCAGAGAACAACTAACGCCAACAACATTGTCCTTCGCATCATAGTTACTCACCTCCTCTGAAGTTTTTGACTGCCCCAGGGTGGTGGTCAAGGATAAGTAAAAGGAACATCCTCACGACGATGTCTCCATGGTCCATGAACTAAATGAATGGAGCCATCCATCAAGCAGACCAAGAAAGGAGATCTATATACGATAAGGACACCTTGTGCAAATTGTTCATGCCATTTAGCATGACTAGTGCAAAAAAGTAGGACAAGATTTGAAGTTATAGGATAACCTCTCCATTTGGCATAGGGGTAATAATACTTGTAGTAGCAGTAGGCAGGATGAGCATGATACAATGGACCAGTATATGCTGGGCAAATAAATATACTGTGATCTTTTACATATGGATAAATAGCGTAATAAAATGCGGTATGTACTCTTTCTAAAGCTTCCGCATCTTCCCAATATCTGTGATTCCCAGGAGGTATATAAGGTAGTTCACCATAATCTTCTTCGTAAATTTGAAGTGCATTATAAAGTTGTTTGAGGTTAGAACTACACGCTGCTATATACGCCCTTTCCCGCACTGACTGAAAGACGGGGAAGAGGAGAGCCGCCAATGCAGCGATAATCACCACAACAATGAGCAACTCCGTCAAAGTAAGCCCCTCTCTTTTTGCCCCTTCCATTACCTTCACCTCTCTTGTGTCAATAACAAGCACCTGTGGTAAAACCTGGGCTACAACATGGTGCCCCATTAACCTCATCGCAATAACCAGTTGCGTCAGTGCCTCTGGGCTCTAAACAACATGGATACGAATGATATTGAGGAGGGTCAGTGCCAGGGATTTGGACAATGCAATACATGACCCTACGGATGCACCGAGAAACTTGATGGTTATATTCAAAAGGATTGAGCCAACAACCCCAATCCGGACGGCAACAGCACCATTCCCTAAAGGTATTAGTTGCTCTGGTGTAGGTGCACCCGATGCATGTCGTTGTGCAAGGGTCATCCGTGTATTGATAACAATCGGGTGCAGGTCCTACCTGTGCTCCAACATTGACCAAAATTGAGATTATATTGATAACAATCGAATAAATCAGTAATTTGCGCTCTTTGAGAGATAGCGATATCATAGTTAGAGCACCCCCTACCTTAGTTTGTTTTCAGGGTTTTCAAAGTCAGCACCGGTATATCGCCGCGCCCGACCGACTCTGCCATCGGGAAAGACAGCTAAACTATGCCATGGGCAAACAAACCAATGACCATCGGGTGCCGTCAGTTCGTACCAAAATTGCTTTAACATCTTCTCTGTAAATTCTTTAGGTCCATGAATATTTTTGCGAGGAAGACGAACAAAATGATAATCATTCCAATAATTGAAAAAATAAGAATGAGGAATAAAAGCTTTTGGATCATGTATGTCTTTAAGTAAATTTCCTTGGTATGGATCAGATGGACAAATAAGTAAGGATGCATATTCAGGCTTCCATGTAACGAAATGTTTAGGGAACCATGGAGGTGCACCAAACTCTTCTTCATAAATTTTTGTTGCTAAATAAATTTGACGGAGATTATTAGCACAATGTATTTTTCTTGTAATATTAAGGCTTATGAGTACTAGACCAATTATTAAACTAATTATCGCTAAAATTATACTAATAACTAAAAGCAATTCTAACAAAGTAAAACCTTGTTTTGTCATAATTTTTAAAGTATCAATTATTTTTCTATCACGAATAACAAATGTCATCAAACTAAATCTTCTTCCTTGCCATCTTTTCATTGCTACCTCACCTCCAGATTTGTCCCTCGTCCCAAATTGAGACTTACCTGCTTCCAAACTAACCTTCCACTTTCAAAAGCGTATGCCCTTGGTGGAGCAAAAGCATTGAGTTTTTGAGAGATAGAACCTTGATGGTCTGTCACAACTTCTGCATCTATTCCATGCTGGCGGAGAATTCTTTTTGCTTCCTCTAACGAATCTTTGGTTACAACAACCATTTTAGGTAATCCTGTTGCTTTTGTTATTTCTGCCCACATTTTCAAAGTCCCTAAAACGCATTCGGTGCAACGGTCTAAAACGATGACGAGCCGTCTCCCAGGAAACCGCTTTAAAGCGTCAATTTCTATCCCTAAAGGTGGGTCATTCTCAAAGGGCTTTTGTTGAATGGTCTTTATTATCTCTAGCCACCATTTAGGTGGGGAAGAAGGAGATTTTTGGGGGAGCCAGTTTCGCCCTATCAATAAGCCGTTGGCTATCACCAAGGCGACGATAAGGACAATCAACACTCGGTCTAAAAACTTCCCTCTCATGCCTTTCGCCTCCCTTACAGAGCCCCTCTTAGTCTTTTTGGCAGGTATCTTTTTGAGCACCTGCACATCTTTATCGCCTCCCTTTTCCCTGAACTCGCCCCGCATTATAACCCCCCCTGCGTCTGTAATTGACCATCGTCAATTTTGCGGAGACAAAACAAGGCTTAAGAAAAATCCCTTTGAAAGCGAGGCAGCCTTCCGCTAAAGCCCAATCACCCCAAACCTCGTTCTTCCCTTGCCTTGTCATAGAGAGGATGCCAAGGTGGTGCTCCCCTTTCCGTGTAATGGATATTGAAAACCCAAATCTTATACAAAGAGCCGTCCCGACCAATCTCCAGAATCACTCCTTCGCACATTTGCACCCACTGCTTATCTCCTAATGACGGGGACAAGACAAGCACGACACATTCCTTCTTCTCATCCGAGAAAGCACAAAAGTCATTGTCCTTGCCCCATTCCACGACCTTGACGATACCTGGCACACCTCCCTCAGGAGGCTTCAATCCCTTAATTACCTTCCACTCCTTTTCTGTGCACATAATTTCAAAACCTACCAAAATCCCTTCAGCATTAATGTCTCCAAGAATATCACCTGCCCATCCAGTGGCAATGTAACCACACTCAGAAAGATGCCATATTGTTGCATTCGTTGGCGGGCGTGATCAGTGAAGCCTCTGACTACTCGCACAGGCTCCCTTTCAACAGGAATCCGACACTGATTATGCACCCAAATTTTTTCTTTGCTGACGAAGTAGGTTTGGGTGCCGAAAACGGTCAGGTTGTAAACTGCTACCTGCTTCTCAAAATAAGGTGGTCTGCGAACCTTGAACGGCTCTACCCCTTCTATTGCCACCAAATTCCCTTCCGCTCCAACCAATTTCTCCCCCGACTTCAACTCACCTGCCCCCTTCCATCCTTGCCCCACAACATAAAAAGGATGCTCCTTCGTCACCTTTAACTTCTCCCGTCCCGCCCTTACGACCACTAACTCCCTCTCTGCCACCCACCGTTTGTGCACCTTCAAAACAGGCGCCCAACCGACTTTCCCTGTCCCCTCCTCCCTCGTCAGCACCCATTCCCCTGCCCGCACTGCCTCTATCGGCTTAGTGATGGCTTTAGAAGGTGATGTCTCCTTCGGATTCGCCCCTGATGGCAAGACCCAAACCAAAGTCCCTGCCAAAAAGCAGGCATTGCGGGTCAGCCAACAACCAAGCCGTCGCCAAAGTTTGCCTTGCCTCCTCTATCCACCTTCTTCCTTGCGAAAGATGCCCTAACTTGCGGGCACGCAAAAACCATTTTGCCGCACCTACCAAGCCCCGCAAAGCTATGCTATTTGTCTGACATCCCGTCAAATCTCTATGTATCTGTCAAACCAATCATAAGGCGAATTGATCCCAATCCGAACCACTTCTTCCCGATTCTCAAAGGTAAACACTCCTTCCTCTACCAACTTTGCTACGACATCCGCCAAATGCTTTTCTACCCACGCAAACGCTGCCCCCTCCTGCTCCACATCTTCATGGTCTAACTGACACAATGGTGCCAACTCGGGATGATAAACCTCGTAGAACTCGTAATACTTGAAATCCACAGGGTTGTCACAAAATCCTAACTCTTCAACCATCTTCGCTAAATCTTCATACCCCTCCTCCCTCCAGCGTCGCACTTGCTCGTAAACATGTTCTTTGGTGTCAAAGGAGATGCAAGTCTCTTGAAATCGGGGGTCGGTGAGGATGGAGATAGTGAAAACGGGTTCATCAGGATGCTCCCGACGAAACTTTTGGACGGCTCTTTTGACAGCCTGAGCCACCCGCTTCTTGTATCGCTCCCAATCAACCGCCTCCAATAATTTCAACCATTCCCTCCCTTCCCTTTGCACCCTCTCTGCCATCTCTTCTGACCAAAGGGTAACAGGCAAGGCGACAATCCTCATCCTCTTCGGTCCTTCACATCTCCTCCGTCTCATTCCTTTCACCGTCCCTTGAGAGACTTTGGTTCTCTTATCGCAGCAACCCCGGGTATTCTCCCGAATTAAGTTTGTCAGGGTTCTCCCTCCATGTAAAGGCTGAAATACCATTCATCCGCCAAGTATCTTCCGTCGTCTTCCTCTTCACCGAGGGAAAAGTCGGTTTGACAGTCGCAAATTTCGGCAGGGGTCGGGATAAGAAAGTCCCATGATGTTAGGGCTTCAGGCTCTATCCAAAAAGCGAGGTCTATCAAACGAGAGGAACTTTCAAGGGTGTTGCCTTCGGAATCCTTTACAAGCCATTGAGCAATGTATAGTCTGTTTGTTTGACCGCTTGAAACTTCGCCTCCGCCAGGTTCAGGGATTGGGTCTGGATATTGTCCTGAATCATCGCCTGTTCCCTGTCCTGTTCCGTCTGCTTGCTTTATGACTTCAATGAAATAACCGTTTCCAGCGGGTAGATTGAGAGCCTTCTTTCCTGTAGCAGCCATGCCAATCAAAATCAGTTGCTCTAAAGTGTCCCACGCTGCTTCGTCAAGGGTCTGAGAGACTTGGAAAAAGGAAGCCCATTCATCTCCTTCGCTGAAAACCTCACCTGCTTGTGCGATGGTTCGCAAGGAAAGGAGTTTTCCGAGGTTTTGAAGGCGGGATAGCCAAGGGTGTTTGGTGGGGTCGCAGGCATGGTAGACGAGAAAGTCCGTCCATTTTTTCATGACACCCAAAAGTGCATCCCAAGCGGCGTCATCAACGGTCAAGGATGATAAGTCTTCTTCGCCGAAGATTGTCATGAGTTCATCATAAGTTGGTTCGGATGTTTCGTCTTGGGTTGAAAGAGAAACGATGGGGAAGGATAGGGAGATAAGAGCGAAGACGAGGATGATGCAAAGGAAACGGCGAAAGGAAAGGCGGAAGTTGAAAGATTTCAGCCACTTTCTTCTTGGCATTGTGTCTTTGAGGGCGCCCAAAAGCCAGTGGTCACGATAGAGACGGCGCCACATCCTTATCGCCTCCCTTTTCCCTGAACTCGCCCCGCATTATAACCCCCCCTGCGTCTGTGATTGACCATCGAAGGCTTAAAAATCAAGGCTCGTTTCTGCGGACAAGGATGCCTTTTTGAGCGAGGTAATTTTTGATGTCGGCGATGCGAGACTTGCCGTAGTGGGTGAGGGAGGCAATCAAAGCGGCTTGGGCTTTGCCAACGGTCAAGGCTTCATAAATGTGCTCCAAAGTCCCCGCTCCCCCTGAAGCGATGACAGGAACAGAGACGGCTTCCGCCACCTTTTTGGTCAAGCCGATGTCGTAGCCCGCTTGGGCTCCGTCGGCATCCATGCTCGTCAGCAAGATTTCCCCCGCCCCCAACTCAACGGCTCTCACCGCCCACTCAAGGGCATCCAGCCCCGTCGCCGTCCGCCCACCATGAATGTAAACCTCCCAACGACAACCCTCCTCAAAGCGCTCGTCCCCCTCAAAAGGTCTGAAATCCCGACCGACGCGTTTGGCATCAATGGCGACGACGACGCACTGGCTGCCAAAACGCTCGGCGGCTTCCCGAATAAGGTCAGGGTTTTGGACGGCTGCCGTGTTGAGGCTCACCTTGTCAGCCCCCGCCTTCAAAACAGCCCTCAAATCCTCTATCGTTCGTAACCCGCCCCCGACGGTGAAGGGGATGAAAACTTTCTCGGCGACACGGGCTGCCAGTTCTGCGAGGATTTGCCTTCGTTCCGCTGAAGCGGTGATGTCCAAAAAGACCAACTCGTCGGCGCCTTCAGCATCGTAGTAAGCGCTCAACTCCACGGGGTCGCTGGCATCCCGCAAGTGCAAAAAATGCGTCCCTTTAACGACCCTCCCGTCCTTGACATCCAAGCAAGGAATGATTCGTTTGGCTAACATGGCTGTCACCTTCCCTTTGCAGCAGCCGTCACCTTTCGCGGGCAGCGACTTTCTGCCGCAGTCGCTCAAAAATTGCCAGCAAATCTGCAGTCTCTAAGGCTTCCGATCAGCGATATCCTGAGGGTGTCCTGCGACCAGTTGATATCAAGTCTTCGGCGAAACATAACCGAATGCCCCGACCATCACTGAGTTCATACTCCAATGCTCGCTGCGCTGCCTGCCTTTCATACCCAGAAAGCAACGAAATGTCCACCTCACATAGGGAAGGGATGGCGAGAAGGGCGACCCGATGTTGAAGGGCAAAATCCAAGGCATTTTCTCGGTGTCACTTGCGTCATCTGCAGAATGCAAGTCACTATCGTCCCGAAAGGTTGCCTGATAAGACTGCCGCTTTTTGGGGTGTCAGCGTTGCGCTGGCATCAGGCGCAGCACGGTAGTCTGTCGGGAAGGCGGGGTGTTGCAGCGCTAACAGCGCCGCCCGCCTTACCTCTCCATCGCTGTCTTTCAGCCGCTCCATCAACTTCGTCACCAGCCGCACATCTTTGCTCAGTCGCACTGCCACCGCTGCCTTCGTCGCTTTCAACCGCATCACAGGGTCGGGATGTTCCAGCAATGGAAGCAACGCGTCCGCCAAGGTCTGCGCTGCTTGCTGGTCGTAGAAGGTGATGAAGTCGTAATCGTTGCCGACACCGCCTCGCAAGTAGAAGTAGCCGAACGCCGTCAAAATGGTCTCCTTGCCCACATCGTCATAAGCCCGCAGGGCGTCGGCGATTTCCTTTGCCAATGGTCGTTCCACGAACTCAATGCGTGCCTGCTTTGCCTTCTCCTTGTCGGCATCCAAATGCACGACCCGCAGCCAATTGTTGAAGAACTGGACGGTATTTTCGTCCAAGATGTTGTGGAGTGCCTGAGCGATGTTCAACCGCACCAATGGCTCCCGCTCGCTGGCTGCCAAGCGAAGGAACGCTTGCTCTATCTGCCGACGCAACGCAAAATCGGTCGTCCGATACCACCAGCGCCACAGCGATTGCAAGGCATGAATGCGCACCAACGGGTCGGTATCTTGTGTCAAGGCGCACAACTGCTGGGCGATGTCCTTACGGTCAACGAGGTGGTAGAAGTAGCGCAGGAAGATGCGGGTGGCGCCTCGGCGGACACGAACATCGTCGCTGCTCAATGCTGCTTTGATGGCGTCCACGCCGATGCCGTTGTTTGCCAGTTGTCGCAACGCCCATGCTGCCGTCCGCCAGACCATCTTGCTGTCATCGGCGAGCAAGCGGAGGAGGGGTTCAACCGTTTCGTCCAAGCCCTCCTTGACAACGGTGTCACACGCCATTTGCCCGATGGCAGCGGCGGCTTTCTGACGGATAAGCGGGTCGGGATGGCTCAGCAATGGCAACACCGCCCGAACGATGCGCCCGTTTTGCGGCGCCCACAAGCCATCCAACCAATCCAACAATGCGGTGTAGGTGGCGGAGCGGATGTCCAACGGTTGGCGGTTCTGCGCTGCCTGCAACTCTTTCTCCCGCGACCAATCGCCGGGGAACAGGTGGCTGAGTAAGATGAGTGACCACTTCGTCTCCAAGTAAGGCGTGTAGAAGAGTTCACCCTTCGGGTCAAGCCACGCCCCGAATTCCTTCTGCTCGCTCAAAATCCACTGGACAGCCCTTTGAAGGCGGGGATGGCGCAAGATGTCTGAAGGTTTCTGGATTTCGCCCAAATGCTGCAACGCCATCGTCAGCACATAGACTGTTTCGGCAGTGAAGAAGACCAGAGACGGGTCGGACTTTTTGACTTTTTCCGCCAATTCCCATGCGGGGAAGTAGTGGGCATTGCTGAGGTATTCGGCAGTCAGCCAACCGCCGTCATCCTGCTGGCGGTTGAACAACTCCCGCACATTGGCACGAATGAGGTCATCAAATTCGTCGCTTTTTTGCGTCACATAACCAAAGCGCGGGTCGCTCATGGAGAGTGCCCACTTCGTTTGCTCCACGATGTCTTCCGTGTCTTTAATGCGTCCCGTTCGGAGAAGGCTTTTGAGGTGCTCGGCAGCCTGCCGCCATTTCTCGTCGCCCGTCCGCTTGTAGGCTTCCATAAAGCAGACCCAACTGTCGCAGGCGACGCGAAAGTCACTGATAGGGCGGTTACCGTCGTGCTCAAAGTTGCGCTTGGGGTTACCATCGTAGCCGACTTGCGGCAACTTGTCACGCCCGCGATAGACCAGTAGCGGGAAGCCGCCACCTTTTGCGGGAAAATCCGTAAAGCGTCCGCTGAAGTAATTTTCGTAGAGGGCAATCATGTGTCCCAAGCGCGAAACACCGTTAGCGGGCGCCAAATCAAAGCGCGTCCAATACGCCCCTTCGTGCCCGTAGAAGGGCGCCATGGCGTTGTAGAGTTTGTCCATCATCCACTTGAATTGGCTGCGGTTGGCGATGGGGTAGCCATTTTTAACGGCACTGAGGACGCTGAACATCGTAAAGTGCCCAGGATGGCAAGTCAAGCACCGTTCCGTCTCGTCGGTCTGATTTTCTGCCCGAACACGGATGCCCCCTTTGCGGGGCGTGTTGTGGAAGAAACTGTCGCCGCCGTCCACCATGTAGCGCATGGCGACAGCGATGGCTTTACGGGCGGCTTGTGCCACTTTCTGCGGGTCGGCTTTGCCCACTTCGTCGGGTTTCAGGTAGGGCGGGACATCGTAAACGGCGGTGCGCAGGGTGTAGACAGGATGGTTGGGTCGGACGGCGAGGTAATAGCGACCGGGCGTTAGGATGCGGGTGATGAATTTCCACGCCAACAATTCATCGCCTTGGTCGTCGTGGCGGACTTCCGTCGGGTCTTTGCCTTGCGTGTATTCCACCAGTTTCGTCTTGCCGTCGGGGGTTGTTTCCTGTTTGTAAAGTTTCAGGGTCGTGATGATGTCGCGGTCTAACAAGTCCACCTCAAAGAAGACAAGTTTGGGTTCGCCCTTCCACTCAAAGGTGAACCAGTCCCAACCGTTTTTGCCCTCGTCGGTGTTGTAAAGGTAGTCCACATCGTCGCCCGTGCCGTAGACGGGTTTGCCAATTTCCATCGGATTAGCCTCTTCAGGCGTATCGTCGGGTTCACACTCAATGCGCCTTCGTTCGTCAGGTCGCAAATTCAGGCGCAAAAGTTGGACGGCTATTTGCGCAGTGCCCTTCAATTCACCGTCCAATGCTTTCAGTTCCAAATAGTGGTCGCCTGACTGCTTGGGTTGCAGGTGAACGAAGAAAGATGGGTCGCCCCACCATAGCCGCTTGCTCAAAAGGAGGCGGTCACCGGGGCGAAAGAGGGCGAGATGAACGGCGCCCTTGACAGGGCGGAAGTTTTTCGGCTCCACATTGAAGACGCTGGGTGAAGCGACAAAAGTGCCCTCATGGCTGCCCCGCAAACTTTGGGGATTGCGCCCTGTCACAGAAAGGCTGTAAACAGCGTCGCAGGAAAGGTCAGGCAACCGCACTTGTATCGTCTCGCCTGCCCGAAGGGAAAGGACGACGGTTTTATTGGCAGGCAGTGTCTCCACACGGGTCGTGGCGAACGCCGCCCCGCCCGCCAGCAGCATCAGCAACATCATCCACCGATGGTGCGCCCCCATGATGCGGGACCTCCCAAAACGCCTTCGTTTCGCCCCTCATTATAGCCTGCTGCCTTGCCTTGTCAAGATGGCGGGAGAGCGTCCGAAAAAACCGACCCCAAACAAGCCTTCCGTTGGAGCGGAAAAACAGCCGCGATGGCTATTAGCCACAAGCCATGCCCGCAGGGCGAAAGAAGGGACGGCGTTGACGCTGCAGCCAAAGGCTTCCGAACGCTCTCAGATGGCAGTTTTCACGGCAACAATCGCAGCCCCATCCGTCCCCTTCGGACGAGGACGCGATGGAACCGCAAGTCGGTCACCAGCGAGTTGACAGGCGAAAGCGCCTTAGGATGCGCCTGGCGGGTCGGTGAAAGCAGTGCCAGCAACAACTCACGCGTCAAATTGCCCCGTCCTTTCGCTCGCTGCCAACTGCCGTCGGGAAGGATTTTGTAAACTTGCGCCGCCACCCAGTGAGGATTTTCAGCCTCCGTCACCAACGCGTCGTCATCGCCATCCGCCCCAAACCCCAAAAGGAGCAATCGCAACCGCTCATTGCCCTTGCGCACCAACACTTTCGGTCGCCCGCTACCCGATCGGTTCAGGTCGCTCATCAGGAAGGCGATGTCACCTTGAAAGTCCACGACTTCCACGACAGGAATGTCTCGGTCGCCCGGCTGCGGGTGGGCGGCGTAGCAACGGCTGCCGTGCAAGACGAAAGTGCCACTCCCTTTGTTGAACACAGCAAAGCGCGGCTTTTTCGCCGACTCATACCAAATGTCGCGCACGACGAGGTAACCGCCGTCCGTCACTTCGTAAGTGAGGTCGTTGTCTGCCGAAGCGCCACTGAAAATCACGACAGGCGCCGTTCGCTTCGGGTCACCACTGCCGACAACCTGAACACCCAGTCGGCAAAAGGCGAACTGGAAGTTGAAGAGTTGGACGCTCAACCGTCGCAAGCGCTCTACCGATAGCCCCGTCTGACCGCCATCGTAGCCCAAGTAAAGTTGATCGGCGATGAAGCACCCATCGGGTTGATCGCAACCTTCCACGACGATGCCATCGCCTTGCCCCCCATCCACCATCAGGTCTTTCACCACAGCGTGGGATGGACCGATGATGCGCAAAACAGGTCCGTCGCCCTTGCCCGCCCATCGCAGCACCGTCTTGCCCCCATCGCCCACCAACCGAACATCGCTGCCCTTCGGGATGACGAGAGTTCGGTCAACGGCGAAGTCGCCGACGGGCAAATGGACGACGGGTCGCTTACCCCGATGCTTCGCCGCTTCGTTGATGGCGCGCTGGATGTCCGTCGCCGTCGCATCGGTCGGCAAGTCAAAAACGAGCCGCTTCTCAATGGGTGGCGTCTTTGGCTCTTGCATTTCGGCAACCCGCAAAGTTGACGGTTTGACAATTCGGTCATCTCCTTGCCACGCATTTTCGCCCGCTTGAATGGGATTGGGTGTGGTGAAAGTGTTGCCGACGGAAACCAGCCCGCCTTCCGGATGGACGATGACGGAAGGTGTGGAACGGACGCAAAAGGTGTTGTCCAAAAGAAAGACGGGACCGAGGCTGCCGACGCGCACGGGTGTTTCCTGCGCATCCAGCACGGTGTTGCCTTGCAGTGTTAGGAAGTGGCAGCAATTCATCTTAGCGGTGACGACGAAGGCGCGGGAGTTTTGGGAGAAGTTGTCACGCACCGAAAAGAAGCCACAATGCCCCATCCCGATGTCGGCGATGCGGGAACGGCGAAAGCGGCTGTGGTAGATGTGGAAGTTGCCTGCCCCAAAAGTGTTGGTGACGCCGTAACCGCAATCGTCAAAGACACTGTGCCAAATCCACCAGTCCAGCGAGTTGAAATTTTGGACGCTGATGCCCGCTTGGGAACATCGCAGGAAGCGACACCGCACCACCGCTGTCTCCGCCACGCCTGCTTCCTTCATCGTGCCCGCTTCTATCCCGAAGGCGACATCGCAGAAGACCATGTCGGCGAACTCGTTGTAGGTGACGAAGTGCGGTCCGCACAAGACCGCCGTGCGGGCTTTGCCCGCTCCGTCCAAGGTCAACCGCCGAAATGCCGAATACCAAGCATCGGCAGCGATCATCACGCCCCCCGCTTCCCCGTCCCATCGCAACACCGTCGTTTCAGGATGCTCGCCGACGACGATCAGATGCATGGATTCGCCATGACTTTGACGCTCCAAGCGAAGGGTTTTGGTGAGGCGGTAAGTGCCCGACGGAAGGTAAACGACGGCAACTTTCGCCGTCGGCGGACGGACGAGGTTGAAGGCTTTCTGCAACGCTTCTGTATCGTCGGCGATGCCGTCACCCCTTGCCCCACAATCTCGCCGAACATCCAGCCAACTGGTGAACGGACCGACGAACTCATCGGCGTTCATCGGCAGCAACCCTTTCGCCTTTCCCCGCTGCCCTTGCGTCACCGACAACGCCCCCAGCGCCATCAAGAGGAACGCCACCGACCAAGCGACCACTCCCAACACAACACTCCTCATCGGATCACCCCTCGCCATTCACCGTTCATCATTCACTACCGTTTTCCAGTCGCTAATCGCCGCCGTTCCTGTCGTGGCTAATAGCCACTCCAACATTCGCTACTCACCCTTCACCATTCGCCACTCGCTATTTGCTTCGCTCATCCGCTGGGTTCAATCGCCACGCGTAGTTGGCGTCGTAGTAGCGCCGAAACTCATCGCTTTCGCGAATTTGCCGCCACCACCACTCGTTGGTGCGATACCAATCCATCGTTTGCGCCAACGCCGTCTCAAATTCGCAGGTCGGCTCCCAGCCCAACGAGCGCAGTTTTTCCCAGTTGACGGCGTAACGGCGGTCGTGGGCGGGTCGGTCGGCGACGAAACGGAGGAGACTTTCGGGTTTACCCAAATATCGCAGGATGAATCGCACGACCTCAATGTTGCGCCGCTCTTGCCCCGTTCCGATGTTATAAACCTCGCCCGGCGTCCCATGCTCAATCAAAAAGTCCAACGCCCGACAATGGTCTTCCACGAAAATCCATTCCCGAACTTGCTGCCCATCGCCGTAAACGGGCAGGGGCAAATCCAGCAAGGCGTTGGTGATCATCAGCGGGATGAACTTTTCGGGATGTTGGAAGGGACCGAAGTTGTTGCAGCAGCGGGTGATCAGGACGGGAAGGCGAAAACTTTTGGCATACGCTTGCGCCAACAAATCGCCCCCTGCCTTGCTGGCGGCGTAAGGGCTTGTCGGTCTTAGCGGCGCATCTTCCGCGACCTTGCCGTCCAAAACGGGTCCGTAAACTTCGTCGGTAGAGATGTGGACGATGAGAGGTGTATGGTGCTGTCGGGCACATTCCATCAGCGTGTGGACGCCCAAGACATCCGTCCGAACGAATTCGCCTGAAGAAAGCAAGGAGCGATCCACATGGGTCTCGGCGGCGAAATTCACGACGATGTCCGCCTTGGCAACCCATTCGTCCAGTTGCTCTCGGTCACAAAGGTCACCTTGGACGAAAGTGACTTGCGGTTGCCCGTCAAGGTCGCGCAAGTTGTTTCGGTTGCCCGCGTAGGTCAACTTGTCGTAGATGACCAAATCCCAATCGGGATGCTCCCTTCGCCAATAGCGGGCGAAGTTGCTCCCGATGAAGCCTGCGCCGCCCGTGATCAGAATCGTCGGCATCCCTTGTCACCTCACCTTTTTCTCACCTCCCTAAAGGTTGGCACAACTTGCCAAGCGAACCAGATAGCCCACTCTTTCCCGTCATCTTCGTCAACCCCCTTGTCCGATGCGTTCCAACACTGACCGCATGAAGGTGACGCTTTCGGCGAACTCCTGCGATTCCTGATGGCGTTGCGGGGCGTCCTCAACGGGCGACGCCTTGTCGCTTTCGTCTTTGCTCATCCGCCCCATCCACTCCCGAAGTGTCTCGGCATCGTCGCGATGGCTCGGTGGGAAAGTGTCCCACCAAGATGGGTCGCGCCAACGGATGTGGCGCTTTTGAAGCGCGCCCAACTCAATGTGCAAGGTCAAATCCTTTGGCGCTTGATTTGTCAACACCCGCAACACCGCCTCAAAGTCCACGACGCCCTTCCCCAACGGGCAGCGTTGCAGGTAAACTCCTTGCGGCGCTGGCAACAGGCGGTAATCCTTCAAGTGCACATCGCGGACAAAGGGTGCGACGCTTCGGGCGAACTCAACAGGGTCTTGCAAGACCGCCAGCGGGTTGCCCGTGTCAAGGCAAATGCCGACGAACTCTGTGCCACTTCGCTCGCACAGCCAGACTAACTCTTCCGCCGTCGCATCCTGATGATTTTCCACCGCCAATGGGACGCCGAAGCGTTCCAACATCGGGACGAGTTGTCGCAACCTTTCAGCGCAGCGACGCAAATGCGCCTGCCAATCGCCTCCATCCACCTTCCTTCGGTCACCCTCCAACACGCCACTCAATACCACCCGAACTGCCTTTGCTTTCAATTGATGAGCGAGCGCCAGCAAACTTTCCATCTCTGCCTGCAGAAGTTGTCCGCCTGCGACGACGCAACTTGTGCCACTGCGTTCCAGCAACTTTCGCACCCGCTGCGGTTCAGACGCCAGCATTGAAGCATCCGCTTCAACGCTTTGCAACTGAAACCGCTCCGCCAACTCAATGAGTTCGCTTGCCGAAGCAGGGCGAGCCGCAAAGAAACTGAAGACGCAAACGCCCAAACGCAACCGTCATCCCTCACTTTCACCCACCAACAACCGCAGGTGAGCGGCAAGTTGCTGTGGCAAAGCATTGCGGTTGTGCGCCGTCACTTCCCAAAGTTGCCCATCACTCCTCGCCCGCACCTTGTCTAAAAACGGCAACCGACTTTGTTGGATGACCGCCAACACAGGCTTTGGGCTGTCCAAGCATCGCCAGACGAGAGGTGCAAATTGCGGATGGCACAACTCCATCTTGGCGATTTCGTCCACGACGATGAGCGTCGCTTCTCGCAAGGCTTTTTCCAACGCAGGCAACGCCGTCCGTTCCACAGCGTCCACATCCACGCCGTATTTGCCGACGCGATAGGGCGATGACAACCCTTTGCGAGCCAACCAATCGCGCCGACCATCCAGCGTGACGATGTGAAAACCAATCCGTTCTCCACCCTCTCGCACCTCCTCGGTGAAAAAGCCACCGACCCGCCACGACGGCGGCAGCAAGGACAAAGTGCGTCGGATGACCGTCGTTTTCCCGACACCCGGCGAACCCACAAGCAGCAAGTTTTTGCGCCGCACCTCCATCGCCTTCCGCCCCTCGTCACTGAACGGGCACGGTGTCGCCCTGCTGAAACGGAGGCGCAAAGAGTGCCAAACCGATGGACAGCGTAGCGTCGGTGTTGACGAAACGGTGAGGGACACCTTTAGGGATGAAAACGATGTCACCCGCTTGCATCAGCAACTTTCGGTCGCCGACAGTCATCTCACCCTTGCCCCTCAACAAGATGACGAGTAAGTCGCTCTTTTCGTGCCGATGAAGTGGCTCGGCGGTGCGGATGGCGACGGCAGCGATGGTGGCGTGGTCGGTCTGGACGAGCAACTTGCGAGCAAGGGGCGCATCAGGCGGGATAGTCAACTGCTCTGCCAACTTTTCGGCATCTGTCGGAGCATTGACTTGAGGCACACACAGCCAAACTTTCGCCGACGACTGGGCTATCACGGTCATCCCCGTTCCCAAAAGCCAACCGATGAACAACCAAGCCCACCGACGCATTACTCGTCACCTCCCGACGGTCGTGAGGGAAACTGACGAACAAGGTCACGGTTGCGGGACGCTGAACTTCAGCACCCTATCGGCATCCCGAACCCGAACGGCGAGCGCCCAATCGCCCCCGCCGTTTTCCACTTTGACCAGCAGCCAATTTGTCCCTTTGCGCAACCGCACTCGCACGCGGTCTTGGTCAACGGTCAACCCGCGATGGGCATGGTTGCTATGCACCAGTTCACCGTTGAGCCACATCTTGACGCCATCGTCGCTGCCGACCAGCAATTCCGTCGCCATCTCGTTGGGAGCGTCAATGACTGCCAATGCGTAAGCGACGACATTGGTGTTGGGTTGAAAGTGGGGCAGCAAGTTCAGGATTCCATCGGAAGCCTTGACCCGCCTCCATTGGGCAACTTTCAGGGCGTCTTCCAAAGTGCGCGCTTGTTCGGGCGGATAGGCGGCATCCAATCCCTTGTCACCCTCATTGGGAAACGGACCAGCGAGCAGCCACTCAGTGATGAAGGGACTTTGCGAGAGCAATTCAAACCCGACGACGGCAAAGATTCGTTTGCCATCGCCGATAAGGCGGATGGTTTGCTCTGGTGTCAACCGCACCTCGCCCAACACGACGCGGGCGACCCGCCCATCGTCCGTTTCGCTCCGCAAATTCACTTCACCCAAATCTTGCTCGCCGACGAAAACCCGCACGACCCCAAAATCCCGTCGCTTGACAAAATAGCCGATGAGGGTGCCTCGGTCAGGGGCGATGTCTTTCAAGGGTAAGGTTAAAGTGCGTTGAGGCGGTCGGACGACGACAGCGTTCATGCCTGCCATGTCAGTGAAGCGAAAGAGGGGCAACACCTCCACACCCTTTTGTGGCATCACCAGTTCCGCCGCCACCAAACTCCCAGGTGGCAACGCAAAAGGTTGATGGGGGAAGTTCAAGACGGTCGCAGGGGGCATGGTGAAAAAGTCGGTGTGCGGTTCGGTTTGATACCACCAAGCCCCACTGGAATACTCCACGCCCTCCGTGTCGTTCGTGCCTCCATGCTCAATCTTCAAGTCGGCGCTTTTGTGCCAAACGACGGCGTCGTTGATGTGCAGGCGATAAGCGACGATGCTGTTGTCCGTCTTGCGGACGCACCCGTGCAGGGGCGCGATGACAGGTCCCGTCTGGAAATACCAGCCGCTGTTGAAGTAGTCTTCCGTGCCCGTGCCGTTGAAGGCGCGTTCACCATCCACATCAAACAGTTCATCGCCCTCCAAAAAACCCAACCCAGCAGCGCTTTGCATCGTCATGGCGACGCCAACAAGGTGTCCCCGCCCTTTCTCCGACTTCACCAATTGATGCGGGACGCCTTTGCGGGTGAACCACCAGAACCACTTGGCGTGGAAATAGCCCATGCGTTTCAATTCGTCGGCAGGGATGGGCGTCAGTCGCACCGCCAACCGAACCGTCAAGGGAACGCTCAACCCGTTTTCCAAGACGATGCGCGCCGAGCGGGCGAAAGGCATGGGAAAGAAGCAATAACCGATGCCTTCATCGGTGAAACCGATTAGGCGCGAGTAAAGGTAAGTCGCTCCGAAACCGCTACCGAAAAAGTCGCCCAACGGCGCTTCCACGCTGGGCGATTTTTCGCCGTCCCAGTAAATCCGCAGGACACCTTTCCGCCACGCCACAAATTGTTCTGGCGGCACCATGACGAACAATCCCTTGACCATCGCCGGACCACGCACTTCAAAGACCATCCGACGGCTGCGGGGCGGGATGGTGTGCTCTTCAAAAGTCAGGTTGCTGGGCAACCGAACAGGAGAAGACCAAACGCGCAACACTTCGTCCAACGCCGCCTGCTCCGCTTCGCTCAATGGCAACCGCAAAGTCCGCACCTTTGTGCCCTTCGGAAATTGCACGACGGTCACATGGTAATACATGGCGCCAGGGTCATCCACCGTCACCTGCATCTTTTGAGCGAAAGGTATCGGGAAGTAACTGATGACGCCGCCGCTGGACGGCATGGCGATGGGTGGGCGAATGGGGGCAATGCGCCCCTCAAAGAAATCGCGCATCGGACAATCAATGACGGGCTTGTCCATGTCGTCCAAGTAAATCCGCATCCGCCCACGCGGGTTCGCCGACCAAAGGCGGACGATGGCACCAGGTCCGTCCATCTCCGCCAGAACCGCTGTTTTCCCTTCCATCCGCAAAAAGTTGCCAAAATCGCGATTGCCGCCCGTTCGGTCGTAACTGGAAAATTGAAAGCACTTCCAATCCCGCAGGTAGGGCAAATGCTCGGCGGAGATGAGCCATTGGAGCATCGTGTCCACGCCAATTTCCGTCGGCAACGGTTGCGCCATCCCGAACGCTGCCGTCACCATCATCACCGCCATCACGCTGCTCCATCGCCATCGCATTACCAAACGCCACCTCCATCCGACGAGTTTCGCTGCCAAGATTTTGGCACGCAAGTTTCCGGCACAAGGGAAGGTGAAGGCAAGCATGACGCGATGGACCTTCGTCGCAGCGGCGTCGGTATTGATGCTGCTTAGCATCATCGGCAAATTGCCTGCCCGCTCGCAAATTGGCGGGCGCACCTTGCGCGTCGCCGATGACATTTCCTTGCGACAAGCCCTTCGGATGGCGACAGCCGGGACGACGATTTTGGTGGCATCGGGCGAATATCGCGGCGGCATTTACCTCTCAAACTTGCAGGGCACACCCGATAAACCTATCCGCATTGCCGCAGCCGACCCACAAAACCCACCCATCATTCGTGGCGGGACAGAAGGCTTGCACCTCACCGACGCCGCTTACTTGGAACTGAGCGACTTAGTGTTGGTGGGTGCATCGGGAAACGGGTTGAACATTGACGATGGCGGCAGTTTTGACACACCGTCCCACCACATCACCCTGCGCAATTTGCGCGTCCGAGATATCGGTCCGAAGGGCAATTGCGATGGCATCAAGTTGTCGGGCGTCGTTCATTTTCGCGTAGACGGGTGCGTCATAGAGCGATGGGGCGATGGCGGGCAAGGCATTGACATGGTGGGTTGCCACGAAGGTGTCATTGAAAATTGCACGCTGAAGTTTGACGACGACAAAGGCTACGGCATTCAGGCGAAAGGCGGTAGCAGTCGCATCCGCATCGTCCGCTGTCGTTTGGAACATGCGGGTGCTCGCGCCATCCAGTTGGGTGGCAGCACTGGGCTGCAATTTTTCCGACCGCCTCTGCGTTCGGGAGAAACTCACTCGGAAGCCCACGATTTAACCGTAGAAGGGTGCATCATCGTCGGCGGGACGGCTGCCATCGCCTTCACGGGCTTGGACGGAGCGACCGTTCGGTTCAACACGATTTACCGCCCGAAGCGATGGGCGTTCCGCATTTTGCAAGAGACAAAGGCGGAAGGGTTCGTGTCCTGCCGCAACGGCATCGTGACCGACAACTTGATTGTGTTTCGCTCCGACGAGTGGGCGGAAGGAGGGATCAACATCGGACCCGACACCGCCCCACAAACTTTCACCTTCGCCCGCAATTGGTGGTTTTGCGCTGACAAGCCGACCCAAAGTCGCCCCCGATTGCCCGTGCCCGAAAAAGATGGCGTTTACGGGATTGACCCTAAGTTGCGCGACCCAGAAAAAGGCGATTTGACCGTCGCCCCCGATAGCCCCGCCCAAAATGTCGGCGCTCACGCCTTTCGCCCGTCAACTCAGTGAACTCATGAGGTCTCCCGCAGCAGTTCGTCCAGTGCGGCGCTGATGCGCTCGTAATGGCTGCCCGCCCAGTAAATTTTCCCACATTGCGAGCATCGGGCGAAATGCTCATGTTGGGTGAAGACGAAGAAAGGGACGCGATAACGGACGGACTCTTTGCTGACGGTTTCCAAAACGCCGTTGCAATCGGGACAACGGGTGAGCCGACGGTTGCGAATGTCTAAGCCGAAATGTGCCACCGTCTGGCGCAACTGTTTTCGCCAATCGTCACTGTCCAGCAGCAAGTAACCGTATTGCCGCAACTTTTTTCGCCAACGCTCCACCAACCGTCGGTCTTTGGTCAACAGGATGCGCCCCTCGTTGACGGCACGCTGCACCAAGGCTTCATCGTCGGCGTTGGGGTCGTAAGCGACATCGTAACCTAAAATCCGCAGCCACCGTGCCAGTTTGCCCAACATCACATCGGCGATGAACTTCAGATTGCCTTCTGCCATCCTCGCTCCCCCACAGCGAGGCGCTCATTCGTTTATTTCAGCGACAGCGAAAGCATCGCATGTAAGGTCGCTCTCCGCCAATCCCCGCTCTAGCCGAAAACTGGCGGCGCAAGCGATCATGGCAGCATTGTCAGTGCACCACTTTAACGGAGGCAATCTCAATTGCCATCCCTTCTCCTGCGCCATTTCCAGCAATTTTTGTCGCAACCGACGGTTGGCGGCGACGCCACCGACGACAGCGATGCGTTCTGCACCCGTTAGTTCTGCCGCTCGTCGTAAATTGCCCAGCAGCATGTCGGCGACGGCTTCCTGAAAACTGGCGGCGATGTCCGCCAAAGTCGGGGCAGATTTCCGTTTAAGCCGTTCCTCCATCCCCTTCAGGTAACGCACGACAGCCGTTTTCAAGCCCGCAAAGGAAAAGTCAAGGGACGGCGTTAAATCGGCGCGCGGAAAAGCGATGGCATTCAGGTCGCCCCCTTCCGACGCCCTGTCAATGGCAGGACCGCCGGGGAAACCCAACCCCAACGCCCGCGCCACCTTGTCAAAGGCTTCCCCCGCCGCATCGTCCCTCGTCCGCCCCAGCACTTCGTAATCGCCCACATCCTTCACCCAAATCAACTCCGTATGCCCACCAGAGACCAAAAGGCACAAAAACGGAAAATCCCATCGGTCATCCGTCATCCCTTTCTCATCCCGCAAAAATACCGAAAACACATGCCCCTCCAAATGATTGACAGGGATGAGCGGCAAGTTGTGCACCAACGCAATCGCTTTAGCAAAACTGACGCCGACCACCAACGAGCCAATCAAACCGGGTCGGTTGGTGACGGCAATGGCATCCAAATCACGCCAACTCACCCCCGCTTCCGCCATCGCTTGATGCACGACAGGGGCGATGAACTCCATCTGCTTGCGGGAGGCGATTTCAGGGACGATGCCGCCAAAGGGTTCGTGCAATTTCGTTTGCGTCAGCACGACATTGGCGCGCACGAACATCTTGTCTTCCACGACGGCTGCTGAAGTTTCATCGCACGAAGTCTCAATGCCCAACACCCTCATGTTGCGTCACCGCCCCAATTGTGCCACCGACCATCAGAACGAGCGGCAACTTGACGAAAAAAAAAAGTTCCGTCACAATGTAGCCGAACGCTTCATCCCTTGGGGTGCAGACGTCTCCTGTGGCGAGGGGAGCGAAGGCGATGAAACGCAAAAGGCACAAGACGAGGCGAATAGCAGAGCAACAACTTACCGTCGTCATTTTTTGTCGCAGCCCTTTGGGTGCAGCGCTCATCAAGCAGGTTCTCCCTCCAGAGTTCTTCATCGTCAAAGAGCCACCATCGCTTGATGCGGACTCGTTCATCGTAGAGGAAGGATTGCTCACACCACTGGAACGGAAGATTTTGAGCGCCCTCGTAGAATTGGGCACCATCAAGGCGGTTGCGGAACACTTACACTACAACCCCACCACCATCAAGCGTTACCTTTGCAGCATTTACAGGAAGTTGAGGGTCAAAACCGCCCCGCAAGCGACCGCCCTTGCCGTCCGCTTGGGCTTGATTTGAGTTTGGGTTTTGGGGTCGGGTGACCCAATGGTAGCCGGCAAAATGGCTACCATGGTAGCCTTGCGTCGGCACTTTACTTGATGCACAATTACGGCAGCAACGCAAGGCACAAGGGGGCGCTTCCTATGTTCATAAGGCAAGGCACAAAGGGTGAAGCGCTTCTGGCTCAACAGTCAAGGGACATGGGCAAAGCGAAACTTGCGCTTCCGTGCCTTTTCCGGAAGGGCGAAACATTGCCACCGACCCCAAGGCAAAAAAAATCCGCTTGCGCAGACCGCCTCACTGTTCTGTCGCTCCTTTTCCTCGCCCTGACCTTCCTTTGGCTTGTGCTTGCCCCTTGCAGCATAGAAGTGCAGCGGCTCTTCGTTGCTTGGCGGGTCCGCAGTTACAACGCCGTCGCTGCCGAAAAAGCCCGCCAAGACTTGCAACAGCGCCTTTCCCATGACCCTCCTTTGGGGATAACTGTGGAATCGCTTCAAGGCAAGCAGCCTTGCAACGGAGTGTTGGTGTCGCCTGACCTCCCTTTGTTGTTAGTGGTCATGGGAGATTGCAAAGGCTGCAAGGCTGGGAATGTCAAGGTATGGCAAGAGGTGGCAGGCTCTACGACTTGGCGTCAACGCCTTCAAGTGGCGGTGTTGTTCCAAAACGGGGAAGAGGAGATCGCTCAGGAAGCGCGAGCGAGGGGATGGGCATTGCCTATCTTCGCCGACCCAAAGGGGGAGATCACGCAAGCCCTCAATGCTCAATTTACGCCTCGTGCTTATGGCTTCGTCAAGGGGCGGTTAGTTTGGAAACAGGACGAACCGACGGAGGGGGAAGTCAGTGCGCTGCAGCAGTTCGCCGAACACCTTTGGGGACAGCAAAAGGCAAACCGGTTGTTGACCGCGTGGGCAAGGGAATTACGCCAACAAGCATGGGGAAACGACAGGCGAAGGGGGTGAACGCCGTGATGGCTGCAAAGTTGCGATGGCGCCTAAAGCGTGGGTTCACTCTGGTGGAGTTAATGGTGGTCATCGGGATCATCGCGGCGCTGTCGGGGATCCTGTTCGTCGTCTTTAGTTCGGCACGGGAAGCGGCGCGGCGGCAAGGATGCGTCTCTAACCTCCGACAGATAGCCCAAGCGATGGCGATGTATCGGGCGGATTGGAACGGTGTGGAAGCGTCACCAGGGCAAGACTTGAGATATTGGCAGTTGGGATTACCATCCAGGGAAGACAACTCGATGTTTTACTTCGTGGAGCATTACTGTAAAGGTTGGGCAGTTTGGAGATGCCCGTCGGCTCGCATCCCTCCTACCCAATTGAACTCCTATGTTTGGTATCCCGGTCCAGACGACCCCAGCATTCCGGCATCGTGGGAACCGTGGGTAAAAAAGCGCGGCGAGGAAGCGATTGTAACTTTCTGTGACTGGCACAACCCCGTGTCTGATCCAATTGAACTTTTCCGTATGCCCTACTGGGAGACCAAGTTGTTGATCCTTTTGCGCTTGAACGGGCAAATCAACATCAAGCGGGCACCTGTGCGGGACTGGGCACCGGACAAGTGGTAGACGTTCAATCTCCAAGGGAAGGAGGTGAAAAGGTATGGGGCGTCGTTGGGCGAACCGTCTCCAATTAGCCTTGTTGTCTCTGTTGGCAGGGATAGCAGGTCTCTCAGCATGGGTGGCTGCTGTTTGTCCTCCCGCCACTGTTTGTCTAACTCCCCCACCTGGTTGTGTCTCCTCGATGATTTGGTCAGGACCTGCTTGTTCTACAGATTCACCCTACTGCTGCCAGTATTATGTGAGAAAGTATGCCTACAGCGGTCCCACCTGCGGTAGTAGCAGCACCTGCGTATCAAAATCGTTCCTTAGTAGCTTCTTAGGTCACACCTGTGTATCAGGAACTTGCGTCCAGGGTAGCAGTTCTGGCGGTTCTGGGTCTCGGAGCAGTTGAACACAAATTGGCAGGGGTGGCGACATTAAGCCGCCCCTGCCGTCACCTCCTGAAAAGGGAGTGGTAGTTATGCGGGTCGTTATAAAGGACCGTCGCAAATGGGCGATTGTGGCGGTTGCTGTGTTGTTAGGCGGTGCCTACCTTGCTTATCGCCACTATGTTTCCTCGCCTTATTTTATCAAGGAACGAGCGGTTAAGGCGCTTTTGAGCGGCGATTGCGAAACCCTCTGCCGTCTGACCGATGAGGAGGAACTGAAGCGGCTGAACTTGACACCAGAAATCGTTTGCGCTGTCCTTAAGGATGTTTTGGGTTTGTCGCAACTGCCGCCTCGTGTCGGTGACCGACTGGTAGAGCCGCCCATGCCTGATCAGATGACCTGGAACATCTACCTGCAAGGTGACCCCATTGATCAACCCCATTACCCATACTTGAGCATCCTCCTTATTTACACACCTAAAGGTTGGAAACTGTTGCTAAGCAAGATCCTGTATGTGGTATGCATTTGGAAACTTGTCCGTGCTGGTTACAAGTATGAGCAAACCTTAGGGTTAAGCGTAGACATCCTCCGCCGTCATGGGATACGAGGATTGCGGGCAGAAGATGGCAGTTTTAACCTTTTCGGCAAAGAGGAAAAGGAATGGTAATGCGTTGGATTGGGGCTAGGGAGGGGAGACGTGATGCTACCTGCTACCGTCGGTTTATTGCTACCGGGCACCTTTTTGCGCCATCCCGATGCTATTTCGGGAGAGCCAGGTTCATCAGTGGCAGGGCGGGAATTGTTGAGGGCGTTACTGACCTACTCGGAAGTCCCCCTAACCTTGTTTGTCAGTGAATATCATGCCGATGCCATGCGAAGAGAATGCTTGATCCTTGCCGACATCACGGGGTTTGACACCTTCCCCTCACACCGCATCATCCCAATCCACCAGATGGCTTATGCCCTTGCCAATATGCCTCTTTTGGCGTTGCACGATTTGAACGGTCCCTTTTTGGATTTGGTGGCTTATGCTCGTTCTCGCTTTGCCGATGGTGCTATGTTTCCTGTCACTTGTATGGAGTATGGCTTCAGTTATCAGAACTTCTTGCGGGAGTTAGTCGTTCGGTTACTGCTGACACCGACTTACCCTTGCGATGCCCTGGTGTGCACCACACAAGTCGCCAAACAAGCGACGCAAAACATTCTGCAACGGTTGCGAGAGCGGCTTCAAGAGGACTTCGGTTGCTCGTTGCCGTCCCCTTTTCAATTAGCAGTCATCCCTCACGGTATTGATACTGACCTTTTCAAGCCTCGCGACAAGGCGGACATGCGCACCCTGTTGGAGTTGCCGAAGGACAAACTCATCGTCCTTTACATGGGTCGGATAGATCCAGCCAGCAAAAGCGATGTCATTCCATTGTTGATTGCGTTTCAACGCGTTGCTCAAAAGCATGCGGATCAAGTGTTGCTTCTGCTTGTTGGTCCTATCACTGACATTTACCGAGGCAAAGTGGACGAAGTGATTAGGGAGTTGGGGCTACAAGGCAAGGTTTTACTGCGCACAGGTATACCTAAAGTCAACGTGCCTTTATATTACTCCGCCGCCGATATTTTCATTTCTCTGAGTGACACACTGCAGGAGAACTTTGGTTTAACGCCCTTAGAAGCGATGGCGTCGGGTTTACCCGTCGTCGTTTCGGATTGGGCTGGCTACCGAGAACTGGTTGTGCACGGAGAGACGGGCTTTAAAGTGCCAACGATGTGGGGAGAGTCGGACGAGACGCTATGTGACTTAGCGCCTTTTTACGATTGGAGTTCTGACCACTTTTATGTTGGGCAGACGGTGGCAGCCAAACCTGAAGCTGTTGCTCATTTCCTTGACCTTTTGGTCAGCAACGAACCCTTGAGACAGGAGATAGGTAAACGAGCGCGTCAACATGTGTTAAGCCACTACCATTGGCGTAATATCGTTCGTCAGTTTTGGGAACTTTGGTCGACACTGAGGGAAGTCGCAACATCAATTGAACGGAGTTTTAAGACGGATGGCTTGATACGACCTCGCTACTACTGCGACTTTCAACACTTTGCGACTTTTGCCATACATGGCGATGACAGGGTTTATCTGACCCAGCGGGGTTTTCGGGTTTGCTGTCGCAAAGAAGGGCTATTTCTACTGGATGATGCCCGCTCCTTACTTCGCTCCGATGCAGCGATGAAATTTTTGCGGTTCATTCGTTACTGCACAGCCCTTAGATTGCCATTGACGATTGCTCAAGTGGAGAAAGTTGTGGGACACAAATGGAAAATGTCACCAGAGGAAGTGCGACGCTACATCCTTTGGGCGTTCAAATATGGACTGATTCACATTCATCATGCTGGGGAAGAAATTAAAGGTTCTTCCTTGCCCCAAAGGTAGCCGGCAAAATGGCTACCATGGTCGCCTTGCGTCGGCACTTTGCTTGGTGCACAATGACGGCGGTGGGCAAAGGAGAGACCAACGACGGGGCTCT
>Ga0101945_1001281_pt1 | contig 27048 bp, 20 predicted proteins | sample DewCreD2012metaG_2_FD_75246 | JGI IMG/M metagenome (GOLD analysis project Ga0101945, IMG submission 75246) | Hot spring sediment bacterial and archeal communities from British Columbia, Canada, to study Microbial Dark Matter (Phase II) - Dewar... ... | reverse complement strand
CCGTTGTTGCGCCACAAGTGCTCCGAAGAGCCGGGTGGGCGATTGTCGCCCCAGTGGGTGACAAACAAGTCGAGGTCGCCGTCCAGGTCGTAATCGCCCCAAGCTGCGGAAAAGCTGTCGCGGGTAAAACGTAGGCCGCTTTGCGCAGTGACGTCGGTAAAGGTTCCATCGCCCCGGTTGCGAAACAGTTTCACGGTCCCCGTTTGCGGCTTCTGTACACCGTCGCAGTACGAGACTTTGTTCGGACAGAGTAGGGCAAGCACCAGCAGGTCGAGGTGCCCATCGCCGTCGAAGTCGGCAAACGTGGGCCCCGTGCTGCGCGCGCCTGCCAGGTCGACTCCCGCTCGCGCGCCGACCTCTTCGAACGTACCGTCGCCCCGATTGCGGAACAACAGGTTCGCACCGGCATCTCCTCGCACGACGTAGAGGTCGACCCAGCCATCGCCATCGTAGTCACCCGCGGCCACACCGCCTGCGCTCCAGTCAGCGGCCGAGGGCGTGGCGTCGTAGCGGTGCTCGTAGACCAGTGCGGCGGATTCGTGAACTTCTGTGAACGACCACGACGCCCACGCCGGCGTGAGGCACTCCAAGGCACTCAACGCCACATCGGCGAGTGCGGCAAGCACCAGCCGGTGGCAGCGGCGAAGGCAAGAGTGGCAACGCACTCGAGCACGACTCCACATGTTTTCCCCCTGGCGATGCGAGGGCATATGGTACGCCCACGGGGAAGCCTTTGTCCATACCGAGCCGCAAGAGTCCGAAGGCTTGGCTCCCGCCTCGGCGCAGGCGGCGACGAACGAGGTCCGGAGCGGGGGCCGCGAAGGGGCTCGCTACCCCCAAAAGCTCGAGGCTGCCCCCGAAACCTCGACGCCCCCCATCGCCGGCCTTAGCCGGTTTAGCGAGCCTTGCGTTGCCTTCGCGTTCCCGCTCGGACCGCACCCTTCTTTAAATGCGCCGAACGGGCCGGCAACGGCTGTTTGTCATCCGGGGACAAAGTTTCTCGAGGTCGAACCAAGTACCGTCGCAGCGCGCGGGTCAGCTCGTTGGCAACGGCGTTGCGAAGCGACTCCGGCGCTAGAACTTCCGCTGACGCCCCCAACTGCAGGAGGAAACGTTTGATGTCTTCGCTTGCTTCGACGGTGAGTTCCACCTCGATGGCACCGCCATCGAGGCGGCGCTGAAGTTGGCTCGCGTGCAAGCGTCGTTCTGCCACCCACCGGGCCAGGGGTGGGTAAACTCGGAAGCGTACGTGTTGCACGTTTTCCTCTCGCCACAAGCGGAAAGCATCCTTGAGAAATGTTTCGACGTCGAAATGCAACGGCGGGGAGAAGGTCCGCTCCGTAAGTTGGACGCTGTGAAATCGGTGCACAGCAAACACGCGCACGGCCTTGCGCAGGTGGCACCAAGCAAACAAGTACAGGGCTTCGAGCGCTGGGTCGTAGTACAGACGGTACGGATCGAGATCGCGCTGTGTGGGCTCCGAGCGGGCTAATCCGGCATAGACGGCACGTATCGTCCGGTGCTGTTGCAGTGCCGTGCACAGCACTTCGATTTTGTCGAGATGCGGGCGGTAGTCGATGGCAAATGTCGAACGCGTCTGCACTAGGGTGCGGTAATAGGGGAACAACTCCCCCTGTTGGCTGGTTGCTCCCAGGAGCCGATGGCATAACTTGCCGAACGCCTGTTCGATCGGGGTGCCCCGCAACGGCCGCAAGAATTCTCGTGCAGCGTGCAGCGCAAACAATTCTTCCGCAGGCAGAGGAAATGGAAGCTGCGCCTGCCATTCTTCGGGCAAGCGCCAGCGCGCTCCGTCGACACGTTCCACAGGAAACCCAGCTTGGCGCAAGGCCTCGAGGTCGCGATACACGGTACGCAGCCGAACCCCGAGGCGTGTAGCCAGGTTTTGCGCCAGCACGCCACGCGGGGCGCGCCCCAGTTCCAGCAACAACGTGTACAAGCGGGCAACTTGTGTTCCTCGGGGCATGGGAGGCCCTTTTACCTGCTTGGGCGCGAGAGGCAAGCGCTTCACCAGCTTGTCGCTGGGGCTCGCGTGATGCCTTGTCGTTGGTGGGGCAATCGCCAGGGCTCCCCGGAATCGCTCCCGATCTTCTGTGCGGCCGGGATGCAAGGAGGGGCGACTCGACGAGTCGCCCCTCGGTGTTTCGCAGGTCGTAGTGCGAGACTCAACCGGTGTAGCCCCACTTGCGCTTGTTTGCTTCCACCTGTTCCGGCGTCGGTTTTGGTTTTTGTTCGTGCTTTTTCACCTGAAACTCGCTGCTGCGCTCGCGAATCTCCGCGTTCAAGGCAATGTCGCTCTTGAAGATCTCGGGCACCGCCGACTCCTCGAAGATCGCTTGCCATGGGCATTCCGGCTCGCAGGCCCCGCAATCGATGCATTCGTCCGGATGAATGTAAAGCTGGTTCGGGAAGTGCTCCCGGTCGCTGCCTGTGTACTCGTAAATGCAATCCACCGGGCAGACGGAGACACAAGCCGTGTCGACACAATCGATGCATAGCCGGGTGATGATGTAAGCCATCCTCTCCTCCTTCTTCTCCTCTGCAGCTCAATGTTGTGCAGACTGATGTTTTTCTTGCAGCCGCGGGACCAGCCCGTGGCGATCTGCAATTGCTTGAATGGTAATGTCCTCGAGGTATCGTGCCAGCAACTCCTGTGCACCGCGCCAAATTTGGATTTGCGTGCACACGGATGCGAAGCAGCAAGCATCGTCTTGTTCGGTGACGCAGTCGATCAAGTTCAGCGGCCCCTCCAAGCTTTCGTACACCTCGCGCAATGTGATTGCCTCAGCTGGTTTGCCCAGTCGGAAGCCCCCTCGTGCCCCGGGAACAGAGAGCAGCAGGCCAGCGTGCACCAAGTCGCGCAAGATCTTGGACAGAAACGGAGCCGGAATGTTTTGCCGCAATTGGATTTCGCGTCGCGGGACGTAACGGCCCGGCGGCTGAGCGGCCACATAGCAAAGCGCGCGGACAGCATAATCGACCCGCCGCCCGACGTTCATGATCGAACTGCGGTGGAAAAGGCGACTTGTGCGCGACGCTTGCGGAACTTTCATGATGCACGACGCTCTGGGCCCCCGCGGCAGAACACGTGCCGCGGTCGGAGGCACAGGAACGTGTCTAATAAAACTTGTGTGCTGGTCCATGTCAACGCAACTCACGGGCCTGCTCCAGTACGGCGCCCGCCACTGCCAAGGCATCCATCGTGGGGGCCACGTCATGCGCGCGGATGATGGCGGCACCGTGCAATGCGGCGATGGTTGCGGCGGCAAGGGAGGCAGGCAAGCGTTCCGCCGGATCCTTGCGGCCAGTGATTTCTCCAAGGAACGACTTGCGCGAGGCGCCGACGAGGAGTGGGTGGCCTAGAGTGCGGAAGCGGCGCAGGGCAGCCAAGATCGCCACATCCACTTCGAACCACGGGTGCGAGGAAAGCCGGTAGAACCCAATGCCCGGATCGAGCACGATGCGGCTCATCGGAAGGTGTGCGCGCTCTGCGCGGGCGAGACAGGCGCGCAGCAACCGCCGTACGAGACGCACTGGAGGTTCGGTGCTTGGCTTGGTCGGCTGGGCCATCAGGATGATGCCTTCCGCTTGGCGGGCAACGCGACCCATGAGTGGGTCGGCAGCAAGGCCGCTTACATCGTTCACGATGCGCGCGCCGGCAGCGAGGGCAGCCTCCGCAACCTGGGCACGCTGCGTGTCGACAGAAATCGGCAGGTTGGTTTCGTCGCGCACGACGTTGATTGCCGCGACCAGGCGCCTGCGCTCTTCGGTGGGATCGATCCATCCAGCGCGGTACGGGGCCGTGGACATCGCGCCGAGATCGATGAACGAGGCTCCCTCGTCGGTCACTTGCCGTGCCCGCCGGGCCAGCTGGCGGCGGCCGCGCGCAACCGAGGCGGAGTAAAACGACTCCGGACTTACGTTAATCGCGGCCATCACCCGGATCGGGTAGCCATCGCCCACGAAGACGCCGGCAATGATGGTACTGAGAAACGTCTCTTTTTTTACTTGCCTTTCCACTCTGGCTTGCGCTTTTGGGCAAACGCCATGACTCCTTCCATCAAATCTTCGGAGCGAAACAGGTCGCCGATGAGGGAGTACGAGCGGGTGAGGGCTTCCTCCAAGGGAAGGCCCTGGCTTTGCATCGCTACCTGCTTGGTCACGCGCACGGAAATCGGCGAACACTCGAGGATCTCGTTGGCCCAGCGCTCTGCAGCAACGCGCAGCTCGGAGGCAGGAACGACCTCGTTCACGATTCCCCACCGGTGCGCTTCCGCCGCCGTCATCTGCTTGCCGGTGAGCATGTACCCCATGGCAATTTTGAGGGGCAGGTGCCGGGGCAAGCGCTGCATGCCGCCCGCAAGCGCTGCGAGTCCGACGCGAGGCTCCGGCAAGCCAAAGCGAGCATGTTCGGCAGCGACGATAATGTCGCAGGCGAGGGCGATTTCAAAGCCGCCGCCCAAGGCAAATCCGTTCACTGCCGCGATCACCGGTTTGAACAAGTCGAACCGCGCGGTGATACCGCCGAAGCCGCCGTTGCCAACCTGAATATTGCCCATCCCTTGGCTGGCGGAGTACTTGAGGTCGTTGCCAGCGGAGAACGCCTTGTCGCCGGCGCCGGTAATGATGGCCACCCAGCTTTCCGGGTCGGCAGCGAAGTCGTCGAAGGCTTGCGAGAGTTCGAGATTTGCCGGCGGATGCAATGCGTTCATGACTTCGGGTCGATTGATCGTAATCCACGCAATGCGACCAGACTTTTCGTAGCGAATAAATTCGAAGGCCATGGATGCACTCCTCTTTCCAAACAAGTCGCGAGCCGTTGTGGCCCGCGCCGCGCGCAGTATGCGAAAAGGGCTGAGTTCGCACAAGGGTGTCGCGGCGCCTGCGCCTTAGGGCATCATGAGGTATAGGAGATCGAGCGCCACGAAGGAGCCGAGAACCGCCAGGATCACTGCCCAGACGAGGCGCCGGCGGGTACGAGGGCTCATGACTGCAGGACTTCCTCCACTGCTCGGGCAATGTGCGTGGGCGTAAAGCCGAAACGTTCGAGATTCACTTCTCCTGGTGCCGACGCTCCGAAGCGGTTGATGCCAATGACTCGGCCGCGCGTTCCCACCCATCGTTCCCAGCCGAAGGGCACGGCTGCTTCCACGGCCACTCGGGCGGTCATTTGGGGTGGCAGCACGTGTTCGCGATAGTCCGCTTCCTGGCGAGCGAACAACTCCCACGACGGCATGGACACCACGCGTACGGGGATGCGCCGCGCTGCGAGCATCCGTTGCGCTTCCAGCGCGGGATGGACTTCCGCCCCGGTGGCGATGATGACCGCCACCGGTTTGGCGTCGCGTGGCTCGCTGAGCACGTAGGCACCGCGTGCGAGTTCGCTTGCTGGTGCCAACTGACTTCGGTCGAGCACCGGTAGTTTTTGCCGTGACAAGACGAGCGCGGCCGGTCCTTCGCGGTATTCCATCACCCAACGCCAGGCGGCGGCGGTTTCGTTCGCATCGCAAGGACGCAACACGACCATGTTGGGAATGGCGCGCAGCGAGGCCAAGTGTTCCACGGGCTGGTGCGTAGGCCCGTCCTCGCCTACGGCAATCGAGTCGTGGGTCCAAACGTAGATCACCGGCAAGTGGGAAAGCGCAGCCAACCGTACAGGTGGCCGCATGTAGTCGGAAAACACGAGAAAGGTCGACACGTACGGCCTAACTCCTCCGTGGTAACAAAGCCCATTGGCGATTGCGCCCATGGCGTGCTCGCGCACGCCAAAATGCAGGTTCCGGCCAGCCCCAGTTTGCCCGTCGAACGATCCTTCTCCCTTGAGTGCGGTGTTGGTCGACACGGAAAGGTCGCCGTCGCCTCCGAGCAAAAACGGCACGCGCCGAGCGATGGCATTCAGCACTTTGCCGCCAGCCACGCGGGTGGCGAGACTTTCGGAAGGTGCAAAGGTGGGGATGTCGCGGTCCCAGCCGAGTGGCAGTTCTCCGCGCAAGGTTCGATGCCATTCTTCTGCCAGTTCCGGGTACGCGTGGGCGTAGGCAGTAAAGCGCTCGTCCCATTCCTGTTGCGCTCGTGCCCCGCGCTCGACTGCTTTCCGGAAGTGGTTCCAGGCAGCTTCCGGTACGAAAAATTTCTTGTCGGGGTCCCAACCGAGAGCAAGCTTGGTCAGTCGCACCTCTTCTTCCCCGAGCGGGCTCCCGTGGGCTTCGTGCGTACCAGCCTTGTGGGGTGAGCCATAACCCAACGTCGTGTGCACGATGATGAGCGCGGGGCTCGAGGTGTCGCTTTCCGCCTCCGTCAGTGCTGCATCGATCGCTTGCGTGTCGTGGTTGCCGTCGGCCACTTCGAACACGCGCCAGCCGTAAGCTCGAAACCGCGCGGCCACGTCCTCGCGGGAAAACGTCAACGATGTCGGCCCGTCCAGCGATACCCCATTCGAGTCGTACAGAAAAATCAGCTTCCCTAGGCGCAAATGGCCGGCCAGCGATGCAGCTTCGGCACACACCCCTTCCATCATATCGCCGTCCGACAGCAGCGCGTACGTGCGATGATCGACGATCGTGTGTCCTGGCCGGTTGAAGCGATGTGCCAGCACACGTTCGGCAATGGCCATGCCGACGGCGTTGGCAGCCCCTTGTCCGAGCGGGCCGGTTGTGGCTTCGACTCCGGGGGTGAGCCGAAACTCCGGATGTCCGGGGGTGATGCTGCCCCACTGGCGGAAGGATTGGATGTCTTCGAGCGTGACATCGTAGCCAGTGAGGAACAGCAGCGCATACAGGAGCATGCTGCCATGGCCGGCGGAAAGCACGAAACGGTCGCGGTCGGGCCACAGCGGGTTGCGCGGATTGTGGCGCAGGTGGTGTTGCCACAGGACGTACGCCATGGGGGCTGCCCCAAGTGGCATGCCTGGATGGCCAGAGTTGGCCTGTTGCACGGCATCGATTGCGAGCGTGCGGATGGTGTTGATGCAGAGTTGTTCGAGTTCACGATCGACTCGGGTCACGGGTGCGCTCCTCGACAATGAAAGCAGTGCCCCCTTAGAGGGGCTCGCGGTGTCTAGCCCAAGGGGAAGCGAAGTGCACGCGCTCGCAAGCTACCGGGTGACCGCCGCCTCCGGGTGTGGAAGGATGTGCCCCAAACACCCGGAGGCGTGCAAGGTCAGATCGCTTCGCTCACGGCGTCTTCCCGCTGAGTAGGTTCCGGTCGTTCCTCGATCGGGATGTAATGGCGTTCGCCTTCGCCGATATAAATCTGCCGTGGTCGGGTAATTTTCTGCTCGGGGTCGCGCACCATTTCTGCCCACTGCGCCATCCAGCCCGACGTGCGTGGGATGGCGAACAAGACGGGAAACATCGTGAGCGGAAAACCCATGGCCTGGTAAATGATCCCAGAGTAAAAGTCGACGTTCGGATACAACTTCCGCGTGACGAAGTAGTCGTCCTGCAGTGCAATGCGCTCGAGCTCGAGTGCAATGTCGATGAGGGGATTCTTGCCCGTGACCTCGAACACCTCGTAGGCAATTTTTTTGATGATTTTTGCTCGTGGGTCGTAGTTCTTGTACACCCGGTGTCCGAACCCCATCAGTCGGCCCTCGCCCGACTTGAACTTCTTGATGTACTCGGGAACGCGGCTGACCGAGCCAATTTCCATCAACATCCGGATGACCGCCTCGTTCGCACCGCCATGAAGCGGGCCGTACAGTGCCGCCACGGCAGCCGCGACTGCGGAGTACGGGTCGACCTGGGAACTCGCGACGCTGCGGAGCGCGTTCGTGGAACAGTTCTGCTCGTGATCGGCGTGGAGGATGAACAGAACATCGAGCGCCCGTTCGAGCACGGGGTCGGGTTTGTACTTGAGTTCGGTCATTTTCCACAACATGGACATGAAGTTCCCGGTGTAGCTGAGGTCGTTGTCCGGGTAGACATACGGCAAGCCACGCATTTTCCGGTACGCCCATGCAGCGATCGTGGGCATCTTGCCGATCAGTCGTCGGGTCTGCAGCCGGCGCGACTCGAGGTCGAAGATGTTTTTGGCGTCGGGATAAAAGGTCGACATCGCCCCGATGGTGCCGACGAGAATTCCCATCGGATGGGCGTCGTAGCGGAAGCCCTCGATGAAGGTTTTGATGTTTTCGTGCACCATCGTGTGGTTGGTGATGTTTTTGCGCCACGCGGCAAAGTGCTTGGCGTCAGGCAACTCCCCTTTCACGATCAAATACGCGGTCTCGAGATAGTTGCTCTTCTCCGCCAGCTCTTCGATCGGGTATCCGCGGTAGCGCAAAATCCCTTTCTCGCCATCGATGTACGTGATGCGGCTCTTGCACGTGGCGGTGTTCGTTAGAGCAGGATCGTACGACAGGAGCCCAGGGTCGTCGTCGTTCACCTTGATTTGCTTGAGGTCCGCAGCGCGGATGGCGTTGTGTTCGATGGGAATTTCGTACTGCTTACCGGTGCGATTATCGATGATCGTCAGCGTGTTTTTTCCAGGCATGGCACCAACCTCCTGGCCGCGCATTATGGCTTTGGGAAGAAAAGGCGCAATCGGAGCAGCGCTGGTTTTTTGCAACTGTGGAATTGCCTGCGCTGCAGGGAGCGGGCGGCTTGCCTCGACGCAAGGGTACGCGTAGGGAGGACGCATGAGAGTGCGTGCCCTGCGTTGGTGGGCCACGTTGCTGCTCGCTGCAACCCTGGTCGCAAGTGGCTGCGGGAGCGATGGCGAGCCGCCAGGAGGCAGTGCGGAGTCGCTGCGGCGTTACGATCCGCAGGCAAATGCGCTGTTGGCACGCATGACCCTCGCGGAGAAGGTCGGGCAAATGACCCAGGCCGAGATCGACAAATTGGCAAGCCTGGACGACATCCCTGCATGGGCCCTGGGCTCCTTGCTGAACGGTGGGGATGCCGATCCGCCAGAAGGGAATTCCGTGGCGGCGTGGGCGCGCATGTACGACGAGGCGCAGCGCGCGGCGCTCCGGAGCCGTTTGGCGATCCCGCTGCTTTACGGTGTCGATGCGGTGCACGGGCACAACAACGTCGTCGGGGCGGTGATTTTCCCCCACAACATCGGCCTGGGGTGCACACGCAACGCTGGGTTGGTGGAGGAACTTGCGCATGCGACCGCAAAGGAAATGCGCGCGACGGGGTTCCACTGGACGTTCGCGCCCACGGTTGCGGTGGCGCGGGACGAGCGATGGGGCCGAACGTACGAGAGCTTCTCGGAGGATCCAGCGCTGGTGGCCGAACTGGGGGCGGCAGCCGTGCGCGGGTTTCAACGCGGCGGGCTTTCCCACCGCGAAGCGGTGTTAGCGACGGCCAAGCACTTCGTGGCCGATGGCGGCACCGTGTTCGGCACGTCCACCCCGCCGCTGATGCTGATCGACCAAGGCGATGCGCGCATGCCGGAGGCTGAGCTGCGAGCGGTACACTTGGCGCCGTATCGCGCTGCTCTTTCCGCTGGCGCGAAGGCGATCATGGTTTCGTACAGTAGCTGGAACGGCGTCAAGATGACGGCCCACCGGTACCTGCTGACGGACGTGCTGAAAAACGAGCTCGGCTTCGACGGCTTTTTGATTTCGGACTACCTGGCGATCGATCAACTCCACCCTGACTACAAGGAGGCCGTCCGGCAGGCGGTGCTGGCCGGGATCGACATGGGCATGGTTGCCCACCGCTACCGCGAGTTTATCGCCGCACTGTTGGAGCTCGTGGAGGAGCGGCGGGTGCCTGTGGAGCGGATCGACGACGCAGTGCGGCGCATTTTACGCGTGAAGTTCGCCATGGGTCTTCTGCGCCGCGGGCCGGAGCTTTGGTCGAACGATTCGCTGCAGCGGGAAGTGGGCTCGGTGGTGCACCGCAACCTTGCACGGCAAGCGGTGCGCGAGTCGCTCGTGTTGCTCAAGAACGAGCGATCCACGCTCCCGCTGCGAAAGGATCTCCACCGCGTGCATCTGGCGGGCGTGCACGCTGACAACCTTGGGTACCAGTGCGGCGGGTGGACGATCACCTGGCGTGGCGGGAGCGGAGCCACGACGCAAGGGACGACGATTCTGGATGGGATCCGCGCCACTGTATCGCCCGGAACCGAGGTGACGTACTCGATTGACGGCTCAGGTGCGGAAGGAGCGGACGCGGCAATTGCCGTCATTGGCGAACGCCCGTACGCCGAGTACCTGGGCGATCGGCGCGACCTTGCGATCGAACCGCAACAAATAGAGCTGGTGCGCCGCTTGGCACAGACGGGTGTACCGCTGGTGGTCGTCTTGGTGACCGGCCGGCCTCTGATTCTTGGCGAAGTGCTCGACTTGGCCGATGCGCTCGTCGTTGCGTGGCTTCCGGGAACCGAGGGGCAGGGCGTAGCAGATGTGTTGTTCGGCGATTGGCCACCCACGGGCAAGCTCTCGTTCTCATGGCCGCGCGCGATGGACGAGATCCCGCTGAACGTTGGCGATCCGGTGTACGATCCGCTGTTCCCGTTTGGCTTCGGGCTCACGTACTCGCGTTAAGGGCATGGCTCCGGGAGACGTGCAGAGAACAGCCTTCCGGCCCGCGCGTCCGCAGCTCCAGACAGTTGCTTCATTCGAAACGTTGCAACCTTGTGTCGTTTCGGCCGCGCCAATGGAAAAAGCCAGGTGCTTGCGCAAAAGTAGACTACCGTATGGCCGAAGAACGGCAGGGTGTGAAAGCGCCGGCAGGCGAGGCCAGAAATCGGGGTGCGACGGCATTGCCGCCGGAACTCGAGCAGTTTTTGCAGGCAGTGCGCGCGCCGCTGCGTTTCCTGGCGCAGGCTTCGCCTGAAGTTGCTGCGCGCACGGAATTTCCCGCCCGAGAGCTCGCTGCACAGGGTCGGCAATTGCTGAACAGCTTGACCACCGCTGCCCAGCGTGGTGCGTTGGCTGCCTTGTGTGCGGCGCTCGAGCGCGTGGGCGCCGTGCCTCTGGCGGATCGCGCAGCCATGGTGAGCCGGTGTCGCATGGAGTTAGCAGCGCTGGAAAATGCCCTTGCATGCAGCACTGCGCCGGTGGAGTACGGTCGATTTACCGGAAACCTCGCCGAGAGTCTCGCGCTGCTCGAGCGCCCCGTGCAATTTGCCAAAGGCGTTGGTCCGCACCGCGCGAGCGACCTGCGCCGCATGGGGATCGAGACCATCGAAGATCTGCTGTACCACCTGCCGTTCCGGTACGAAGATCGCCGCGTGGTCACGCCAATCCGTGCGTTGCAGGTGGGACAAACGGCAACGGTCGTGGGGGAGTTGGTGAGCTTGGAGGAGCGCTTCCTGGGCCGCGCGCAGCGCCACGTACTTCAGGGCTTGTTGCGCGACGCAAGCGGCGCCTTGGGGTTGGTGTGGTTCCAGCAAATTCCGTTTTTCAAAGGGCGGCTCGAAGTGGGCCGGCGCTACCGTGTATACGGGCGCGTGGAAGGAGCCTATCGCTTTACGTTGCAAATGGCGCATCCGGACGTGGAACCCGAAGGCGCGGCGGATGCGCAGCAGTCGCGCGTGTTGCCCATTTATCAAAAGCCCGGGCGCATGGCGGTGGCGACCATGCGGCGCATCGTACAAGCCGCAGTGCAGGATTTTGCTTCACGACTGCCAAGCGTGCTCCCAGAAGAGATCGTGCGCGAGGCGGCGGTCACCGACCTTGCTCGTGCGCTGGAACAAATCCACTTGCCGGACAACGAAGCCGACGTGGAAGCGCTGAACGCCTTTCGCTCGCTGGCGCATCGCTCGCTGGTGTTCGACGAGCTGTTTTTCCTTCAGCTCGGCATGCAACTGCGCCGACGCAGCGTGGAGCGCGAAGCGGGGCTCAAGTTCGAAGACGACGGGCGTTTGACCAGCGACTTCTTGCGCAGCCTGCCGTTTGCGCTTACAGGCGCGCAACGCCGGGTGATCGGGGAAATTGTGAGCGACCTTCGTCGCGGCCGCCCGATGCACCGATTAGTTCAAGGGGACGTGGGCAGCGGCAAAACAGTGGTCGCTCTGTACGCCGCTCTGGTGGCGATCGCGAACGGGGCCCAGTGCGCGTTCATGGCGCCCACGGAGCTGCTTGCTGAACAGCATTATCGAACGGTTACGCAGTTGACCTCCGGCTTACCGGTTACGACCGCGTTGCTCACCGGTGCGATCCGCCGCAGCGAGCGGGAGAAAATCCTTGCAGGGGTTGCAGAAGGTCGCGTGCAGCTCGTGGTGGGTACGCACGCGCTCATTCAAGAAGGTGTGCAGTTTGCGCATCTCGGCCTCGGGGTGATCGACGAGCAACATCGCTTTGGCGTGTTGCAACGTGCAGCCTTGCGCCGACTGGGTTGCCGCGGCGACAGCAGTCCTCACATTCTCCTCATGACGGCTACGCCGATTCCCCGGACACTCACGATGACCTTGTATGGCGACCTGGACGTGTCGCTGCTCGATGAGCTTCCGCCGGGGCGCAAGCCGGTCCGCACGCTCTTGCGCGGGGATGCGGATCGTGCCGAGGTGTACAGCTTGGTCAAGCGCGAGCTCGACCGTGGCCACCAGGCATACGTGGTGTATCCGCTGGTAGAAGGCAGCGAGGATACCGATCTGCGCGACGCGACCTCCATGGCCAAAGAGCTGGCGCAGACGGTGTTCGAGGGGTACCGCGTGGCTCTCGTGCACGGGCGGATGAAGCCCACGGAGAAAGACGCGGTGATGCGGCGGTTCCAAAGCGGCGATGTACAACTTCTGGTCAGTACGACCGTGATCGAAGTTGGCATCGATGTGCCCAACGCCACGGTGATGGTGGTAGAACATGCGGAACGGTTTGGCCTGTCGCAGTTGCACCAACTTCGCGGGCGAGTGGGGCGCGGCGGAGACGAGTCGTACTGTATCTTGTTGGCTTCGTACCAGCGCGGCGACGACACCGAGCGACGCCTGCAAGCGATGCAAATCACAGATGGATTTCAAATTGCAGAAATCGACCTCGAGTTGCGCGGGCCCGGGGAGTTGCTCGGCACGCGCCAAGCCGGACTGCCCGATTTTCGCGTGGCGAACATCGTGCGCGACCGAGGCGTGCTCGAGCAAGCACGGTGGGCGGCGGAGCAGTGGCTTGCTCGGGATCCGGAGCTGCAACTGCCGGAGTCGCAGCCTTTGCGCATGATTCTCAAACATCGGTGGGCTGGCCGGCTGGAACTCGCCCAAATCGGCTAACGTCGGGAGGCCGGCGAGTGACGATCGCTTTGGAGAAGAGGGGTGGAGCCGCGTTCTTCGCGTGGCTAGCCGCAGGTATGGCGGCGGTGTTGTGCGCTGCAGGCCCCGCGCTTGGGGGCGGCGATCCTGAGCGCGGGCGAACAGTCTTTGCGCTGGCGGCAGGCTGTGGTTGCCACACGGCAAAGGACGGCCCGGTAGGGGCGGGGGGCGGCGAAGTGCCCACGCCGTTCGGGAAGTTTTACGGCACGAACATTACGCCCGACCCCGAAACGGGAATTGGTCGTTGGAGCGACGAAGAGATCATTGCTGCGATTCGCGAGGGAATCGCACGCGGCAAAGGAGTCGAGTCGCCGGCGATGCCGTACTACTGGTACAGCGGGATGAGCGACGCGGACGTGCGCGATTTGGTGGCGTACTTGCGCACGTTGCCTGCGGTTCGTCAGCCCAATCGGCCGCACGAAGGAGAGGTTCCCTTTGCCCGGTTGGCGTACCGCCTGTGGCGTTGGCTTTGGGCCCCGCGCTTCCAGCCTCCCAAGGGACGGCCGCTCGATCTCGTGGAACGGGGGCGTTATTGGGTAGACCACGTTGCGCTGTGTGCCGATTGCCACACGCCGCGCAATTGGGTCGGCGCGATCCGGTTCGATCTGTATCTTGCAGGAACGGAGCACGGACCCGGTGGCGGGAAAGTGCCGAACATCACGCCGCACGAAACCGGGATTGGGGACTGGACCGAAGACGACATCGTGAATCTCTTACGCACCGGCTTCACACCGGAATACGACAACGTGCAGGGCTGGATGGCGGAAGTCGTGGAAGGCAAAGGTGGGGGCCCTGGCTATCGCGATGCGCCGGAAGAGGAGCTGCGAGCGATCGCGCGGTACTTGCGGCAGGTGCGTCCAATTGCACACACCGTCGCCTCGGAAGGCGAGCAGTGAGACGCGGGAAGCACGGAGAGAACTGTGCGTCGCCTGCTGCTGTGGATGGGAACCAGGCGGCACGTGTGGGGGTCGGTCGACGGGACGCCCCAAAACGGTGTGCCGCAGATGCGTTGTCGGTGCTGGTGTTGTAGGAAGCCTGGCGATGAAGTGCGCGTTCGTCTTGTTCGACCGCATGACCGCTCTGGACCTGGTCGGGTTTTACGATCCCGTCACGCGCCTCAAGTCGATGCGGATTCTCGAGGATTTCGAGTGGAAGCTGTGTGCGACGAGGCGTGCCGTCGTGGACGATCGAGGCATGCGGATCGAAGCCGACGTGGTACTGGAGTCGCTGGGGTTCTACGACATGGTCTTCGTGCCCGGCGGGCTAGGCACAAGGAGTCTGCAGCACGACCTGCACTTTCTCGAGTGGCTGAAAACGGCGGAGCCCGTAACGCTGAAGGTTTCGGTATGTACCGGTGCCTTGCTGCTTGGTGCTGCGGGATTTCTTCGTGGCCGCCGGGCCACGACGCATCCCAGTGCATATGCCGAACTCGAGCCCTATTGTGCCGCGGTTGTGCGTGCGCGTGTTGTCGATGAAGGGGACGTGATCACTGCGGCGGGCGTTTCATCGGCAATCGACGCTGGCCTGTACGTGGTGGAGCGCCTGGCTGGCGCCAAGGCACGGGCTCGAATCGCAGCTCAGATGGACTATCCCTACTGCGACGCAGTGTAGGCTTCTGTGACCGCCACGGGAGCAGACGATTCTATGACCCCCACCGAGCAGTGGGAACATGGCGTGAAAGGCGGACGGGAAAGGAGATTGGGAATGGAGGACCGTTTCGAGCGCAGATTCGCGGCTGGCTGCGCGATTGTGGGGAGCGTCGCTCTGTTTCTCGGGACCTATCTTCACCCCATGGACGCCGATCCTCACGACGCGGTGGCGGCATTCGCGGAGTACGCGGCGGATCGGCTCTGGGTTACGAGTCACTTGACGCAGTTCTCGGGGGTCGTGCTGATGGTGGCAGCTTTGCTGATCATCGCAAAGCGATTGGAGCACACGGAGAGCAACACGTGGGCTCGCCTTGGCTCGGCGGGTGCAGTGGCCGGAATGGCTCTTGCCGCAGCCCTGCAAGCAGTGGACGGAGTCGCGCTGAAGGTCATGGTGGACGCCTGGGCGGCGGCGCCGACGGGAGAAAAAGCGATGGTGTTTCAGGGAGCATTTGCTGTGCGTCAGATTGAGACGGGCCTTGCTGCAATGTTCGCTCTCCTGATGGGCTGTGCGGTCACGCTGTACGGCGTCGCGCTTTGGCACGCGTGGTGGTTTCCTCGGTGGCTTGCGGTCCTGGCGATTGTGGGCGGGGTGTCCACTGCTGCTGGTGGAATTGCGATCGCGTACACAGGGTTCTCTTCGCTAGCGATGTCCATCAATATGCCAGCGAATTCGATGCTGCTGCTGTGGATGCTCGCGGTTGGTGGAGTCTTGAGTCGGGAGCAACGGTCGGTGTCTCGTCGGGGTGCTTGACGCTCTCTTACCGCTCGCGCGCTTGCCTTCGGCGATGCCCATGGCGAGGCAAGCGCGAGGGCAGCAGGGCAAAGGGGCGGTTTTGCGACTTGACCGAAACCGTTCGCTCGCGTAGCACCCACTGCACAAACGGAGGAGTGCATGCGAGTGCTGCTAGCTGGAGTGTTGGTGGTTGCCGCTGCTGTGGCACAGGCTCATGAGAGCAAGGAACCGTTGCCGGAGGGTCCGATCCGCGAGCGGCACGAGTTGATGGAACGAATTGGCAAGCAGGCAAAGATCATTGGGGATGCGCTGAAGAGCGGAAAGCTCGAGCCGGTGGGGCCAGCCGCGGCGAAGATCGCAGAAGAGGCAGCCAAGGCGCTGCCCTTGTTCCCTGAGGGGAGCACACATCCGCGGTCGCGGGCAAAGGCGGAAATTTGGGAGGAGTGGCCGGAGTTCGAGAAGCTCATGAATCAGCTCGTGTCCGACGCCAAGGCCACTGCCGATGCGGGGGCCAGCGGCGGCGATGTTCGTGCAGCGGCCAACAAAATGTTCGGTCATTGCAAAAGCTGTCACGATCGGTTCCGCTTGCCCGAGAAGAAGTAAATCGTTTGTGTTGCTTTGCCTTGCAGCGCTCGGCACGGTGTGTTAGCCGAACGCGTCCGCACGTTCCCGTGCGCATTCCCCGGTAGCTCAGTCGGTAGAGCGGTCGGCTGTTAACCGATTGGTCGCTGGTTCGAGTCCGGCCCGGGGAGTTTCTCCTTCCTGCAGGGGCGCACCACCACGCGCCCCTATTTGCGGCCTCGACCTTGCGGACGCAGCTCGCGAACCTAGATCGGATGGTGTCCGTTGTGGCCGCCTCCGGGGTCGGGGCACTCTCCGCCAAAAATCAAAGGATCCAGGTTGGCGACAGCAGGGTCGAGTGACCTGCGTTTCCGGCCGGACGAGACAAACTCCGCCTGGTCCGTTAGTTGGTGAGTTACTGTTGCACACAGTCATTCCCGCGGGCACGACCGGTGGGCCGAGTTTTTGAGCACAACTGGAGCAGTTTGTTCGTACGCCGCCCTGGAATTCGCGCATCGTTCGGGGGTGCTATTCGTCTCGACGAGACTTTTGAAATTCACGCCGAAATAACCTACTTTGGCACCCTCAATGTTCCTGCGCATTGACGGGTGTCCAAAAAGCCAGGGGTGCGCTGGGGCGGCTTTGATGGCCGGCAGTTCGCGACCAGGGGTGACCACTCCCTTTCACGCTTCCTATTCGGCCGCATTGGCCGCGACGGTGTGTCTACTACTAGAGACGCGTTGACCTCTGTGGCATACCAACTGAAAGCAAACGCGGAGACGCAACCTGTAGAGTTAGGCAACACTATGAGCGCGAAACAACAGGAACCTTTGGCGCAGGTCGGAGAACGGATCTTCCTTCCAGGCCATTTCGACGTGCCCGTCATCCTGGAGGATATCCGGCCTCTCGGCGCCGACGGCTCGGCTGGTTACGAGTGCCGCGTCCGGCTGCCCGACGGCACTCTCGAGGAAGCGGTCATCTCACCCGCAGAAGCGGCGACACTCTTCGGCACGGACCGGAAAACAGCGACGGCGATCAAGCCAGCCGATGCCGAACGACTCCGACTCTTGATCGAATCCGCCCGGATACGCTTGGCCTACGCCCACGACCGCCAGTTCGCCGTCAGTCTCTCCGGCATCCGCACCCTCCCTCACCAGATCGAGGCCGTCTACCAGGCCATGCTGCCGCAGCCTCGCCTGCGGTTCTTGCTCGCGGATGACCCTGGAGCGGGCAAGACCATCATGGCCGGCCTGCTCATCAAGGAACTGAAACTGCGAGAAGCCATCGAGCGTGTCCTCATCCTCTGCCCGGCTCCGCTGACGATCCAGTGGCAAGACGAAATGCTCCGGTGGTTCGGCGAGTCGTTCGAGATCATCTTCTCCGCCGTCGACCAGCAGCAGCTCACGAACCCGTGGCAGCGCTCCTCGCAGGTCATTTCCTCCATCGATTACGCGAAGCAGGACGGTGTCCGCGAGCGGGTGTGGCAGCAAAGATGGGATCTGATCGTCATCGACGAAGCCCACAAGTGCGCGGCCTATACCAAATCGCGCGGCAATCGTAGCGATGAGGTGGTCGAGACCAAACGATATCAGCTCGCAAAACGACTTTGCGAAGCGGCGGATCATGTGCTGCTCCTGACCGCCACCCCTCACCACGGGGACGAAGACAGGTTCGCGCACTTCTTACGACTCGTCGATTCCGATCTCTTCCCCGAGCCCCATCGGCTAGGGAACCAAGCTGCGTCGATCCGAAAGGACGTGCTCAAGCTCGGCAGGGACTCGCCGTGGGCCCTGCGCCGCCTGAAGGAGGATCTCAAGGATCTCAACGGCAAGCGTCTGTTTCCCGACCGGCACGTTCGGACTGTGACTTTCCAGCTCAACAGCGAGGAGTACGCCCTCTACAAGTCCGTCACGGCCTACATCAACCAGTTTATCCCCCAACAGACGGGCCGGCGGCGCTCATCTGCCGCGCTGACTCGTACCGTCCTTCAGCGACGACTGGTGAGTTCCACGTGCGCCATTCACGAATCCCTGAAGCGGCGCCTCAAGAAGCAGCAAGACTTTTTCGACGAACTGGAGGGGCTCTCTCCCGCCCAGCGGGCCAAGCGCCTAGCGGCGCTCCAAGGGCGTCTGCCCGACGCGGAGCAAGACGAAGACGACCTTGACGACGAGGTCCGCGACCAGCTCGTCAACGAGTACACGGCGGCGCTCGAGCTGGAGCAGCTTCGCGCCGAGATCGCGGCCCTCAGAGAGCTCGTCGAGCAGGCTCGTAGGGTTCGAGAACTGGCGAACGATTCCAAGTTGGCGGCCCTCAAGAAGTGTCTTGGCGAGGCGCAGTTCGCCGAACTCAAGGATGGTCGTGGCAAGCTCCTGATCTTCACGGAACATCGGGATACGCTCACGTACGTCCGCGAGCATCTGGAACGCTGGGGCTACAGCACCTGCGAAATTCACGGCGGCATGAACCCGCACGAGCGTAAGCAAGCCCAGGAGCAGTTCCGTACGACCGCACAGATCTGCGTGGCGACGGAGGCGGCCGGTGAAGGGATCAACCTTCAGTTCTGCCACCTGATGATCAACTACGACATGCCGTGGAATCCCACGCGGCTGGAACAGCGACTCGGCCGCATCCACCGCATCGGCCAGGACCGTGACGTCTACGCGTTCAACTTCGTCGCGACAGATTCCGAGGACGGGCAGCCAATCGTCGAGGGGCGTATCCTCCACCGCCTGCTGGAAAAACTGAACACGATGAACGAAGCCCTTGAGGGGCGCGTGTTCGACGTCATCGGCGAGGTGCTGTCCCTGAACGACGTGAACCTCCCGGACATGCTGAGGGAGGCGGCGTACGATCCGCGCCGGCTGGACGAATACCTTGAGCAGATCGACCGCATCGATCCGGCCAAGCTCAAGGAGTACGAAGAGGCCACCGGCATTGCGCTCGCCCGGAGCCACGTGGATTTCACGGGATTCCAGCGCCGCAATCTCGAGGTCGAGGAAAAGCGGCTGATGCCCCGCTACGTGGAGACGCAGTTCATCGCCGCGGCCAAGGAAGTCGGTCTTCGGGTAGAGCCACGGGCGGACGGCCTATGGCGCATCGAGCACGTCCTGGCCGATTTACGATCAGACCGGCTCCGCTCGGTGCAGCGCCTTGGCAAGCCCGACCCTTCGTACCGCAAGGTCACGTTCCACAAGCACCACCTGGAACAGCCTGCCCACGTCGATGCGGTCCTCATGGGGCCGGGCCATCCTCTGTACGCGGCTGTCGATGAGAAGCTCAACGAGAAGCTGGCCGGGCTGCAGGGAGGGGTCGGGTTCTACGTAGACCCGCTCACGACCGAGCCGTACCGCCTCCACTTTTTCGAGATCACCATCCGCGGCAAAGACTCCAAGGGCAACGACGTTCCGCTGCACGGGGAGCTGGTGGCGGTTCGGGAGCAACGCGGGCAGTTCGAGATCGTCCCGAGCGACATCCTGCTCAACCTTCCAACTCATCCAAACCCGCCTGCGGCAGTCGATCGAATCGACACCCAGCCAGCCTCGGACTTCCTCAAGAGCACGTATCAACTGGACTGCCGCGCTCGCTGCCAGGAAGAGCGCCAGCATTTCGCCCGCATCTGCCGGGAGTACCTGGAACGCTCCTTCGACGCCCGGATCAGGCGTGCCCAGGAGCGGGCCATGCTGCTAGCGGCAGAGGCGACAATCAAGCCCGAGTACAAGCTCTCGGCGGATGAGGCGCGCAAGTACGTGGAGGAGTTGCAACGTCAGCGCGAGGAGCGGATCAGCGGGCTCGGTCGGTTGGAAATCGCCCGCACCGGCCCTGTGCGTCACGTGGCCACGGCTATCGTCTTGGCGGCTGGCGCTGACACGGAAACTCAGCTTGCGGACCTCGCCGACGAACTCGATCCCAACGTGCGTAGGCAGAGCGAGCTGGCCGCCGAGGACATGGTCGTTGCTGCGCTCAAGGAGGAAGGGTTCCCCGAGGATCGCATCGAGCGCGTGGGGCACCTGAAGCTCGGCTTCGACATCCGCGCCCACCGGATCGCTGACCCCGCGACCGGTGAGGTGCTCGTGAAGCGCGTCGAGGTCAAGGGCCGTGCGCGGGGGCAAGCCGTGCGCCTGACGACCAACGAGTGGTACAAGGCGCAGCAGCTCGCCGAGACCTATTGGCTCTACGTGGTCTGGGACCCGCTGGGACCTAGCCCCGAGCTGGTCCGAATCCAAAATCCCGCTGTGCGGCTCGACCACGCCAAGCGGGAAATCGTCGCGGCGCGGTTCTTCGAGATTCCGGCTGAAGCGGTCGAAAGCGCAGCCCGAAGCCAAAGGGAAGGTCGTTCATGAACGATGACAGTATTGGATCCGCTCCTGGATCTATAGTGCGTATCGAGGCATTGGGTTATCGTTCTTTGCGCTACGCCTCGTGTCGTCTACGACGTTTCCACGTGCTCGTCGGCCCGAACGCAAGCGGCAAGTCCACATTCCTCGACGTTCCCGCCTTTCTGGGAGATTTTCTCCGTGTGGGGCTTACCGGAGCCGTGGAGGGAGATCCCAAGTTCTCCATCCCACACCGTGCCCCGGATGCGAAACAGCTCTCTTGGATGCGCCAAGGCAACACGTTCGAACTGGCTATCGAAGTCGCCATCCCTTCCGATCGTCAGAACCGTCTCAAGAACGGAAATACCAATCTCTGTCGCTACGAAATCGCAGTGGACGTGTCCGGCCCACTCCGTGTTGTGTCGGAGAATCTGTGGCTGCGACCTGAACAGCAGGCTTCGCGTCCCGTTCAGAAGACACTCTTTCCCGAACCACCGGCTCCTCCTGACAGCGTTGTGCAAGCTCCTCGGAAGCGCACCCCGACTGGCTGGAAGAAAATAGTCGGTCGAGGCGATGAGCCGGAGCGCGTCACGTTCTGGTCGGAAACATCGGGCTGGAACAACCCGTTCCGCGTGGCGGCCGACAAGGCGGCACTCGCCAGTCTGCCGGAGGACGAAGAGCGATTCCCCGTGGCCACGTGGTTCCGCAAACTCCTTATGGAGGGCATCCAGCGGCTGGTGCTTTCGAGTGAGGCCATGCGCCTGCCGAGTCCCCCCGGTCGTGCCAGGGGCTATCTCACGGACGGCTCCAACCTGCCGTGGGTCGTGCATACCCTTGAAAAGGAACACCCGGATCGCTTGCGGGACTGGGTCGCGCACGTCCGCGAGGCTTTGCCGGACATTGAGCGCATCGAGACCCGGGAGCGAGAGGAAGATCGGCATCGGTATCTCGTGTTGAATTCCAAGAACGGACTTGCGATTCCGTCCTGGCTTGTTTCGGATGGGACGCTGCGCCTGCTCGCACTGACTCTGTTGGCGTACGTACCGGATCTTTCGGGGATCTATCTCATCGAGGAACCGGAGAACGGAATCCATCCGCGGGCGGTCGAAACGGTCTACCAGTCCCTCTCGTCGGTCTACGGTGCCCAGGTGTTGCTCGCAACGCATTCTCCGGTGATTCTCGGCATGGCCAAACCCGGAGAAATCCTCTGCTTTGCGCGCGATGAGCAAGGGGCAACAGACATCGTCTCCGGCGACGCGCACCCCAAGCTTCGGGAGTGGCACGGGAGGCTCGACTTGGGAACCCTCTTTGCGAGCGGAATCTTGGGATGAACGATCTGATCTGTCTTGTGCCGGACAAAAACATGGAGGCTGCCGTAAGCGAGCTTCTCAAGCGGCATGCGGCATTGAAGATTCGTCCGCTTCGCGCGGAGGTGGTCGTTCATCCGCGGAGGGACCCCGGCGTGTTTCGCGAAGGCGTCGAGTTTATGAGCCCCCTCCGGGACAAGTACCAGCACGGGCTCTTGTTGTTGGATGCAGCTTGGGAAGGTGCCCCTCCAGATGCCCAAGCGGCGCTCGACAGCGAGCTGGCCGAGGCCAGGCTCGACGACTGGGCACGCGCCATCGTGATTGCTCCTGAACTCGAGGTCTGGGTGTGGAGCGATTCACCGCACGTGGACGAGGCGCTCGGCTGGTCTGGGCGCGAACCCGCGCTGCGGTCCTGGCTTACGCAGAATGGACTCTGGGAGGCCGAGGTTCCGAAGCCGCGAGATCCCAAGACCGCCGTGGAGTGCGCCTTGTGGCAAGTGCGAAAGCCCCGGTCGTCCGCCATCTATCGGACTCTCGCGCAGACCGTTAGCGTGGACCGCTGCCAGGATTCCGCGTTTCTGCGCCTTCGGGAGACGTTGCAGAATTGGTTTGGAGAGGCTCCATGACCGACGACCGCAGGCTTATTGAGGAGTATCTACCGATCGAGGCCATCAGTACGGAAGCGTCGCGGGAGAAATCTGTCCGTAAGGGACATATCTCCACGCTTCACCTGTGGTGGGCGAGACGGCCGCTCGTGGCCTGCCGGGCGGCGGTGTACGGGGCGCTGGTGCCGGCGAGCCGGTTTATCCCGGAGAACGGGCCGGACAACAAGAAGCAGAGCTTGGGCAGGGCCAACGCCGCGAAGTTCGTGGAGCGACTCTGCCAGTACCCCGGCTCGCCGCAGGTCATCGCCGAGGCGCGGCAGCACATCCTCGAAGCCCACGCGGAACGGCTCTCCAAGGAAACCGGCAAGCCGGTCACGGTTGAGGATATCGTCGAGGGGCGCGCGCCGCGGCCGAAGGTGCTCGACATGTTCGCGGGCGGCGGGGCGATCCCGCTTGAGGCATTGCGCCTTGGCTGCGAGGCCTACGCGCTCGACCTGAATCCCGTAGCGCACATCATCGAACTCTGCACGCTCGTCTACCCGCAGAAGTACGGCAAGCCCGACCCGAACGCGCGTGGGATGACCGGGCCGAAGAATGCAAAGGGCGACCTGCCTGCCGCGTCGCGGGACGCGGCGCAGGCAGGGACGACCTGGGGCGGCCTGGCCGACGAGGTCCGCTACTGGGGCAACTGGGTGCTGGAGAAGGTGAAGGCCGAGATCGGTGATTTGTATCCGCTCATCCCCGACCCGAAGTACAAGGGGCGCAGGCCGGAGTCTCAGACGACGATCTGGAACTCGACGAAGAAGAACGAAGTACCGCCCGGCTTCCTCGTGCCCGTCGCCTACCTCTGGACACGGACGGTGCGCTGCAAGAACCGCAAGTGCGGGGCGACAGTGCCGCTCGTGCGGCAGACATGGTTGTGCAAGAAGAAGGACCGCTATGTCGCGCTCAAGATGGTCGCGCCAGAGGGCGAGAAAAAGGTTCGCTTCGAGGTGGTCGAGAGCCGCACAGAGAAGGGCCTCGGCTTCGACCCCGCCAGCTTCTCCAAGGGCGGCAATGCGACCTGTCCCTTCTGCGGCACGGTCGCGGACAGCGACTACGTGAAGGCCGAGGGGTGCGCGAAGCGGATGGGAGAGCAGTTGATGGCGGTCGTTTGCACCCGGCCGGGCCGGCAGGGGAAGGTGTACCTCTCGGCCACGGATGTCCCTGAGCAGGCACCCGATGACGCCGCGATCGGTGCGCGCATCGAGGCGCTCTGCCGCCGCACCGGGCTGACGGTGCCGAGTGAAAAAATCGAAGGGCGTATGACTGGCGGCATCTGTTTGCCATACGGCCTGACGACCTTCGGCGACCTCTTCACCCCCCGCCAGATGCTCTGTCTGCTCACCTTCGCCGCGGCTGTGCGGGAGTGTGTGGGGGAGTTGCAGCGTGAGGGCGTGGAAGGTGAGAGAGCGAAGGGGGTCGCGACGATGCTTGCTTGCGCTCTCGACAAGGTGATCGATTGCAACACCTCTCTGTGCGCATGGGAACCTGTCGCCCAATGCGCGCGACATCTTTTCGGTCGTCAGGCTATTCCCATGGTGTGGGATTTCGGCGAATCCGTACCGTTCGCTGGCAGCGCTGGAGACTGGAACGAACACCTTGGGCGTGTGCTCGACTCGATCGGACTCACCGCGGGATCAGGCCATCCCGCCACCGTCACCCGCGGTTCCGCCACTGCGCTCCCCTGGCCCGATGCCTCGTTCGACGCGGTCATCACCGACCCGCCCTACTACGACAATGTCGACTACGCGAAGCTTTCGGATTTCTTCTATGTATGGCTCCGGCGCACGGTCGGGCACCTTTACCCGGAGCACTTCGCCACGGAGACGACGCCAAAGAAGAGCGAGGCGGTGGCCGACCCGGTTCGCCACGGCGGCTCGAAGGAGAAGGCACGCCTGGCCTACGAGAAGATGATGGCCCAGTCGTTTCGTGAGTCGCACCGGGTCTTGAAGCCCGGCGGCCAGATGACCGTGGTCTATGCCCACAAGACGACGCTCGGCTGGTCCACACTCGTGGATGCCCTGCGCCAGGCCGGCTTCACTGTCACCGAGGCTTGGCCACTCGATACCGAGATGAAGTCACGGCTTGTTGCCATGGATACCGCCGCCCTCGCCTCCAGCATCTTCCTCGTCGCGCGCAAACGGGACGGGGCACAGACGGGCTCCTACGAGAACCAGGTCCGTCCGGAGCTGGAGAAAATCGTCCGCGAGCGTGTGGATTCGCTCTGGAAGATGGGGATTCCGGATGCTGATCTCAAGATCGCGGCAGTGGGTGCGGGCATGCGCGCCTTTACGCGTTTCTCTCGTGTGGAGTACGAGAACGGCGAGGAGGTCCCCGCCGAGAAATTCCTGGCCGAGGTGGAAGGGATCGTGCAGGAGTTGATGCTGGAACGCATCTTCGATGTGCCACGAAGCGGCGTCGCCGCCGTGGATGGCCCGAGCCGCTTCTATGTCCTCTGGCGCCACACCTACCGGTCCGCCGAGTTGGATGCCGGCGAGGCCATCGTCTTCACCTACGGCCAGAACGTCGAGCTCGACGGCCCGAAGGGCCTCTCCACCGGACGGCACGCGCTGGTCGAAAAGAAGAAGGGAAAGTACCGCTTGCGTGACTTCACCGAGCGGGGTGAGCATGAAAAGCTCGGTCTGCCCGAGAATGGCACTTCCGCCCCGCTCATCGATGCCCTGCACCGCATCTTGTGGCTCGTGGAGAACCAGCCCCGAAGCCTGAACAAATTCCTCGACGAGGCCCGGCCCGACCGCGAGCGTCTGCGTCTGGTGGCGCAAGCCTTGGCGGGAAGAGCACTTTCAGGCGGCTCGGATGACAGCAGCGAACGGGTTGTGATCACGACGGTCGCGGAGCAAGCAGCCCTGAAGAAGCTGCTTGCCAACTGGCGTGCACTCATCGATCAGCGGCTGGCGATGGACGAAGGCACGCTGTTCGACACGGGGAGGAAGGGTTCGACGTGAAGCGCGTGTTGCGTGAAAGCACAGCGATCCCGGCTGAGGGTGAGACGGTCGAGCTCAAGCGTTCCCTCGGCGAGTGGAAGGAGATCGAGGAAACCTGCGCGGCCTTTGCGACGGCGAAGGGCGGCCGCCTCTACATCGGCGTGGCGGACGATGGCCGGGTGGTCGGCGTACAGATCGGCAAAGGCACGTTGGAGGACCTTACGAACAAGATCGCGCAGAACACCGTGCCGAAACTCGTGCCGGCGATCGCAACGCAGGTGCGCGCCGGCGCAACCCTTATCGTGGTGGATGTGACCGAGAGCACGACTAAGCCGGTATCGGCGTTCGGTCGCGCCCTGCGCCGGTCCGGGAGGACCAACCAGGTGCTGTCCGCGGCCGAGATCGCGGAACTCTACCTGGCCACGCGCGGGGTGACCTGGGATCAAACGGCCCGGCCGGACGCCACGCTGGACGATATCGATCGCGACAAGGTTCAACGATTTCTGGCCCGAGCCAGGGCAGAACGCGAATGGGCCATTGATCCCGAGACCCCGGTCGAGCGGGCGGTCCGTCAGTTGAACCTGGTGCAGAACGGGCAGCCGACTATTGCGGCATTGCTCCTGTTCGGCAAGAACCCGCAGCGGTTTCTCGTTCAGGCGAAGGTGCGCTGCGCGCGCTTCAAGGGCGACGACGAAGTGGAGTTTCTCGACTTGAAGGTGATCGAAGGCGATATCATTGGGCAGGTCGAGGAGGCGATGGCGTTCGTGCGGCGCAACACGAGCATGGCGGTGAAGATCGAGGGGAAATTGGAACGGAGCGAGCGATGGGAATATCCACTGGATGCCGTTCGTGAAGCGATCACGAATGCCGTGTGCCACCGCGATTACGCCGCGAGCGGCAACGTCCAGGTGCGGATCTTCGATCACAGTCTCGCCGTGTGGAATCCGGGCGGCTTGCCCGCCGGTCTGACGGTCGAAGACCTGAGGAGGCCGCATGAATCGAAGCCGCGCAACAAACTGATCGCGGACGCTTTTTTCCTGATCAAGTACATCGAGCAGTTCGGCACCGGCATCCGCCGGATGATCGATGATTGCCGGGCCGCCGGTCTGCCGGAGCCGAAGTTCGAGTCCTACGGCGATTCGTTTCGGACCGTCTTCCGAAAGACCATCCCTGTAGAAGAGCGATTTGCGGGGGTCGGGCTGAACGAGCGGCAGATGAAGGCACTTCGCTATGCGACGGAGAAGGGACGAATCACACTGGCCGAGTACGCTGAGCTTGTACAGGGGCCCAAGCGGACGTTACAGCGCGACCTTCAAGAGCTAGTGCAGAAGGGGCTCTTGGTGAAACACGGTACGGCAAAAGCCACCTGGTATGAGGCAGGCCAATGAATCGAGGTAGCGAGAAATTGGCGCGATTGGCGCGATCATGGCGTGATTCTGGCGCGATTGGCGCGATGGGACAAATGTGCGAGTTGGCCGGCTTGGTGGAAGTGTCGAATGACCCGAAGATGACCCGAATGACCAGAATTGCTGCATGTAAACGAGGAACAATCCGATGAGCACGCGAGCCCTTCCTCCGTGGACTGATGTCGTGAAACTGCACCCCGACGTCGAAGCCGGTACGCTGACAGAGGCGGTGTTCGCCATTGATCTGGGAGCCATCGCCGCAGGCGACCCCAACG
>Ga0101945_1001279_pt1 | contig 27073 bp, 22 predicted proteins | sample DewCreD2012metaG_2_FD_75246 | JGI IMG/M metagenome (GOLD analysis project Ga0101945, IMG submission 75246) | Hot spring sediment bacterial and archeal communities from British Columbia, Canada, to study Microbial Dark Matter (Phase II) - Dewar... ... | reverse complement strand
GGGACCTCTGTCGGATCGCTTTGCAGCAAGCCTCTTTCGCGGGCCTTGCGCAAAGCACGATGCAACACGGCTTCAACTGGTTTCTTCATCCTTGTCGTTCAGGGGTTCCGTGCGCGGCAATACGCCGCGGCAAGACTGCGGCGCTATACGCAGCGCTGAGAAGCGAGTCAAGTTTCTACGAAGCGAGACCCGCTAGGCTGCCTGCGCATTCTGAACGAAAAGACGTGTCGCCACTGGGATTGGATACGGGCGAGCCGGCGGCTCGCCCGGCGGGGCCGTGGTGGGCGGGCACCCGGGATGATGCGGTGCCGTGGTGCACGATCGGATCAGGCCGACGCACCGCGTCGCCCCTACATGCACCGCGTGATCGACCCTCACCCGGCGCTGCGCGCCGGCCTCTCCCTGCCAGGGAGAGGCGTCTTTTCTCTGCCGTGCAACTGCGATGTGCAAACCGTCACTCCGTCGCACCAAGCCACGTCGACTCCTCTCCCTCGCCCTGGCTAGGGCGAGGGAGAGGATGAAAGGTGAGGGAGTGGGTCGAACGTCAATCCACAACGCAACCGACCCTCACCCGGCGCTGCGCGCCGGCCTCTCCCTGCCAGGGAGAGGCGTTTCTTTGTTGCTTCGTTGGGAACAGCCGGCAGTTTTCTGTCCGCTTCCTCAACGGAGCAAACCCTTCCGGCAGGCAATGTAGGGGCGACCCGGTGGGTCGCCCGGCGGGGCCGTGGTGCGCGGGCACCCGGGATGATGCGGGGCCGTCGTGCACGATCGCACCAGGGCGACGCAACGCGTCGCCCCTACATGCACCGCGTGGTCCACCCTCACCCGGCGCTCCGCGCCGGCCTCTCCCTGGCAGGGAGAGGCGTTTCTTGGTTGCTTCGTTGGAAACAGCCGGCAGCTTTCTGTCCGCTCAGGCGACCGCGCAAACCCCTCTCCGCCCCTTCGGGGGCGGAGAGGGTGAGGTGGGGGGCTCAACCATCGCACTGCGACGCAGCGCGTCGCCCCTACAACGCCAGGACCGGACAAACCGAATGTTGGGTGTGCGTCGTGGGTGTTCCATGCCGCGCCTACGTCGGCAACGACAGAATATCAGCCCCGCTTACCGGGCGGCGGTATGACGGGGTTGCGAAATGTACCAGGTCATCACCAACGCGTGCCGTCCTGGGGCGTAGTAGTTTCTTCGCAAGCCAGTGGGGACGAACCCGTGGGCGGCGTACAATGCCTGGGCCGCTTCGTTGTCGTGGTGCACCTCCAAGGTCACCAGCCGTGCGGCGGCTTGCTCTGCACTTTCGCGCACGAGGCGCAGCAGTTCGCGGCCGATGCCGTGACGGCGCACCTCCGGATGCACGGCCAAGTTCAGCAAATGCACTTCGTCACCCACGACCCACCAGCACACGTAGCCCAACACGCGTCCAGTGCCATCGCGTGCCACCACACAGTGCGAAAACGGCAAGCGCAGTTCATGGCGGAACAAGCCGGCGGACCATGGCTCGGCAAACGACTGGCGCTCGATGTCCAGTACAGCGTCCAAGTCAGCCTCCCGCATGGGCTCGAAGCGAAGGTCCATTCCCGCAGGCATCACTTACCAGCGCACCAATGCAGCGCCCCACGTGAATCCCGCACCAAACGCAGCGAGGCATATCAGCATTCCGGGCTGCACGCGCCCGTCGCGCACCGCCTCGTACAACGCCAAGGGAATCGAAGCCGCCGTGGTGTTGCCGTAGCGGTCGATGTTGTTCACCACTTGCTCCTCGCGCAACCCGAACTCCATCGCCACCATCTGGTTGATGCGCAAATTGGCTTGATGCGGCACAAGCAGATCCAAGTTGGAGATGTTCAACCCATTGGCATCGAGCGCTTCCCGTATCACCTCCGGCATCCGCGTCACCGCATGGCGAAAGACGTACCGGCCTTCCATTCGGGGAAAAATTCGCCCCTCGGGGCCCGTAATCATCTCCTCGGTGAGTCGCGGGCGCAGCCGGCTGCCGGGAGCCTCGATCCACAGCTTCTCGGCGTATTTGCCTTCGGCGTGCAAGTGCGTCGACAAGATCCCGCGCTCCGCACTCGGGGAGGGACCGACCACGACGGCTCCTGCGCCGTCGCCAAAAATCACCGCCACGTCCCGCCCACGGGTGCTCAAATCCAGGCCCGTGGAGTGCACCTCCGCGCCCACCACGAGCACGTGGTCGAAGGTTTCGGTTTTCACGAACTGATCTGCCACAGCCAGCGCGTACAAGAAGCCGCTACATTGATTTCGCACGTCGAAGGCAGGGACCCCAGGAAGGTCGAGCTTGTCTTGCAGCAGGAACGCGCTCGCAGGCATGTCCACGTCCGGACTGAGCGTGGCAAACACGATGCAGTCAATTTGCTCGGGCTGCACGCCCGCATTTTGCATCGCCTCGCGAGCTGCCACGGCGCCCATGTCCGCAGCGCCCGTACAGCCGTCGCTGAAGCGCCGCTCGCGTATTCCGGTTCGCTGCTGGATCCACTCGTCCGATGTATCCATCAAGCGGGTGAGATCGTGATTGGTCACCACACGCTCCGGGACGTAGTGGCCAATCCCTAAAATATGTGCCCTTCGCACGGCTCCGCCTCCTCTTCAGCTCCCCGAGTCACAGTCGAATCACCGCAGCACCCCACGCAGCTCCAGCTCCACAGGCCGCCAAGCAGACGGTCGCACCCGACCCCACGCGGCCGCTCGACAGGGCCTCGCTCACCGCCACGGGCAGGGCCGCCGCCCCGAGGTGGCCGTACCGAGCCGAGGGAACCGTCACCACGTCGCCTTGCAGGCCCAACGCACGCGCTGCGTCTTCCGCAACCTCAGGCAATACGTGGCTGATAAAGAAGCAGTCGACCTCGCTAGCGGTTCGACCCGCTCGATCGAGAGCCTCGCGCACCACTCGAGGAATGTGTTCTCGGCCAAACTCGGCCACACGCACAGGATGGATCTGCGGAAGGTGCTTTCCCAAGCCAAAGTCTTCCCGGGTCATCCGCACCGGATGCTGCCGGCTTGCGGGATACTCGCACCAGAAGTCGCGGTACCTCCGGCCATCGGAGTGGGTCACGACCGCCTCGATTCGTTCGCGCCCTGCACCCGGACCCAACACCGCCACTCCAGCGCCGTCACCGAACAGCCGCGCCACATCCGGCTGCCACTCGTAGTCGACCCCCGACGAAAACACTTCCCCGCCGGCCACCAGAACGCACCGGTATTGTCCCGAGCGAACAAATTTCTCCGCGATCGCCAGGGCAAAGAGGAAACCGGCACACTGCGCCCGGATGTCCAGCGCCGGCACGGTGCCGCATTCGAGCTGACTTTGCAGGTAACAAGCAGAACCCGGAAAGGTGACGTCCGGAGTGGTCGTTGCAAACACGATGAAGTCGAAGTCCGACGCCGTCAGCCCTGCCCGCTCGCATGCCACGCGTGCCGCCTCGGCTGCTAGCGTGGATGGCCCCACGGGCTCTTCGGCAATCGGCCGCATCACTCCGGCACGCTCCACCTGCGGCGGCAGGCAGTGACCGAAACTTACGACTTTTGCATGCATGCGGCGCTGTGTAGCTTGTTCCCTACTTCGATGCGAGCGAGGCGAGTCGCCACGAACCCCTGCCTTTCGACGCCGTCTTGCCACCCCGCTCGTCTAGACCACAGCGCCCTTTTGAGCCGGAATCGTGTGTCCCTGCATCGACTGGACGTAAGACGTGACCACCGAGCGAGCAGCACGCTTGCCCTGCAACATGGCCGATCAGGACGCAGCGCCCCTGCCACCGTATCGTACCGCGACAGACCAAAGGCGCGGAACCCGCGCCGTTAGCGCGACCGCAACGTCGTCTTCCCGACGCGGCGTGCGGCGCGAGCGTCGCCAGCCGTCGACTGGCCGCATCTTGCACCCGTAGCATCGCCAGGCGACCCGGCACCCCCTACTCCTCGCGGCTTACCCTGTTCTGGCCCTGCCAGGGTAAAGGGAGCGCACCAACGGCATACGAAGAACAACACACAGCCCCGGCGCAGCGCGGGCGACGAGGTTCACCGGCTCGTGCGCTCGAGCCAAGGTTGGAGGGCTGCCATTGCGCCAGCCTCGTCTTCCGGTATGCGCACGTCGGCAATCAGCCACCATTCCTCTGGGAGCACGATTTCCTGGCCTGGTTCGATCCGGGCGAGCGGGCCGAGGTGTTCGAGTTCTACATACTCGGCGTTGGAGTACACCTCGATGGTCGCGCCGCTGTCAGGGTAGGTCGCTCCCGGCACGAAAGGAAAGCGCTGCAAAAACAGCAGGTCTCGCCACGTGTAGGCCGCCCAGCCTTGCTTCGAGTCGGTGCCGATCTTGCTCTCGTCGCGGCGGCGCTGGCTGCCAGGCCAAGGCTGCCCAGGGCGAACCTGCCTGTGGTCCACCTGAATCAACTGCGATCCCCACCGGTAGCGCGGGTCGTCGAAACGCGCATAGCTCCACAAAATGTACGACCGCACCGCATCGAAGGCATCGACCGGTCCCTCGTCCACCGGAATCAGCGCGCGGCCACCCGGGCGCATCACGGCCAAGCTCCAAGGCGCATACTCGCGTGGCACATTGGAAATGTTGCGGATGCGGCTCCTGAGGCGCACGCGTAACTTCCCGGGCACGATGCGCACTTCGACGATTTTTTGAATTCCTGCCTCTGGCTGCGGAGGGCCGGTGACTTCTACTGTGTCTCGGCCCGTGACTTTTACGGTGCATGGCTGGTTGTCCGGCACGTAGGTCGTTTCTTTCCGCTCAGGTGCCACCCACAAACGCCAACCCCCACGCAGCATCCATTCGCTTTCGCCCTTCTTACCGGCCTCGTTCTGCCGCACGTGAAAAATGTTTTCACCGTCCGTGCGCGCCAAACTGATGATGCGGGGACCCACATCGGTCACCACCCGCACCTCGAGGGCTTCGTTCCGTAGCACGTACGTGTTCGGCCAACCGAGATACGCTTCCTTGGTCACGCTCACCTGAGCCAGCCCCGATGCTGATGCAAACAGGAAACCCATGCCCCCAAGGTGCCACGCCCATCGCTGCCAGTCGCTCTTTCGCCGCACTTCGCACCGCCTTCGGCAAGCTCGCCCTGCGTGCCAGGGCTTGAACGCGGCGGATTATGCCTGCGCCGAGGCGGACTTGTCAACTTTCGCCGGGGGATCGACGATGAGCAACGTGCCTTGTGCCAATGCAGCCAAGGTGTCTCCGTTCTTGACCTCCACCTGCACGACGGCGGTGCGCTTGGTCATGGCTATGACGCGCGACTCGGCGCGCAGCGAGCCGCCTTTGACCGGCGCGAGGTAGTTCAACTTGAACTCGGTCGTGGCCGCCCACTGCCCTGGCTTCATCAGCGGGTACAACACGCAGCCAAGCACATGGTCTACGAGTGCCGCCATCACGCCGCCGTGCAAGTTGCCCATGGGGGTGATGAGTTCCGCACGCACGGGCATTTCCGCAAGCAAGTACCCTGGCTGGAACTCCAAGAACTGTACGCCGAGAAACTGCGGTAACCCCGTGGCAGCGGCATTGGCCTGGATCATCATTTCCGCGATGCGGGGGTTGTACTCTGGGAACGAACCCTGACTCGACATGCGGCGCTCCTCCTCGACGATCACGCGTGGTAGCGCAGGCCACTTGTTAACACGATAGGGGCCCCGCGCAGATCTTGCAGCGGTTCGGGGATCGTCCTTAATAAGCGCGATGCCCTGCCGCAGCGAGACGATACAAATTGGCGACCTCGACGTGCACCTGCTGCGCGGCGGGCGCGGCGAGCCGCTCCTGGTCTTGCATCCCGAGTTCGCGGCCGGGCGTTGGTTTCCGTTCCACGACGAGCTTGCGCGCCACTTTCAGGTTTACGCGCCAGACCACCCGGGATTTGGCAGTACGCCGCGCCCGGACTGGCTGGAAGGCATGGACGACCTGGCCATGTTTTACGCAGACTTCATCGACACGCTCGGCTTGGCACCGGTGCGGGTCGTCGGCTTATCGTTTGGCGGCTGGATCGCCGCGGAGCTGGCTGCATGGTTCCCAGAAAGGGTTTCGCGCCTCGTGTTGGTCGGTGCTGCAGGTCTCAAGGTGGAAGGCGTCGAGCGCTTCGATCTATTCGCGCGCCCGCTGGAGGAAACGCTGCAGCAGTTGTTCTTTGCGCCCGATCGTTGGGTGCAACTGTTGCCCACCGAGCCGGGAACAGACACCCTGCTGCGCATGTATCGCGAAGCGACGACTTTAGCCCGCCTCAGTTGGAACCCGTACTTGTACGATCCCAAACTCGAGCGCCGGTTACGGCGCGTGCGCTGCCCGGTACTCGTGGTGTGGGGAGCGGAGGATCGTTTCTTGCCGCCGCCGCACGGTGAAGCCTACCTACGGGCACTGTCGGACGCCGAGCTGGTCCTCGTGCCCGAGTCGGGCCATCTCGTTCCGCTCGAACGCCCAGAAGTGTTTACCGCGCGCGTGGTGCCGTTTTTGTCGAGGTAACATGGTGCAGTTTTTTTACTTCCACTTGATGCCCTGGCCACATCTGCCTGCCGACTTCGACCAGCGCGAGCCGAGCGCGTGGGTGACGTTGTCCAACCGCCACTACGACCCTGCACTCGGCCACCACCTGTACAACGAGTACCTCGACGAAATGGAGTACGCAGAGGCACTGGGGTTCGACGGGCTCGCCGTGAACGAGCACCATCAAAACGCGTACGGCACCATGCCTTCGCCAAACCTCATGGCAGCAGCCTTGGTGCGCCGGACTCAACGAGCCAAAATAGCGATTCTTGGCAACGCCCTTCCCCTGCACGAACATCCACTGCGGGTGGCAGAGGAAGTTGCGATGCTGGATGTGCTCTCCGGCGGGCGAGTGATTTCGGGCTTCGTGCGTGGCATCGGGTGCGAGTATTTTTCGCTGGGCGTCAATCCCACGTACTCGCGCGAGCGGTTTTACGAAGCACACGACCTCATCGTACGAGCGTGGAGCGAGCCAGGGCCGTTTTGTTTCGAAGGCAAGCATTACCGGTTTCGTTACGTCAATGTGTGGCCGCGCCCGCTACAGCAGCCGCACCCGCCCATTTGGCTGCCTTCGCAAGGCAGCACGGAAACGATTCGCTGGGGAGCCGAGCACCGCTACCCGTTCGTGAGCGTGTTCAACTCCTACACGAACACCAAACGCTGGATCGAAGAATATCACGAGGCGGCGGCGCGCTGCGGTTACACCGCGCCGCCCGAGCAAATTGGCTTTGCCGCTCCGATGTACGTTGCGGAAAGCGACGCGCGAGCCGAAGCCGAAGCGGAACCCCACTTCTTGTGGCTCTTTCGCCGGGGCTTGAAGATTCCGCCCAACTACTTGCTCCCGCCCGGGTACATTAGCGAAGAGTCGCTGCGGAAATTTCTCGCTGCAGGGGTGCGTCTCCCTGGGGAACTTTCCTACCGAGAGTTGATCGAGCATGGGTACGTGTTGGTGGGGAGCCCCGCCACCGTAGCCGCGCGCCTGGCCGCCGTGCAGCAAGAGCTGGGGGTGGGGATCTTCCTGTACAGCGGCCGCACAGGCGACATGCCGAAAGAACTGGCCTGGAAAAGCATGGAGTTCTTTGCTCGCGAAGTGATTCCTCGCTTGCGTGCCCACGGGGCCGGGATCCGGGGCAATGCTTCTCCGGGTGGAGCCGGTTCGGTATCACCAGCGAAGCGCATGTAAGGAACAGTCAGAAGGAGCACTCACGATGCAGACGTCACGGGCCACCGATCCCACATTGCTCGCCCGCGCGAGCGGGGTTCTCGCAACCACGTTACGAGAGAGTTTGCAGCTCGCTCGCGACCTGGTGCGCGCAGAGGCGACCCACCTGCCGCCCGGAACCATCGAGAGGCTCGACACGTTGTTGGAGGAATTCTCCCGCCGGCGGGTGCGCATTGCTTTGTTCGGGGAGGTCAAGGCCGGCAAATCGACCCTCATTAACGCAATCGCCGGGCAGCCCTTGTCGCCGGTGGCGTTCGATCCGCTGACCTCGGTACCCGTGCACATCACGTACGGTCCGGAGACCACGTGGGTGGTGAACGAGCATCGACTCGAGTCCATCTCTGCACTGGAGCAATTCATGCGGGCGCATCCGTTCGAAGCTGCGGAGGTGCTCGTCACCACACCGCTCGACTTGCTTTCGCTCGGTGGCCAGGTGGACTTGCTCGACACGCCCGGCATGGGCAGTTGCGACGAGCACTTCGACGCCATTACCGGCACGCTGTTACAGGCTCTCGACGCCGTGGTGCTGGTGGTGCGCTACCCTGGGCTGTTCACGCGCTTCACCCGAGAACTCGTGAAGCGACTGGAAGGTACGATCAGCAAGTTGTTCGTGGTGTGGAACCTCGACCGTGCGTGCGCCGACCTCAGCCCTGCCGAGCGGCAGCGCTTTGCAGAGCAGCTTTCTCAGAATATTCGCATCCCTCACGAGCTGCACCTCGTCGACGCGCGTGCGGCGCTCGATGCTGCTCCGCACGGAAAGGCGCGCGCGGACAGCGGAATCGAAGCGTTCGTAGCGGCATTGCGAACGTTCGTGGCGTCGACTGCGCGCGACGTGGCCGCACTGCGCGAGGCAAGCAAGGCGGGAGTGGCGTGGCTGGAACAGGTTTTACCCGGACTGCGGGCGCGGTTCGAGCAAGTCGACCAGCACGTACGCGAAGCGCGGAACGCCTTAGCGCGCGTGCAGGAAGCAGGCGAACAAGAACTGGCCGAGGCGCGGCAGCGGCAGTCGGCGTACGAGGCTGGCATCGCTCAACTGGCGGAGCACAGCCGCAGGCGGGCGGCCGCGCGCCGGGCGAAGCTCCTGGAAGAGGTGCATCGTGCCCGCCGCCGTTGGATGCGGAACGGCCACTTGCTCCGGCTCGAACGCGCGGTGGCCACAGCGGTGGAGGCGTACGCCACGGACATGGCCGCAATCGCGAAAGACACACGCGATCAGTTGGTCACCGCAGCAGCCGCGTTCGGTGCGGACGTCTCGTTGAGCCCGCTTGGCAAGCGCGTGCCCGAGGTGGGCCGTTTGACCCCAGAAGATCGCAACGTGCGCGCCAACAGCGGAAGCTTGCGCATGCTCCGGCGCGCAATTTGGAAGCAATGGTACTTGCCCGGTCTCGAACGTTTCGAGCGGCAAACTCTTGTTGCCGATGCCCAACAGTACGACCAATGGCTCCACGCAGCCGCGCGTGCCGCGGTGGAGGCTGGGCAGTCGGCGACAGCGGAACGTTTGCGCCGCATCGAGGAGCGCATCACGGCCCAACTGGCGGAAGTGCGTGCGGCAACGCAGCTCGATGCTTACGAGCACGAGCACGACCTCTTGCGCAAAGGCGTCCCCACACTCGAGGCAGAGGCCAGCAAAATCCAACAGCTTGCTGAACAAGCCCGCTCCCTCCTCGACGCGTAAGGGTCCGTGTGCCGACCAAACACGTCGCGTCCCGACGCCCGCGGTCCGGTGCTGTTTGTTGACACCGGCGTTGGTCTGTGAAAGGGAACGCGCCAACACGAACTCCGGCCGGCCTCGGCGGTACGTCGGCGCGTTGCCGGCCGCGGATTGGCCGAGCGGGAGCAAATCGAGAAGGGAGGTCGATGGTGATGCACAAGAGACTCGGTGGTTTGCTGTTGTGGTGTGGCGTCGTCGTAACTTCGAGCCTCGCGGTCGGTTTGGCAGTGCACGCGCAAGAAGGCGACGAGTTTGGCCGCACCGGCCTTTACGTCGGAGCGATGGCGGCATACTCGTTCGAGAACTTCGATACCGGTTCTGCGAACGTCAGCGTGCATGGGACGGAAGGCTTCGATCTGCGGGTCGGTTACCGAGCTCACCCCAACCTCGCGATCGAAGGGAACACCCAGTACTTCAACAACCGGGCCATGATTGTGCGGGGAGGTCCAACCGCCGATTTGCTCGCGTGGGGCTTTTGGCTGAACGCAAAGTTGTACCCCCTTACGGGCCAGGTGCAGCCTTATTTGTTGCTGGGGCCAGGCTTTACCCACCTCGACGCGGGGCGCTCACGCGTGCTGGGGATCTCGCGGGATGACAACGGGTTCAGCCCCAAAGCCGGACTCGGCGTGGATGGATATTTGACCTCCAACATCGCCGTGACCGTGGAAGCATCGTACGTGTTTACGGTCGGGGATATCGAGAATACCGACCACATCCCCGTAAGCGCCGGCTTGACGTACCGATTCTAGTTGTAGGGGCGGTTCGCCAACCGCCCCTACAACACGCGGCAACGCGCGTGGTTCATCGGAACCCGCGCCCTACCGGCAGGCAATGTAGGGGCGACCCGGTGGGTCGCCCGGCGGGGGGGCGGTCCAGCGCAGGCACGTGGCGTTGCGTGGGCCGTGGTGCACGATCGCATCAGGGCGACGCGCCGCGTCGCCCCTACATGCACCACAGCATCGACCCTCACCCGGCGCTGCGCGCCGGCCTCTCCCTGCCAGGGAGAGGCGTCTTTTCTCTGCCGTGCAACTGCGAGGTGCAAACCGTCACTCCGTCGCACCAAGCCGCGTCGGCTCCTCTCCCTCGCCCTGGCTAGGGCGAGGGAGAGGATGAAAGGTGAGGGAGTGGGTCGAACGTCGATCCACGGCGACACCATCGACCCTCACCCGGCGCTGCGCGCCACCGGCAGGCAATGTAGGGGCGACCCGGTGGGTCGCCCGTGGGGTGCGGCGGGCGGGCCCCCCGGATGATGCGGTCGCACGACGACAGGGTCCACCCTCACCCGGCGCTACGCGCCGGCCTCTCCCTCGCAGGGAGAGGCGTCTTTTTTCTGCCGTGCAACTGCGATGTGCAAACCGTCACTCCGTCGCACCAAGCCGCGTCGACTCCTCTCCCTCGCCCTGGCTAGGGCGAGGGAGAGGATGAAAGGTGAGGGAGTGGGTCGAACGTCGATGCACGACGCAACCGACCCTCACCCGGCGCTACGCGCCCGACAACGAAATCCCTCCAACCGCCCCGATAAATTTCTTGCCGCGGGTTGGGCGTACCGGGGAAACATTTTTCGCGTGTCCTTCAGTGGTTCACCCTCGGGTGGCTTTGCTAAGGCGGTGAGCCATGCGCCGCATCGAATCGAAGATTCGACCCAGCTCCTCCGAGTTCCAAGAAAACCGTCGCTACCACGAGGGGCTCGCGGAGGAGTTACGCGAGCGGATTCGACTCGTGCAGCAAGGCGGGCCGCCCGATCAGCGACAGCGCCACCGTGAGCGCGGCAAATTGTTGGTGCGCGAGCGAATCGATGCGCTGGTCGACCCCGACACGCCGTTCCTCGAGCTATCGCCCCTCGCCGCCTGGGGCATGTACGACAACGAGGCTCCCAGTGCCGGGATCGTAACGGGCATCGGTGTCATCCACGGCCGCGAAACCATGATTGTCGCCAACGATGCCACCGTGAAAGGCGGAACGTATTACCCGCTCACCGTAAAAAAACACCTCCGGGCCCAGGAAATTGCCCTCGAAAACCGGTTGCCGTGTGTGTACCTCGTCGACTCCGGCGGAGCGTTTCTTCCGTTGCAGGCGGAAATTTTTCCCGACCGCGACCACTTCGGCCGGATTTTTTACAACCAGGCGCGCATGTCGGCCGCCGGGATTCCGCAAGTGGCCGTAGTGATGGGCTCGTGCACCGCCGGCGGGGCGTACGTCCCCGCGATGAGCGACGAAACCGTCATCGTGCAAGGCACAGGAACCATTTTCCTCGGCGGCCCGCCACTGGTGAAAGCCGCTACCGGTGAAGAGGTCACCGCCGAGGAGCTTGGCGGAGGCGATGTCCACACCCGGATCTCCGGCGTGGCAGATCATTTGGCGCTCAGCGACCACCACGCCCTGGAACTCACGCGCGGCATCTTTGCGAGCCTCGGGCCCGTGGAGCGCGCTCCGTTCGATGTCACCACGCCCGAGCCTCCCGCATACCCTCCCGAGGAGATTTACGGAGTTTTGCCCCGCGACCCGCGCAAGCCTTTCGACGTGCGGGAAGTGATTGCACGGCTGGTGGATGGCAGCCGCTTTCACGAGTTCAAAGCCCGTTACGGAACGACCATCGTCACCGGTTTTGCTCGCATCCATGGGTACCTTGTCGGAATCGTAGCCAACAATGGAATTTTGTTTTCCGAATCCTCCCTGAAAGCCACGCACTTCATCGAGCTGTGCGGCCAACGCGGCATCCCGCTGTTGTTCCTGCAAAACATCACAGGCTTTATCGTCGGCAAGCAGTACGAGCACGGTGGCATCGCGAAAGATGGGGCCAAAATGGTGCACGCAGTGAGTACCGTGGGCGTGCCCAAGTTTACGGTGATCATCGGCGCCTCCCACGGCGCTGGCAATTACGGCATGTGCGGCCGCGCGTACCAGCCGCGGCTGCTGTTCCTGTGGCCGAACGCGCGCATTTCCGTGATGGGCGGTGAACAAGCAGCGCAAACGCTACTCACGGTCAAGCTCCAGCAGCTCGCAGCACGAGGGCAAACCATGAGCCCCGAGGAACAAGAGGCGTTTCTCGCACCCATTCGAGCGAAGTACGAGGAAGAAAGCAGCGCCTACTATTCCACCGCGCGGCTGTGGGACGACGGGATTCTCGACCCGGTCCACACCCGCGACGTTCTTGGCTTCGCCTTGGCCGCTGCCCGGAACGCCCCCATCGAGCCTATGCGCCCTGGCGTCTACCGCATGTAAACACTGCGGCGACGATCCCCGTAGGAGTCGTTGGGGCGGTTCGCGAACCGCCCCAACGACATGCCATGTTGCATCGGATGCCGCGATGGAATCGCCGCTGCCAGGCGCCCGGCGGGATGACAGACGACGTGGACCCTCACAGGTCGCACGACCACAGGATCGACCCTCACCCGGCGCTGCGCGCCAGCCTCTCCCTACCAGGGAGAGGCGTCTTTTCTCTCCCGTGCAACTGCGATGTGCAAACCGTCACTCCGTGGCACCAAGCGACGTCGACTCCTCTCCCTCGCCCTGGCTAGGGCGAGGGAGAGGATGAAAGGTGAGGGAGTGGGTCGAACGTCGATGCACGACGACAGGGTCCACCCTCACCCGGCGCGGCGCGCCGGCCTCTCCCTGGCAGGGAGAGGCGTCTCTTTGTTGCTTCGTTGGAAACAGCCAGCAGCTTTCTGTCCGCTCACTCCACCCCAGCAAACCCCTCTCCAACGAACATCGCAGCACGCCCGGCGTACCAGTTGCCAGGGCGGTTCGCGAACCGCCCCTACGACACGCGGAAACGCGCGTGGTTCATCGGAACCCGCGCCCTTCCGGCAGGCAATGTAGGGGCGACCCGGTGGGTCGCCCGGCGGGGGCGCGGGCCGGCAGGACGCCCACCGCGGCGCGGCCGAACGATTTTTTGCCCGCACCTTCGGGGACCGCATCGCCCTTGCGCTGCCCTTGGTTTTGTGTGGCGCAATGTGCCTGCTGCCGCCATGCCCGTGCAGCGACCGCAGGCACTTCGGCCGCAGCCGCGCTCCCTCAAGGTACGTCCACCCGCAAAACCTCACCGGCAACGACAACTTCGTACCGTCGGTGCGCAGGTGGGGGCACCTTCCAGCTTCCCGCAAACTCGCCATCTGCGGCAACTTCGTCCGGTGGCAGCCCATCGTCGCGGAACACCAGCTCGCCCGCCGTGCTGCTGCTCGGTGCGGTTTGGCGCACCGTAGCGGGCGGTACCGCGAGAGCGTAGGCGCAATCGATGCTCAACACGCGGACGACCAACGTCTCTTCAGGCCAAAGGCTCACCACGTCTCTTACGGGAAGAAGCCGGCGAACGACCCTTCTTCCGACGCACCGCAGGGACCCCTCGCCGTTCTCTCCCCAAGCTCGTACCCGTCGTCCGCTCACCAGGGCACACGTTGGCTGATCGCCACACGCAACCGGCGCGCCGCCAGCGAGAACGAGGTTTCTCAAAGCAGCCCACGACCGTGTGGGGTCTTGTGCTGCCAGCAAGGCGACGAGTCCGGTTACATGCGCGGCCGCGGGAGAACTTCCCCCAGGCATGACGCTCCGGCCTCCGCCTGGGGTCAGCACAGGAATGTCCACGCCAGGAGCCGCCACGTGTACGCGGCGCTTGCCGTAGCGGTACAGCACGTTGCCGAACTTGTCGGAGCCGGTCACCGAGAGAATGTTCGACAGCGGATAGCTCGCCGGGTAAAAGGGACAGTCCTGCTCGGAGTCGTTGTCTTGCCGGCCGTTGCCAGAAGAGGCCACCACGAGAACACCGCGGTCGCGCAGCCGGGCAATGGCTCGCTCGGCTGCGCAGTCGCAGCAGTCGGATCCGAACGAAAAGTTCACCGCGGCAATGCGGATGTGCTCCTGATCGATCAACCCGGCCAGCCAGTCTAAGCACTGCACCGCTTCTTCCGCCTTGCCCGTGCTCGCGCCACCGATCGCGCAAGGAATCAGTTGCGCACCCCACATCACTCCGTCGATTCCGACGCCGTTGTCGCCCGTCGCCGCGATGATTCCCGCCATGGCTGTGCCGTGGGCGGCATCGGAGTTGTCTTGCGAGGACGCAGAATTTCTCGACCAAGGCGCGAGGCGCCCCTGCAAGTCGGGATGCGAGGTGTCGATGCCCGTGTCGATCAGCGCAACGTACACCTTGTGGTTCTCCAGAGGAGTTTGCGGCCAACCGAGTGCTTGCCACGCTTGCAGTGCGCGCATCTCGCGGAGATTCCATGCCGCTCCGGGCAGCGGTGTCGCCGGGGCAAACAACGGCGACGGCGTGTTCCCCGCGGCCAACGGTGTCGCTGCCGCGCCGTGAAGGTTCCGCGACGAGCGAAGGCGGTTCCGCGACACGAGATTCGAGTCGAAAGCGCTGGTCGAAGACCCGTAAACCGAATGCGCTCGATCGAAGGTACCGAAGTGTTCCGAGCCGCTGCTATTGCCCGAGCAACGGCAGCGCTCGGGGCAACTGCAAGTGGGCGTGGCAAGCGGCACCGATCCTCCCCCGGGCGAGGCCGCGGAAGGTGGCGGAACCGTCGGGCTCCGGGTAGCCGTCGGTAAAGCCTGTGCGCACGTAGCCGCACACGCCCACTGCACGGCAAGAACGAAGCCCAACGTTGCCCACCGGCGGGGGCGGCACTCGAACGCTCGTCTGAGGTTCATCGGACACTCGCTTTCCAGCGTGGTGCGGCACCGCGCCAGTGGCGAATGCGCAATGGGCCCGCGCTCCAGCCAGGCGTATCACGTTCCAAGGAGAAAGCGCAACGTTCGCGGAGTTGCCGGACCTACCCTTGCTTCCCGGGCAAAACACCCTGCAAAGTTGCGCTCGACCTCGCGCAGGAAAAATAAAGTTGCCCGCGCGCTTGTGTTCCAGGAGCGCGGAGTGATAGGCGACGCCCATTCTCTCCGCTTCCCGAGAAAGGAGCCTTTCATGCCTCTATCCCCCCTCGCCGAACTTGTGAGCAAGCTCACAACCCAGCCACACGCGAGCGGCCTCACCAATCGCAAGGAGTTCAATCGCGACCCGACGGCCGACTTGTGTACGCTCTCCCCAGCGGAAGTGGAGGCCTTCCTGCAGCTGCGCAAAGGACCCATTGCCCTGCAAGTGTTGACCGATCTCATCGGCGCCGATCCCACGTTGCGGGGCAACGCCGCGGACGTGCGCGACTACATTTTGTGGCTGTACGAGTACAGTCGTTGGGACTGGGACCCCAGCGAGGAAGGTGAATACAAGAAGGGATTCTCTCCACCCAATTCCCTGGTGGCCGCTTATCCCGACCCAGTGTGCCAGATCGAGGCGGTTGTGTTGCGCAAGGCAAAGCCATCGGCTCCGGGAAGTCTGGAGGTTTACGGGGAAGGGTTTCTGCCTGGCCGCACCGCTGTGGAGGTGCTTGCCGACGCATCCGGCACTTCCGTGCTGCGGGTGCAGAGCAACCCCGAGGCGGGTTCTACATTCAGAGGGGGCAAGATCGTGGTGACGCCGTTCGCGCTGCCTCCGGGTGCGTACCGTGCGAACGTAAAAATCGATCTTGGAGACGGCTGGGAATTCACCATCGACTCTCCCGTGGCGAATACGCGCTTCACGGTCGCCTAGCGCCCGGCAGCGCGGAGTTGTGCGCGGTGCCACGCATGTCACCGGCCTCCATGCTCGCGGCCGGCGGCGCGGTCCCCGCGGTCCTATGCCCGGCGGAAGAATACGCCTCTTTGCTGGCGTTTCTCGCCGAACTGCCCCCTTGCGCTCAAAGCGTCGGCCTCGAATGTGGACTGCAAACGGTTGGCGACGTGCAGGCTACGGGCATCGGTGTGGCGCGCGACCACGCTGGTGCCCACGCGTTGGTGCCAGCGCCGGGAAACCCCCGGTTGCTACAGCTCGCACGACGATTTCCCGCATGGCGTCCGTTGCTCGAGTTTGCCGCCGCGTGGGTTTGCGACCTTAGCACCGCGGTTCGCCGCCGCGTTCCTTTTCTCTTTCTCGAATTCGATCGGGCTGGCGAAGAGTGGAGCACGGTTCCGTGCACGTTCGTGGCGTTAGACTGGCCGCTTGCGGAACTGGACGCGCGCTTCCGGCAACAAGCCCCACTGGCGTTGCCCGGCTTCACGTCCATCGTGCAAATCCTGGCCCGTTTGGGCACGCGGCCCACGAGCGACCAGGTACGCCAACTTGCACGTTGCTTGCAGCTTCTTCCGGCAGGCGGCGTGTGGGCTCACGTCGGCGTACTCGCCGGCCGCGCGGTTGGCGACCCGCGCATGTCGCTCTTGGTCCCCGCACGTGCGGTGGCGGCATATCTCAGCGCAGTGAGCCGCACTGCTGACGACAACGGTGCCGCCCTCGTGCTCGAGCGGTACGCGCGAACCTGCCACTTCGGTCGCGGCCCTCAGCGCGTACAGGTGGATTTTGACGTGGGGGAACAAACAGCCACCCGCGTGGGACTGAGTCTCTTGCCGGGCGAACCGGCCGGGTGGCACGGCTTGTTCGCGCAACTGGTGGCCGACGGCTTGGCTGACGAGCGTTGCGCGGCAGCGGCGCTCGACTGGCAACGCGCATCGCTGGAGGAACATCCACCCAGCGGCCAGCGGTTCCTCAGCCATGTGAAGGTCGTTCTTCAAAAAGGCGCCGCTCCGTCCGCAAAGCTGTACTTCGGAGTGGCGGAACCCGAAACCCGCGTTCGTCCCCAATAGGGAGCCCGCTCGTCCCCGCACGAAGGGCGTGTTGCTGCCCCGCCACGCAACGCCTGCGCCCGGAGCGCGTTCGTTTCCGGCATTTCCTCGTGTGGCCGGGAACTGAACAAGCCTCGGCACCGCACGCAGCAGCCACGCTGCGCGCAGGGGCGAGGCTTGCTCCTTCGTGCACCCTGGAGTCGCTGCGGGTGTGATGGTAACAAGGCCATCAGGGCTTCGTGCAAGGAAGCCGAACTGCATCGATAGAAAGGACCCGCTGATGGCACAGGAGCGACTGCAACCAATCGAACCGAAAGACGCCCAGCGTCTCGTAGATGCCATGGCAGCCGTGCTGGACGAGGCGATGGCTGTGGCCCGCAAGCGAACGGATTACGGCAAAGCCATCGACGAGGAACAAGTGCACTGCGAACGCCTAGCGTACGCCGCCACCGAGCTCCAAGCGGCGCGCGACCTGCTGCAGTACGCCGAGGCAGCTCGGGGCCAATCCCCCGAGGCCTCCGTGTACGCCGAGATGGCCGCGGTCTTTGCCGGAGAGGTCGCGCAAAAGCTCACCGCGGCCGTGGATGCGCACTACACGGATTTTGGAGTGAGCCCGGAGCGCTGGAACGAAACCCTCGGCAACCCGGAAACCAAACGCCTGCTCCGCGCGGCAGTGGACGATGCGCGGGTGCGGGCAATCGGCCGGCACGTGATCGAAACGCGTGGGGCGAATCACTCCTGGTTGGAGAACGAACTTGCCGCCATGACCCGCGATTCCGTGCGCCAGTTCGCCGAAGCGGAAGTGCTTCCGCTTGCCGAGCGGATTCATCGTCACGACGAACTCGTTCCCGACGATTTGATCCGGAAGATGGCCGAGCTTGGCTTTTTCGGTATGTCGGTTCCCGAGCAATACGGCGGCGGGGGGATGGGAAACCTCCCCATGATCATTACCACCGAGGAACTCTCGCGCTGCTCGCTGGCAGCCGCCGGTAGCCTCATTACGCGCCCGGAAATACTCACCAAGGCGCTGCTGAAAGGCGGAACCGAGCGGCAAAAGCAACGCTGGCTCCCGCCCATCGCGCGCGGCGAGATCATGGTCGCCGTTTCGGTCACCGAGCCGGATACGGGCTCCGACGTGGCCTCCATCAAGTGCCGCGCCACCGAAGCCGAGGTGGCTGGCCAAAAGGGCTACGTGATCGACGGTGCCAAGGCCTGGTGCACGTTCGCTGGCCGAGCCAACGTACTGGCGCTGCTGGCACGTACCGATCCCGACCCGAAGAAGGCTGCACGCGGATTGTCGCTCTTCATCGTGCCCAAGGATCCGTTTTACGGCCACAGCTTCGAGATGCGTCAGCCGACGGGCGGGGTGCTGACAGGGAAGGCAGACTCCACCCCGGGCTATCGCGGGATGCACTCGTTTACCTTGAACTTCGAGCGCTACTTCGTGCCTGCGGAAAACTTGGTGGGCGAAGAGGGACAGAAGAACAAGGGCTTCTACTTGCAAATGGCTGGTTTTGCCGCAGGTCGATTGCAAACCGGCGGGCGCGCCACGGGCCTAGCGCAAGCGGCGCTGGAGCGGACAGCCGAGTATGCCAACGACCGCAAGCAGTTCGGCCAGCCGATCGGCCAGTTCCAGCTCACCCAGTACAAGCTCGGGCGCATGGCCACCCACATCATGGCCGCACGCCAGCTCACGTACGCGGCGGCTCTGGCGATGGACCGCGACGAGTCCGTGTCGCTCGAGCCAGCCATGGCCAAGTTGTTTGCCTCCGATGTGGCCGTTTGGGTGACGCAAGAAGGCCAGCTCCTGCACGGCGGCTGGGGCTACGCGGAGGAGTTTCCCATCTCGCGCTACGTGGTGGATGCGACCGTGCTGCCCATCTTCGAAGGCGTGAAGCCAATTCTGGAACTCAAGGTCATCGCCCGCCAACTGCTGGCGTAGCCGAGGAGCGGAGCCCCGGTTTTTCCACACGCGCAAGCTGTTAAAAGGAGTGACCTATGAGCAAGCAAGGTGATCGAGCCGACCTGGAACGCTGGCGGCAACTCGCCACAGAAGAACGCAAAGGGCGCAGCCCCGACGAGCTCGTATGGCACACGCCGGAAGGAATCGACGTCAAACCCCTGTACACCCGCGCTGACGTCGAAGACCTGGAGTTCCTCGACACCATCCCCGGCGATTTCCCGTTCATTCGCGGTCCCCGAGCCACGATGTACGCGGAGAAGCCGTGGACCATCCGCCAATACGCCGGCTTCTCCACCGCGGAGGAATCCAATGCGTTTTACCGTGCGTGCTTGGCCCAAGGGCAAATGGGATTGTCCGTCGCGTTCGACCTGGCCACGCACCGCGGGTACGATAGCGACCATCCCCGCGTGGTCGGCGACGTAGGCAAGGCGGGCGTGGCGATCGACTCGGTCGAGGACATGAAAATCCTCTTCGACGGAGTGCCGCTGGACAAGATGTCCGTGTCGATGACCATGAACGGGGCGGTGCTCCCCGTGCTCGCGAGCTTCATTGTCGCAGGCGAAGAGCAAGGCGTGCCGCGCGCCAAACTCACGGGTACGATCCAAAACGACATCCTCAAAGAGTTCATGGTCCGCAACACCTACATCTATCCGCCTGGTCCCTCCATGCGCATCGTTGCCGACATCATCGAGTACACCGCCAAGGAGATGCCCAAATTCAATTCCATTTCGATTTCCGGCTACCACATGCAAGAAGCCGGGGCGACCTGCGACTTGGAGCTGGCCTTTACCCTGGCGGACGGCTTGGAGTACGTCCGCGCTGCCTTGTCGAAGGGACTCGACATCGACGACTTTGCTGGCCGGCTTTCCTTCTTCTTTGCCATCGGCATGAACTTCTACATGGAAATCGCCAAACTGCGGGCCGCCCGACTGTTGTGGGCCACGCTGATGAAGCGGTTGTTCCAGCCGAAAAAGCGCACCTCGCTCATGCTGCGCACGCACTGCCAAACCTCGGGCGCAAGCCTCACCGAGCAAGACCCGTTCAACAACATCGTGCGTACGACCATCGAGGCCATGGCCGCGGTGTTCGGTGGCACCCAAAGCTTGCATACCAATTCGTTCGACGAGGCCATCGCGCTGCCGACCGATACCTCTGCCCGCATCGCGCGGAACACCCAGCTCATCCTGCAACTGGAAACCGGAATTCCCAAGGTCATCGATCCCTGGGGCGGCTCGTACTTCATGGAGTCGCTCACCCATGCCCTGGCCCGCAAGGCCATGAACATCATCGAGGAGGTCGAGGCGATGGGGGGGATGGTCAAGGCCATCGAGGCCGGCATGCCGAAACTCCGCATCGAAGAAACCGCTGCTCGTCGTCAAGCACGGATCGACCGCGGCGAAGACATCATCGTGGGCGTGAACAAGTACCGCCTTCCGGAAGAACCGGAGATCGACATCCGAGAAATCGACAACACCGCGGTGCGAGAGCGACAAATTGCGCGCTTGAAGCACATTCGCGCAACCCGCGATCAGGCCAAGGTGCAGGCCGCTTTGGACGCTCTGACGCGGTGCGCGGAAACGGGCGAAGGGAACTTGTTGGCCCTTGCGATCGAGGCGGCGCGCGCTCGCGCCACGGTGGGAGAAATCTCGGCAGCCTTGGAAAAGGTGTGGGGACGCTACCAAGCGGAAGTGCGCTCCATCTCCGGGGTGTACGGCGGGCAATATGCTGACGACCCGGAGTGGCAACAGCTCCGCAGCGAGGTCGACGCCTTCGCCCGCGAGCACGGCCGGCGCCCGCGCATCCTGATCGCCAAGATCGGCCAGGACGGGCACGACCGCGGTGCCAAGGTGATCGCTACCGCTTTTGCCGATCTCGGCTTCGATGTGGACATCGGCAGCTTGTTCCAAACCCCTGAAGAAGTTGCCCGCCAAGCCGTGGAAAACGACGTGCACGTGATTGGCGTGTCGACCCAAGCCGGTGGCCACAAAACCCTGGTGCCGCAACTGATCCGCGAACTCGAGCGCCTCGGTGCCGGCGACATTCTTGTCACCGTGGGCGGCATTATCCCGCAGCGCGACTACAAGTTCCTCGAGCAAGCCGGCGTGAAGGCAATTTTCGGCCCCGGCACTCACGTGCTCAAAGCCGCTCGGCGCGTGCTCGAACTGGTGCGCGCTGCCAGCGAGCCTGCGCCAAAGGTTGCCAGCGCGTGAACCGCCCGTTTTCCTCGGTAGAAGCTTTGGCCGAGGGCGTACAATCCGGAAACCGCCGCGCTCTGGCCAAAGCCATCACCTTGATCGAGAGCACACGGCCCGACCACCGCGAGCAAGCCCAGAAACTTCTCGAGCGCATCCTTCCGGCCACCGGGCAGGCTTACCGCATCGGGGTGAGCGGCGTGCCCGGGGTCGGGAAAAGCACGTTCATCGAGTCGTTCGGTCTGCACGTCATTCGGCATGGGCACCGAGTGGCGGTGCTCGCGGTCGACCCCTCCAGTGCCATTTCTGGCGGCAGTATCCTCGGGGATAAAACCCGGATGGCGCGCCTTTCGGTGGCGGAGGAGGCGTTCATCCGCCCGAGCCCTTCGGGCGGTTCGTTAGGGGGCGTCGCGCGCCATACGCGCGAAGCCATCTTGCTTTGCGAGGCCGCCGGCTTCGATGTCGTGCTCGTCGAAACGGTTGGCGTGGGACAATCGGAATTTACCGTTGCCTCCATGGTCGACTTCTTCCTGGTTCTTATGCTCGCTGGTGCAGGCGACGAGTTGCAGGGAATCAAGAAAGGCATTCTCGAACTGGTCGATGCCCTCGCGATCACCAAGGCAGACGGGGACAATCTCGTGGCCGCCGAACGCGCCGCCGCCGAGTACCGCACCGCACTGCGCTTGTTCCGCCACCACCACGGTTCCTGGGAACCGCCGGTGGTGACCGTCAGTGCGCTCACCGGCAAAGGCATCGATACGGTGTGGGAACTCGTGCGCGAACACCACGCGCAACTGAGCGCCAGCAGCGAACTACGCCGCAAGCGCGAGGCACAGCAGCAAAAGTGGTTCTGGGACATGGTGCGCGAGGGCGTTCTCGAGCATTTTCTTGCCCGTCACGACGTGCAAGCACTGTTGCCAGAGCTGGAACGCGCCGTCGTAGAACATCGCGTAAGCCCTACCGACGCTGCCCGCCGCCTCCTCGCCCTGCTGGACGAACAACAAACGCAATGCACGGCCGCGCCGCGCCCGGGGTCATCGTGATTCCCGGCAACCGATGGGTGCGGGTTCCGGACCCGCCCCTACAACGAGAACGCTGGACCGCATCGGCGAATCCATTGCCACCAATCTGACCGCCGGGCGTTGTAGGACCGACCCTCACCCGGCGCTGCGCGCCGGCCTCTCCCTGGCAGGGAGAGGCGTCTTTTCTCTCCCATGCAACTGCGATGTGCAAACCGTCACTCCGTCCCACCAAGCCACGTCGACTCCTCTCCCTCGCCCTGGCTAGGGCGAGGGAGAGGATGAAAGGTGAGGGAGTGGGTCGAGCGGCGATCCACGGCGACACCAACCCTCACCCGGCGCTGCGCGCCGGCCTCTCCCTCGCAGGGAGAGGCGTCTTTTCTCTCCCGCGCAACTGCGATGTGCAAACCGTCACTCCGTCGCACCAAGCCACGTCGACTCCTCTCCCTCGCCCTGGCTAGGGCGAGGGAGAGGATGGAAGGTGAGGGAGTGGGTCGAACGTCGATCCACGACGCAACCGACCCTCACCCGGCGCTGCGCGCCGGCCTCTCCCTGGCAGGGAGAGGCGTCTCTTTGTTGCTTCGTTGGAAACAGCCGGCAGCTTCCTGTCCGCTCACTCGACCCAGCAAACCCCTCTCCGCCCCTTCGGGGGCGGAGAGGGTGTGGGTGAGGTGGGGGCGCAACCATCGTACTGCGACGCACCGCGTCGCCCATACGTGCTGTGCGTGCGGCCGCGTGCATGTACCAGCAAACATGGCAGCACGCCCAGCGTACCGCTTGTAGGGGCGGTTCGCGAAGCGCCCCTACAACGAAATTCCACCAACGCCCCGACAAATCACACGCCCCCTACCGGGCGGAAACGATTTCCAGGACCAGGCCTTCGCTGGGGCCGAGGTGCCAGCGTGTGCCCGGGCCGGGGTCGCGGTCGGTCGTGGTGGCGAACCAAACCGTGGCGGCGTGGGGGACTTCCACCGTGGCCGACTCGTCGCCGAAATTCAGCGCGATCCACAGGCACTGCTCAGGATGTTTCCTCTCATAAAGGAACACCCCTGCGGGCGACGGCAAACTGCGGTAACTCCCGGCGAGCAACGCTGGGCTTTGTTTCCGCTTCCAGATGAGCGTGCGATCAAACTGCAGCAGCGAATTCGGGCTCGCCAGTTGCGCGCGCACGTTGCACGCTTCGTAGCCAGGCGCCACGGGAAGCCACGGCTCCACGCGGGAAAAGCCGGCGTAAGGCTCATCGCTCCACTGCATCGGCGTGCGCTCCGGGTCGCGTCCCAGCCCCGGGAAGCGCTTGCCGACCGGATCGCAAATCCGCTCCGGCGGAATCACGCCGTCGCGCATCCCGATTTCCTCGCCGTAGTACAGGAACGGCGTGCCGCGCAGGGTGAGCAACAGCATGGCCGCGAGGCGCGCACGCGCCTCGCCTAAGGTGGGGTGGTCGAAGCGGGTGCGGTGGCGCGGCGCATCGTGGCTGGAAAGCACGTAGGTCGGCTGCGCCTTCGCCGGCAGCAACGACTCGATCGTTTCCACCTCGGTGCGGAACGCCTCGGCATCCCACGGGCTCCACAAAAACCGAAAATTGAACGCCAAGTGCAGTTCGTCTTCGCCGTCGCCGTAGTACCGGGCCACGCGCTCCGGGTCGAAGATGTACACCTCGCCCACCAGCATGCGCTCTCCGTAGCGATCCAACAACCGCCGCCAACGCCGGATGATGTCGTGGACCTCGGGCTGGTCCTCGTCGTAGCGGTGGATTTGCCCGCCCAAATGAAAAACCGGATGCTCCTCCTCCGGCGGAGGCTTGGGATTGTCGCTAAGGGCAGCGTCCTTGACGAGTTTGTGGATCACGTCGACCCGAAACCCATCCACGCCGCGGTCGAGCCAAAACCGCAACACGTCTTCCATGGCGCGCACCACCTCCGGGTTGCGCCAATTCAAGTCGGGCTGCTCCGGCAGGAACGAGTGCAAATAGTACTGCCCGGTGGCGGGGTCGAACGTCCACGCCGGACCCCCGAACGAACTCACCCAGTTGTTGGGCGGACCGCCGTCCGGTTGCGGGTCGCGCCAGATGTACCAGTCGCGCTTGGCATTGTGCCGGCTTGCACGCGACTCGCGAAACCATGGGTGCTCGATCGAGGTGTGGTTCGGTACGAAGTCGAGAACGATCTTGATGCCGCGACGGTGGGCTGCCTCGACGAGGCGATCGAACGCACGCAAGTCGCCGAACAACGGGTGGACGTCGCAGTAATCGGCCACGTCGTAGCCGAAGTCGTGCATGGGCGAGGGGTATATGGGCGTCAGCCACAAAGCATCCACGCCAAGCGAACCTGGCGTGCCGTCGTTCAAGTAATCGAGCCGGGAACGGATGCCCTCCAGGTCCCCGACCCCGTCGTCGTTCGAGTCTTGGAAGCTGCGCACGTAAATCTCGTAAAAAACCGCCGTGCGCCACCACTCCGACATGGGCACGTCCTGCCTTCAAGCCGCGTCGTCGAGCAGCACCGCGTTGGGAGAGTTCATTCGTCCCTCCTCCCACGCCGCGCGACCTTGATACGCGTGCGCCGACTCCACCTGCTCCGCGGGCCACACCGCGTCGGCGTGCGCATGCTCGCTTGCGCAACGGGGGTCGCCACACTCGACTTGCGTCACGCGCACGTGCTGCTCGTCAACCATTTCGACCACGCGGCCGTACAGCGGGTACGGCGCGTATCGCGGCAAACACACCAAGGTTCCTGGGGCGATGTGCATGGCCCACTGGTAAACTGCGCCCGCTGTCAATGCAACGTGCTCGCTGTCACAGCCGGCCACGGCCTCTGCGAACCGTAGCCTCCGTGTTCTTCTGCGACACAACCCATAGGGCTCGGAGGGCGCGCTAGGGATTGTGAGGTTCCGGTGGATCCGGACCGGTCCCCACGACTTCAACCGGGCCCGCGCGCTCGTCCACGAACTTCGGTTGTATCGCAGGCATCGTTCTGCGAGTTGTCCGGTCCGCAGCATGGGAACGAGCATCTTGTGTGCGGCCACTGGCCGCACTTTTCCAGCGTTTTTCGGGTTGCTTCGGCTGGATCGATCGGGTAGCAGGGAGCTTCGACTTTGCTGGAGGTGGATTCATGGGGAAGACGCAGGTCACATCGTGTCGCTGGAGCACTTTGCTGCTCGTGGCGGTGCTCGTAGCACCATTGGCGGCGGTGCCAGGCAGGGCGCAGGTTCCTTGCAACCCGGCAAACCCGTGCATGACTGCCGGGACGTGCGACGCAAACGGCCGCTGCGTGGGCATCCCTCGGGACAACGGGAGCCCTTGCAACGATTTCAACCCGTGCACGGAGAACGACCAGTGTGTAGACGGCTTGTGCCGCGGGACGCCCGTAGCCGACGACACTCCGTGCACCGATGTTTTGGGGAGCTGCACCACGAACGATCGCTGCCAGTTTGGTTTTTGCCTCGGAGACCTGGTTTGCGACCTGCCCTCGAATCGTTGCATTTCGACCTGCAACCCCCTCACCGGCAGTTGTGGCACGTTCGAGATTCCTTGCTCCGACCCCTGTAAAACGGGCGGCGCGTGCGACCCGGAAACCGGGGGGTGCACGTTCTCGGGCAACCAACCCGACGGCACGCCTTGCGACGATGGCAACGAATGCACGGTGAACGACGCTTGCGTCGCAGGAGAATGCCGCGGCCAGCCGGCGACTCAGGAGACGCCATCGGGCTCTCCCACTCCGACCGCTACGCCAGAAGCCACCCCGACCGTCACGGCCACACCCGAGGAAACCCCGACACCCACACCGGAAGCGACGCCCACCGCGGAGGAGAGCCCCACCGCTACGCCGGAGGCCACACCGACCGCGGAGGAATCGCCCTCGGCTACACCGGAGGTGACGCCGACGGCCGAGGAAACCCCGACGGCTACACCCGAGGTGACACCGACCGCGGAAGAAAGCCCGACAGCCACACCAGAAGTGACACCAACTGCGGAAGAGAGCCCCACAGCCACACCAGAACCGACCCCGACTGCCGAGGAATCGCCCACGGCCACACCGGAGGTGACGCCGACGCCTGAGGAAACCCCGACGGCTACGCCGGAGGTCACGCCGACGGTGGAAGAAAGTCCCACGCCTTCACCCGAGGTGACACCCACCGTGGAGGAGACGCCCACCGCAACACCGGAGGTGACACAGACGCCTGAGGAGACGCCCACGGCTACACCCGAGGCGACCCCCACCGCCACCCCACGCGTACCGCCGAGCTGCGTGGGCGATTGTAACGGCGACGACTCGGTCACCATCGACGAACTCATCCGCGGGGTGAACATCCTGCTCGAGCGGATCGACGTGAGCGCCTGCATGGCTATGGACGCCGATGGCGACGGCAGTGTCACGGTAGACGAAATCGTGATCGCGGTCGGCTTTGCATTGGACGGCTGCCCCTGACCTAGGGCACGGCAGCGTCGTCGCTGTAAGGGGCACGGCGTCCCCGTGCCCCGGTACGCTCGTGCACCCCGGCCCTGGACGAGCCAACAGGTCCGCCGTGCGCCCGCCGCCCCCGCCGGGCGACCCACCGGGTCGCCCCTACATCGCCCGCCGGGAGGGGTTTGGTCGGTGGAGTGAGGGGACAGAACGCTCCTACGTGTTCCCAACGAGGCAACAAAAAGACGCCTCTCCCTGCCAGGGAGAGGCCGGCGCGCAGCGCCGGGTGAGGGTCGATGGTGTCGCCGTGGATCGCCGTTCGACCCACTCCCTCACCTTTCATCCTCTCCCTCGCCCTAGCCAGGGCGAGGGAGAGGAGTCGACGTCGCTTGGTGCGACGGAGTGACGGTTTGCACATCGCAGTTGCACGGCAGAGA
>Ga0101945_1001271_pt1 | contig 27198 bp, 29 predicted proteins | sample DewCreD2012metaG_2_FD_75246 | JGI IMG/M metagenome (GOLD analysis project Ga0101945, IMG submission 75246) | Hot spring sediment bacterial and archeal communities from British Columbia, Canada, to study Microbial Dark Matter (Phase II) - Dewar... ... | reverse complement strand
TCAGGTCCACAGCGTCGGAGCGGACGTCCTCGTAGGAGAACTCCACCTTGCGCGCCCGGGCGAACGCCCCCTCCAGGGCGACCGTGATCGGCGCCAGGGCGGCCAGGAAGTTGAGCAGGAGGCGCAGGGCCACTCCCACGTCTAGAGCGTCCGTATGGCGGCCGGTGAGCTGCGCCACCCGCTCGTCGCGCGTGGTCAGCGGCGGCGCGGCGTCGCCGACAACGAGCCGTGTCAGGGAGCCGAGCTGTCGGGCGCGTCCCCCGGGCAGGCGTCCCACCAGGTCCAGGGGCGCGATGCGCTCTCGAGGAAGCAGCAGGGTGGTGTAGCCCAGGCTGCGCAGGAAGTCGACGGAGCTCTCTCGGCAGGCCATGATGCTGCGGTGAGGATAGGCGAATGGAGCGCCATTCTCCTCTCCTCGGCAACCTACCCTCTTCTTGCTCCCTTGTCATCGAGCCAGGACTGCCACCCCTGCTCCAGACCCTCGCCCGGTGGCCCATCACTGTGCTCGCTGGCTCCCGCCAGGCGGGAAAGACTACGGTGGTGCGCGAGCTCATGCTGTGAACTCGGGCGGCCCCAGGGCCGGAGGGGCCGGTGTCCGGGAAATCGGCTGGAAAGAGTGGCCACACCAGGGCTGGGGTTGGAAGGGTCAGGGCGGGGCCTCTTGGGAGCCGCCGCGCAAGGTCGGCGTTGAAAATCGGATGAGCTCTCTCCGACGGGAGGACTTCGGGAATCCAAAACGGAATCTCGGATCAAAACGTGCCGGGTACGGAGTCGTTCGAACACCACGGGGGGAGGTGGCGACGATGCCGCCGTGGCGGTCGGCGTCTACAAAAGTGAGACTTCTTCAGCGGGTCGCTTTCTTTGAGGGTCTCTCGCCGCGTCAACTGGGCCAGGTGGCTCGCATTACGGATGAGGTTGAGGTGGCAGCGGGCAAACGGTTGGCCACTGCGGGCGACACCGGCCGGGAACTCTTCGTGATTGTGGAAGGCCGCGCGGTGGCAAGAACTCCCCAAGGGCGGACGGTGCGACTCGGGCCCGGTCAGTTCTTCGGGGAGATCGGTCTGATTGATGGCGGTCCGAGGTCGGCGACGGTTGAGGCTTCCACTCCGATGCGTCTGCTGGTCATCGGCCAGCGTGAGTTCTGGGGGCTCCTTGCTGCGGCGCCGCCCATCGCTAGGCGAATCATGCAGACACTGTCACAACGGCTTCGGGAGGCCGATGCGGCGTTTTCGGCCTGCAGCTAGAGCATGCAGACCGATGCGTACCTGCGGTGCAAACCCGTGCGTCTGGCGATGTTCGGCGAGCGTGCGCTGAATGTCCACGGCGCACTCCAGGGCGTCTTGAACGCTGCCAAACGCGACGAGGAAGCCGTCGCCCGTGTGGTCAATCTCTTCCCCGCCGTGACTAGCAAACAACGTGCGGAGCGTCTGATCATGCCATCGCAGCACATCCTGCAACCGTCCCCCTCCGCGCGGCAGGCTTCGCCAAGCAGCATCCTCGCTTTTGCCGCTTCGTAAGGCGCATCGATAGCCTGCCACAACTGCACGCTTTGCTTCAAATGTCGTCTGGCCGACCCCGGATCACCTGCAGCCAGGTCTACTGCGGCTCGCGGCCAAGTTCGTGGGCCTCCCGGAATGCCTCCTCTGCCGCGGGGAGGTCGCCCATGCGGAGCCGGATCTCGCCGATTTCGTAGAGAGCCGCAGCATAATAGCCAACGTTGAACTCCCGGAGCTCGTCGCACGCGCGGCGGGCTTCCCGCTCGGCCTCTGCCCAGGCTCCCCGGAGGCGAATGATCTCGGCGCGGTACACTCTACACATACCTGGGAAGCCCTTGATGGCCTGCCGTTCGCAGCAGCGCTTGGCCGCCTCAGTCCACTCCCCTGCCCGCCGGTAGTCGGCCAGCTCCTCACAGGCCGCGATCGTGTTGCAGTAGATCGCCGCGGTGACCCAGGCAGTCAGCTCCCCCGCAACTGCGGCCACGGTCGCCTCGTCCATCATCGCCGTGCCCTCGCTCACACGACCCATCCTCGCGAGAATCCGTCCCTGGTCGCAGCCAAGCCTGCGCGACGGCGTTCTCGCGCTTGCTGAAGTAGTCCCTGACCAGCTCGGTGGCTACATACCCGGCACGTCGGTGGCTTCCGCCGTCAAGATAGGCTCTGTAGGCTCGCTCTCTCGCTTCGATGCAGTCGGCAAGCCGTCCGGTCCACCAGGCGGCTTCTGCCAAGCGTTCCAGATCCGCGGGGGCGAGAGGTCCTCCGCGGTCGGCACTACGGAGGAGGTCAAAGCCCTCTTTCCACGCGTGCCGACCGATAGCTTCTCGCCCGGACCGCAATTTGTCCGCGGCGGCGTTGCTCATCACGTGGCAGTGCTCCGGGAGATCCCCAAAGACTCCGGGGATCTCCCGGCCATCCGTCAGCCCTCCAGCGCCACGGTCACCGGAACGGGGTTGCGGATGATGTCAAGCACCGGCGAGGTTTTCTGGACGTAGTCGCACAGCTCGACGACCTTCTTGCGTGGGGCGTCGGTCTTGACCCGGTAGGAGAGGCGGATGTTCTGGAAGCCCGCCCGCGTCTGATCGGAGAGCCCCAGGAAGCCGTGCAGGTCCAGGTCCCCCTCCAGCTTGAACTGCAGGCTCTCGACCTTGATCCCCTGGGCGGCAGCATTGTAGATAAACCCCACGGCCAGGCAGGAGGCCAGGGCGTGGAGCACCGCCTCCACCGCATTGGGTGCGGTGTTGCTTCCCAGCAGCACCGGCGGCTCGTCGCCTTCCAGGACGAACGGTCTGGTACGGGAGGTATCCTCCTGTCCGGCTCCATAGAAGCCCTGAATTGTCGTTCGGGACCGCCCGCCGTCCACCCAATCACTGGTCGCCCGGAACGTGAACCGTGCCAGATCCGGATTGGCCTTGACGGCGTTGACGGTCGCCACCAGTTGCCCCACGTTGACCCCGTTCAGGATGGTCTGCGTGGCCATGCTCATCCCCCCTTGTACGTTCGGTTCTCAGAACGAGACCACCCGGTCATGTTCCGCCACCAGCGCCGCGAACTGCCTGGGCGTGATGAACTGCCCATTCTTGCCCTGCAGGTCCTGCTCGGTCACCGCACGGGCGGCCGAACAGCCGCCTCAGACGTAGATCGGAATCTTGTGCTCTACGACCTGGGCCATCAGGTCCTTCATTGGCGGCCAGCCCACCGGCACGATGGCGTTGGCCACCACCTCCTTCATCACCACCACCGCGTCGGCGACCAGGCCGATGGCTGTCTGATGACCCGCTTCCACGGCCCCGATGGCTGACAAGAACGGCAGAACCGCCTTCGTTGGGTTCTCGGACCCATGGGTCCCATTGAAGAAAAGCCGTGCCATCTGCTCTCCCCCCTTTCATCCCACCCTGAAGATCGCGAGGCCGACTCCGCCAGGGGAAACCTGCCGGAGCGATCCGGGTTTCCTCCTTCGGCCGATCTTCATCTGGCCGCATCCTGCGCCCGGTGCTGCCACCGCCGTCAGCAAGTCCTCCTGCTCCAGGAAGAACGGGTCGGTCTGCACGCCCAGCGCGTCGTAGATCCGGCTGCCGAAGGCGCGCAGGTTGGCCCAGACGGCGACGTCCAGAACGGTTCCGTCGTCAACTCCCTGCTCCCGGAGCCGAGCGATGTGCAGCTCGCTGGGGTGGCCTGTCGCCGCCGCCGCCAGGCAGATGGGCCGCCGCTCCTGCGGGGTCAACGAGGAGGCCGCTTTGACGGCCGCGGCGAACGTCTCGAAGGCCTGGGCCACATCCGGCTTGAGGGACAGCGCCCTGGTGGCTTCCATGACGAACCCCAGCCGGGCCAGGTCGGCTTCGTACATCTGGCGCAGTGGTCCGGCGACCTCGTCTTCGCTCAGGGTCTTGATCCAGGTCATGACCGCCTCCAGAGCCCCCTCTCTCGGTCGGGCGATTGCGGACCTTTAGGGCTTCAGGGCTGTGAAGATGACCGACCGGGCGACTGTCGCCTGCTTCAGCGGCGGGATCAGCCGTCGCATCAGCGCGATCAGTTCCGGTGTGAACAGCGGATACTGCTCGCACTCGTCCACGCCAAACGGCAGCTCCTCGCCCTTCTGAATCTCGACGAACCCGATCTTCTGCAGTTTGCTGACGAAGACACGCTCCGCCAGGGCCCCTGACAGTCAGCCCGCCCAGGCGGCGGCACGGGTCAGCACCTCCGTCGGCAGTTCCTCGTCCACCACGATGTCGGCGACGACCATGCGCCCGCCCGGCCGCAGGATGCGGAAGACCTCGGCAAACGCCCGGGACTTGCGCGGGGAGAGGTTGAGCACGCCGTTGCTGATGACGACGTCCACGCTGCCCTCCGGCAGGGGAATCGCCTCCATCTCGCCACTTAGCCACTCGACGTTGCGCACCCCGGCCTCCGCGGCATTGCGCGCGGCGACCTCCAGCATCTCGGGCAGCATGTCCAGTCCGATGGCTTTCCCGGTGGGCGCCACGGCCCGGGCCGCCAGGATGGTGTCGATGCCGCCACCGCAGCCGAGGTCGATGACAACTTCTCCTGGCCGCAACCCGGCGGCGCGTACGGGATTGCCCACGCCCAACGCCTGCTCTATGGCTCCGCGAGGTAGCAGGGCGAGCTGCCCCGGTTCGTAGAGCCGTTCGGCCACGGTGCTGTGTGCTCCGATCACCGCCCGGTACGCCTCGCGGACCGCAGCCTTAATCGCCTCCTGCCCCAGCAGGTCATCGCTGGTCGGCATGACCGGATGCGTGGTCTGGTCACTCATCGCTGCCCTCCAGCTCTTTGAGGAAGGCGGCCAGTCTCGCCCGCGTCGCGGCGGGTATCCCCACCGCGCCAGCCGTCCGCCTGAGCAAACCCCGGATCTGCCTTGCGAACTCCAGCTCGCCGCAGCAATGGCGGCACAGCCCCAGGTGGGCTTCCAGCTCCTCCTCTTCCACCCGGTCGAGGTTGCGGTCCAGATAGGACCAGAGCCGGGCCACAGCCTCTTTGCAGTTGATCACGTGTGCGCCTCCTGGGGGGAGGTGAGCAGCCTGTTGTGGACCGCGTAGTCCCACAGCTCACGTTCCAGCTGCCTGCGCCCCCTGTGCAGCCGGGCCAGGACCGTCCCCAGCGGGGCATCGGTAATCTCGGCGATCTCCCGCGCCTTGTAGCCGTACACGTAGGCCAGGATCAGGGCGGTGCGGTGCGACGGATGAATGCGCTGCAGGACCTCGAGCACCTTCACGTCGTCGAACAGCTCCAGGAAGTCCAGGTGGACCCGGTCGGAATATGGAAATGGATCCTCTTCGACGATGGTGTCGAAGAGGTCAAACTTCTCATCCACGCTGACCGTGTCGGGGCCTTGGGTGTCGCGCAGACGGTCGTAGAAGGCGGTGGTGACTATGCGAGTCAGCCAGAGCCGGGGGTGCTGGAGGTTGCGCAGCCCGGGGAAGCCGCGGAACGCCCTGAGCAAAGCGTCTTGCACCAGATCCTCCGCGTCCGTATGACGGCCGGTCAGCCGCACACTCAGCGTGTACATGTACTCGAGATGAGGCCGGACGAACTCCTCGAACCCCTGGCGCAGCAGCTCCACTGGCTCCGGCAAGCCTCTCCTCCCCGTGGCGTCCGATAATTAAGGCGCCTTTAGACGCCTAAATTATTGCACCCTGAACTCCGGCCGTGGTTGCTGCAGGCCCGCTCGTCTGATAGATGTCCAGGGTACCTGGGGAGCCAAGCGCCCGGTATCAGCCGCGGAGGCAGGCCATCGGCTGCATGCCGAAGTTAGGCGGTCCCTACCTCGACAACCTCTCCCTCATCCCTCAGACTTGAGCGTCGGCAGGGGCAGCCCGTCTTGCTTGAGACCATCGATATGACCTCAACGCCTCCGACGCATAGCGCAGAGGATGAGCTCCTGCTTCTTCTGTGGATAACGGAAGGGGTGAAAATGCGAAACCCCTTGATAGAAGCGGGCTGGTGGAGACGAGGGGATTCGAACCCCTGACCCCCTGCGTGCAAAGCAGGTGCTCTCCCGCTGAGCTACGTCCCCGTCCTGAGCGATCAGCCGAACGCACCCGGGCCGCCCGTCCCGGGGACCGCGCACCTCCCCACGGCTGTCACGTCTAAGTCTACTGCCGGATGCGCCACCGTCAACGGAAGCCCGGGGCCAGTGGGCCGTCCAGGTTTTGTTCAGGTGGGCCCGCTAGGGTGGCGCCATGGACGCAAGTGTAGAGCCCGGCCCCCCACTGGCCACGCTGGGCCAGCGCATCCTGGCGCAGGTCGTGGACGCCTTCCCCGCCTTTGGGATCTTCATGTTAGTGGGCCTGACGCTGGCGCCCCGATTCGGCGGCGCTACCGCCACCGGTTTCCAGCTCGAGGGCGCACCAGCCCTCCTGGTCATGACGGTCGTAACCGCCCTGCTGCTGGCGTACTTCACCCTCTGCGAGACCCTCTTTGGTGCCACGCTGGGGAAGGTTGCGACCGGTATCCGCGTGCGCAGCCCCGGCGGCGGGCGTGTCGGGCTGCGGGCTGCCCTCCTGCGGAACATCCTCCGCGCCGTGGACGGCCTGGCCCTGTACCTCGTGGGCGCCTTGCTCATCGTCGTCACGAGGCGGCGGCAGCGCCTGGGCGACCTCGCCGCCAGGTCGATCGTCGTCCGGCACCCTACGCCCCGCTGGGCCAGAGTAGCCGCGGGCGTGGTCGCCATGGCCCTGGCGGTCGGCGGGGCGGTTGCCGGGTACCGTATGCGAGGCCCCGTCGGCCCTGGCGCCTGGAAGACCCCAGGCCAGCCTATCGGTCTCGTCAGCCTCATGCTCCCGCCCAGCGACATGAAGGGCGGGGAGGGCTGTTCCACGCGACCAGGTCTTGTTCAGGTGGCTGCGGTAGCGTGTCGGCACCAACACGATACCGGGGAATCGCAGCCGGGTGCCCGTGTCCCCAGAGGAGGTTGAGCCGTGATTGCTCTACGCAGGTTCCTGCTGCCGGCGGCCCTGGCTCTGATCCTGGCCCAGCCCACGCTCTCGCTGGCCCAGATCACCATCAAGGCCAAAGAGCCGACCGACCCTCAGGCGAAGCAGATCAAGGCGGAGCTGGAACAGCGGGGGATGAAGGTCTACGACATCCTCATCCGCCCCGCGGCGGGGCGAGAGCCGGCCATCTGGGCCGCCCTTACCGCCGCCCTCTACGGCACCCCCACCACCGGGGAGGTGATGGAACAGGCGGCCAACACCTGGGACGCGATGAACACCGTCCTTAGCCGGGATCCGCCAGCCACCACCCTGATCGCCGCCCAGGTGTGGAGCAAGTACATCCTCAACTTCATCGTCGCCAAGCGGGACTGGGTCACCTTCGCCCAGGCGTGGGGAAGCGCCACCGGGGATGATGCCAGACGGCGGGCGGCGCGGGCTCTGATGAAGGCCATGCGATTCACGGTCTTCGATATAGAGCGCCAGCAGTTCATCGGCGAGAAGGACTTCATCAACAAGCACTTCGCCGACTGAGCTGTGCGGCCTCTGGCAACGCGCGGGAAAGGCAAACGGGCCGCCCAAACAGAGTAAGGCGGAGTATGAAAGGCCGCAGGGGAAAAGAGAGGAGGACGAAATGATGACGCACCTAGTCACACTGGCACAGCAATTACCCCCTTTCGGGATCCCCCTGGGAGGGCCAGATTACGGCCGGGTCCTGGTGAATGCGCTCTTCCTGCTGTTCTGGGTCATCGTCGCCGGGATCGCCTTCGCCATCATGGCGCCCATCGCCATGCGAGTCTTCAACCGCGTCACCCCGGGCATCGACGAGATGGCCGAGCTGAAGAACGGCAACATGGCGGTGGCGCTGGTTCAGGGAGCGACGATACTGGCAATGGCCCTGCTGGTGGTCGCCGTCATCCTCAAGTAGCCGCGCGCCCATGGAGATCACGGTCAGCGAGCAGAGAGTTTTTCTCCTTACCTCCGCTCTCTCCCCGGAGCAGGCACGGGAGAAGGCCTGGGACCACAAGATGGTCGCATTCGGCTCGTTATCCCGCCTGCTGCTGCGGCCCAAGGGCGACGAGATCACGGTGGCTGCCATCGAGAAGCGCTTCCACCCGGTCTGGCACGCCGCCGCGCGCAGGCGGATTGTTTTCGACCGCGGCCGGGAGTACCGCGTCCCGGTGGCCGATGCCGCGGTGCGGGCGGTGACGGTGGGAAGCACCGACTATCCCGTGGCCGCCGGACCGCCCCCGCATTTCATCATCCGCGGGATAGAGCACTGCGAGGATGACGCGCGGCGGGAGAGCGTGGTGGACGGTGTGAGCGGTGAGGAGCTCCAGCCGTCCAGGGGCCTGGCCGGGCCCCGAGAAGAGGTCGTCGATCTGGCGGGATTCGCGCCGGCGGACGCCGTGGTCGTGTCTCCCGAGGTCAAGGCCTCGACGGTGGTGCAGCGTCTGGTGCAGGGTCTGATGACGCCCTACGAGGCAGACCAGATCTTCGAGGAGAGCATCGACGTAGAGTTCCTCCACCTGCTCTACCGGCCGGTCTACGCCTTCGAGTACGCCTGGGAGGCGCGTGGCAAGCGGGGCGTGGTGGAGCTGGACGGTGTCACGGGAGAGGCCCGGGCTGGGGGGACTGGCCTCCAGCAGCAGATGCGGCGCATCTTCAACCGCGATGTGCTCTTTGACCTTGGGGCGGAGTCTGTGAACCTGATCCTCCCGGGCGGGGCCATTCCCCTGAAGATCGGCAGGGCCATCATCGACCGCAAGCGCGGTAAGGGAGAGGCGGGCGGGAATAGGTGACTCGGTGACGTCACCCAGAGACCCACGATGCCCTTTCCGCGCCGACCAGTTCGGCGCTGTGCTGCTGGCAGTCGTGGCGGGCGCCACAGCAGCAATCGCCTACGAGCGTCGGGGGTCGGGCGAGACCTCCGTCCTCGCACAGACCGCCCCGGGCGCCTCCGCGGTAAGGAGCTGCCTCTACGTCCCCGGCCGCTCTGTACCCGCCTCGCCCACCATCCGGCGAAGGGCGATCCCACCCTCTGCCGCACCGTCCCACCCTCAGCCGACAAAGGTGGACGCAGCGGTGACGACACGCCAGCTCAGCGTCCAGGGCGCTCTCTGGCGAGCGGTCAGGGACCACTACGTCGATGCAGCCTTTCGCGGCCGCGACTGGAAGGCCATTGGGAGTCGCTACCAGGCTCTCATCCGGCGGGGTCTGAGCGACCATGACTTCTATGCCGCAATGAAAGCCATGGTGGGCGAGTTGGGCGATGCGCATTCCTACTACCAGAGTCCGTTCGAGGTGAGGGAGGAAGAGACCCGGCTGGCCCGCGGTGTCGACGTCGTGGGGGTCGGAGCGTGGTTGCAGCCGATCGCCGGCGAAGATCATGTCGTCGTCATCGTCGTCTTCCCCGGCAGTCCGGCCGCCACCGTGGGCCTGCGCCCGCACGATGCCATCGTGCGTGTGGACCGAGGGCCCGTGTTGGACCGAGCGCGACGCCCCCGCACCCTCGGACCGGAGGGCAGCCGCGTGACGCTGACGGTGCAGCGCCCGGGAGGGCCGGCACGAGACATCACCCTGAGGCGTCGCCGGGTGGTGGGCCACGTGCCCATCGACGCCTGCCGGATCAGCAGCCTCCGCATCGGATACATATTGATCCCGACGTTCCTTGAGCGCACCATTCCCGATCAGCTGCGTGACGCTCTGCGCCGGCTGACTGCAGAGGAGCCGCTGGAGGGCCTCATCCTCGACCATCGGGTAAACAGCGGCGGCCTCGGCAACGTGGCCACGGCGGTGATGGGCCTCTTCGCCCGGGGGCTGCAGGGCCACTGGGCGAGCCGCACCGGGCGGGAGCCGCTGCGTCTTCGATCCGAGGACGTGGGCGGCTCGCAGACGGTCCCTCTCGCCGTGCTGGTCGACGCGGAAACAGCATCATTTGCAGAAATTGCCAGCGGGGTGCTTCGCCTCGCCCGCCGCGCCAGAGTCGGCGGCGGACCCACCGCCGGCAATGTGGAACGCCTGAAGGCCTTCTCGTTCGAGGACGGCTCGCGGGCCTGGATCGCCACCGAGGTATTCCAACCGCTGGGCCAAACTGCGGGTGCCTGGGAGGGGGTGGGCATCCGTCCGGACTTCCTGGTCCCCACGCGGTCGGACCGCTTCACCGAGGAGACCGACCCTGCGCTGGGCCGGGCGGTGGAGGTGCTCCGCCGGAGATGACCCAAGGGGGCCTACGCCGTATGCAGGGCACACGCGCTGTCTCCGCCGATGTCCGGCTTCCATAAGGAGGACGACGATGGTGCAGCTCCTGGCCCTGACGGCGTCCTTTGTCCCGGCAATCCTCTGGCTGTGGTTCTTCTACAGCCGGGACCGCTACGAGCGGGAGCCCAAGCGCCTGATCGGCAAACTCTTCCTCTGGGGACTTCTGGCGGCGCCCTGGGCGGCGGGGTTCAACATGTTCCTCGACCTGAACCTGGAAACGCTGGTCGACGGGGTCGGGCAGTCCGGGGCCGTCCGCTTGGCCATCGGACTGCTCTTCCTCCTCGTCTTCCTCGCAGCCTTCAACGAGGAGGCCCTGAAGTACCTGGTAACGGCCAACAGCACCCGCAGCAACCCCCAATTCAATGAGCTGGCCGACGGGATGATCTACATGACCACGGCGGCCCTGGGGTTCGCCGCGGCCGAGAACTTCGTCTACTGCACGCCGCCTACAACTTCCCGACGGTGCTGGCGGGGAAGCTGGGTGTCGAGCGGGGTATCCTCTCCCCGCCGTTTGGCGCCGTGACCCTGGTGTGGGCCGCAGGGGTAGTCATCTACCTTTTGCTGCTGCGCCGCGCCCTGGCCCGCTCGCCGTTCCGGGCACAGCGGCTGGCCGGGGCGCCCCGGCGGCGGACCTGCGCCCCACGGCCGGCGAGACCCCTTCGAGCTGAATCAGCCGGGCCGGAACACTTCCGCCCCTCCCACAGAGGGCGGGGGGACCGGACGGTTTTCACTGAGGGCCGCCCAGAGCGCCTGAGTTTCATCCTCTGGCGCCACGTCCAGCTCGCGGGCCAGCGCCTCCGCGCAGAGGCGGTACTGCCGCAGGGCCAGGTCCCGCCGGCCCGACCGCGCGTAGCAACGCATCAGCCCCCGGTGAGCGGCCTCGAGCAGCGGCTCTCGAGCGAGCGCCTGCGCGTAGACGGCGATGCCCTCCTCCTCCCCCGCTCGTCCCTCAAGGATGGCACCCATGCGCAGGCTGGCCTCCACCCAGCGCCGACGCAGTACCTCGCGATCCTCCAGGCACCAATCGGCACCGGGACTTCCCGCCAGGAGGTCGTCCTGATAAAGGGCCAGCGCCTCCTCCAGCGCGGAGATATCCGCGCGGTCCCCGCTCCGCCCACACCGCTGCAGCGCCTGCATGAAGGCCTCCACGTCCAGCCACACCTCCTGTCCCAGCCGCAGTCGGTAGCCGGCATGCTCCCGGGTCAGCTCCACCCGAGCGGGCAGCGAGAGGCTGCGCAGGGCCCGCCGCACGCGGGAGATGGTGGTGTAGACGGCAGTGGCCTGCACCGAGGGGGCCTGGGGCCAGAAAGCCTCTACAAGCTCCTCAGCGGAGACATATCGGTGGCGATTCACCAGGAGGTACTGGAAGAGGGTCAAGGCAGCCGGTTGCCCCCAGACGGTCTCCGGCACGGGCTGCCCATCCACCATCAGGCGGAAGGGGCCGAGCAGGTGGATGCGCACGCGCGCTGGAGCATGGGCGGCCGGAGGAGCGGACGGGAGCTGCAGGGCGAGGCCGGCGTCCAGCGCATTCTCCAGGCTCCACCCCTGCCCGGCGGCCCAGGCAACGCCGAAGGTCTTCTCCTCCAGCGCGCTGCGCAGCGCAGCCACCTGGCGCTGCAGCGGCACCCGCTCGTCGGGTGGCAGCGGGAACCCGTGGACGTGGCGGAGCCGGTCGGCGGCGGCCAGAAGGCGGACGGCGCCTTCGGGATCCCCCGTGACCTCGGCGACCCGGGCCAGCCCTTCCAGGCACTCGGCCACGCCCCACTTCTCCTTCATGGCGCGCCGCCCAGCCAGGCTGGTCTTGTGCAGCGCAAGCGCGCGCTCCACATCGCCGCTGGCAAAGGCCAGCGTGCCCATGTTGTTCAGGCACAGAGCCTGGCCCCAGGCGTCGCCCAGCCCCTGGAAGAGCCCGAGGCTCTCGCTGAAGAAGGCCGCGGCGGCGGCGAAGTCGCCCTGCGATTTGGCCGTCAGCCCCAGGTTGCTCAGGGTGACGGCCACACCGCGCCGCTCTCCCTCCCGCCGTTTGATCGCCAGGCTCTCCTCGAAGAGGACGCGCGCCCGCGCGTAGTCCCCCTGGTCTTTCGCCGCGACCCCCAGGTTGTTCAGCGCGACGGCGATCCCCTGGGCATCCCCTGCCTCCCGCCGCAGGGCCAGCGTCTGTTCGTAGCAGGAGACCGCCAGGGTGTAGTCGCCCCGGCTGCGCGCCAGGTTGCCGGCGATGTTCAGCGCTTTCGCCCGCAGGGCGGCTGGGGCCTGAGGAATGCGGCCCAGGAACCCCTGCAGCCAGGAAAGGCCTTCTCCCGCGTAACCGTGCCGCTCCCAGAACCGCCCCAGGGCGGCGGCCAGGGTGAGGCCGACGTCAAAGCGGCCGTCGGCCGCCGCACCCGCCAACGCCGCCCGGAAGTTGTCGTGCTCCCGTTCGAGCCGTTCCAGCCAGGCCGCCTGGTCTGGACCGGTGAGCGCGGGTTCGGCACTCTGAGCCAGCTGCACGAAGTAGCCCGCATGGCGGGCCCTGATTTCAGGCCCCTCGCCGGATGCTTCCAGCTGCTCCTGCGCGAACTCGCGGATCGTCTGCAGCATGCGAAAGCGGGAATCCCCGTCCGGCTGGGGGTCATGCAGCAACAGGCTGTTGTCCACGATTGATGCGAGGGCGTCCAGGACGCTTCCCGCGGGATCGGCCTCGCCCCGGCAGACCATCTCCACGGCGTCCAGCGTCGCCCCGCCAGAGAAGACCGCCAGACGGCGGAACAGCGTCTGCTCACCGGCCTGCAGCAGGTTGTGGCTCCAGCGGATTGCCTGCCGCAGCGTCCGGTGCCGCGGCGCAACATCCGGTGCCGCCCGCGCCAGCAGGTCCAGGCTGGATCGGAGGCGGCGCAGGATCACGGATGGGGTCAACAGCTTCACCCGCGCTGCGGCCAGTTCGACGGCCAGAGGTAGGCCGTCCAGGTGGAGACAGATGTCCGCCACAGCGGCCGCGTTGGCCGGAGTGAGGCTGAAGTCCGGACGCACCGCCCGCGCCCGCTCTAGGAAGAGGGCAACCGCCGCCACCTCGCGCAGCCCCATAGGGTCCACCACCGCTCTCTTCTCTGGCAGTGCCAACGGGGGGACAGGGAACTCCTGCTCGCCTCTCACCCGCAGCGGGGCCCGGCTTGTCAGGAGGACCGTCAGGGAAGGGCATCTGTCCAGCAGCGAGGCTACCACGGGGGCAGCTGGAAGCACCTGCTCGAAGTTGTCCAGGACCAGCAGCAGCCGCTGCCCGGCTATGGCGTCCTGCAGCGTATCCAGCAGCGGCTGCACAAGAACATGGCGAATGCCCAGGGATTGGGCGATCGATATGCCGACGGCGGCCGGATCCGTCACGGCGCTCAGGTCGACGAACGCGGCACCGCCGGAGAAACGGCCGGCCAGCCTGCCTGCCACCTCCAGCGCCAGGCGGGTCTTGCCGATGCCCGGGGCGCCCGTCAGGGTGACTGCCCGCACGTAGGGGCGGAGCAAAAGCTCGCTGACGGCATCAATCTCTGCCGCGCGCCCGACGAGGCTGGTGCGGGGAGAGGGCGGTCGCTTCGCACGTGCACCTTCTCCCCGCCCGCGCGCACGCTCCCGATGTCCTAGCGCAGTCCTCGCCACCCGACGCCCCCAGACTTTCGGTGTTTTCGGCACGCCCCAAGTTCTTCCTTCACCGCAGCCACCAGACGGTGAGCGGTCGCCGGCCCTATACTGTGGGAGGAGTCTTTGGTCGGGAGGCCCAGAGAGCATGAGAGCCGTCCGCATCCACGAGCATGGAGGTCCAGAGGTCCTGCGCTACGAGGAAGTACCGGTCCCCGAGCCCGCCCGGGGGGAGGCGCGGGTGAAAGTCGAGGCCATCGGCCTCAACTTCCTGGACACCTACTACCGCAGCGGGCTTTACCCGGTCACCCTTCCCTTTGTCCCCGGATCGGAAGCGGCGGGCGTCGTGGACGCGGTGGGACCGGAGGTCGCGGAGGTGCGCCTCGGAGACCGAGTGGGCTTCGCCATGCATCCCGGCGCCTACGCCGAGTACGTGGTGGTCCCGGCGTGGCGGCTGGTTCCCCTGCCCTCAGAGATCGACGCGCGCACCGCAGCCGCGGTGCTGGTGCAGGGGATGACAGCCCACTACCTCACCCACAGCACCTATGCGGTGAAACCCGGCCAGAGGGTGTTGGTGCACGCCGCCGGTGGGGGCACGGGGCAGCTTCTGGTGCAGGTGGCCAAGCGCCTGGGCGCCACAGTCTTCGGCACCGCCTCCACCGCGGAAAAGGCGCGGCTGGCCCGGGAGGCCGGCGCGGACCACGTCATCCTCTACTCGGAGGAGGACTTCGTCGAGGCTATCCGGCGCCTCACCGACGGACGCGGAGTCGACGTCGTCTACGACTCCGTGGGGAAGACCACGGCCGAGCGGAGCATGGACTGCCTGCGCCCGCGCGGGTACCTGGTGCTCTTCGGCAACGCCAGCGGCGCGCCGCCGGCGGTGGACCCGCTGACCCTGATGGCCAAGGGCTCCCTCTTCCTCACGCGGCCCAGCCTGGCCCACTACATCGCCACGCGGGAGGAACTGCTGCAGCGCGCCGGGGCCCTCTTCGACTGGATCGCCCGGGGAGAGGTGAAGGTGCGGGTGGCGCGCACCTACGCGCTGCCGGAGGCCCCTCAGGCGCACCGGGACCTGGAGGGCCGCCTGCTCACGGGGAAGGGGCTGCTGCTGCCCTAGGCGCCCTCAGATCACGGGGTAGACGACCCCGTCCTCGGGCACCTCCACCGGCCCCGCGAATTCCGCCCGCGCTTCCGCCACCCACACGGCGGCGTCCGCCCGCTCGGAGAGGTGCAGCAGGAGCAGACGTCTCGCGCCGGCCAGTGCGGCCATCCGGCCTGCCTGAGCCGCGGTGGAGTGGCCGCCGCGCTGCGCCGCCTCCGCATCCGCGTGGGCATACGTAGCGTCGTGCAGGAAGTAGTCCGCGCCCCGGCCAAACTGCGCCAGCGCCTCCAGCGGCCTGGTGTCCGTGGAGTACAGGACGCGCCGACCTTCCGGGGTGTCCCAGCGGAGGGCAAACGCCGCCGGGCCGTGGTCGACCGGGTGCGCGGCGATGCGGTGCCCCTCGTGCTCAAGGAACACCGCGCCCCCCTCCGCCGGAAGGGGCCGGTACTCCAGGAACCTGGCGCGGCGCTCCAGATCGAAGACCCCCAGGAGCCGGCGCAGCGTCTCCAGTTCCTCCGCTGGCGCGTACACCGGGAGAGGCGGGACGTGCACCTGCAGGTCCACCATCCAGAGGTTGTGCACCAGCGATGGCAGCCCGTAGATGTGGTCGGTGTGCGCGTGCGTGATCACCACGGCCAGCAGGCGAAGGGGGTCTACCTCCGCCCGCAGCAGCTTCTGGTAGACGCTGCCCGGGCAGTCCACCAGGACCGACCGGCCGCCAAGCACAAATGCCAGCGCCGTGTTGTCCCGGGCCGTGGTCTGTAGCGCCCCGCCGGTGCCCAGGATGACCAGTCTGGCGCTCACAGGAGGACCTCCAGGAGCCGGGCCAGGTCGGCATCGCTGCTCACCCGGTGGAACGGCACCTGCCTGGAGTCGGCCACCGACGCGTCATGTGGGGTGTCGCCGACCATCAGGACCACGCGCCGGCCTTCAGCGCGTAGCCGATCCAGGGTGGCGCTCTTGTCTCCACCCTCCACCCGCAAGAAGTACGCGGCCAGACCGCGCCGTTTTGCATCCGCCAGCAGCACCTCACGGGGCATGCCGCTGGTAAGGACGAGGTCGTAGTGCGCCGCCAGCTCCCGGAGGACGCGGCGGGCGGAGGGAAACTCGGGCATGGCATCGGCCAGCGCGGCGTTGTAGGCGGAGAACCTCCGGGAGAACTCCTCCCGCTGCGCGTCCGTCACGGTGACGCCGAGCTCCTTGGCAGTCTGCGCCAGCTGGGCGAACCGGTGCGCGCCGCTGGTGCGGGCGTACGACGCCTCGACGAGCGCCCGCGAGGCCTCATCCAGGCCCAGGGTCTCCATCACCGCCCGGGTGTAGGCCGCCTGCTTGGAGGCGAAGGTGTCCACCAGCGTCCCGTCGTAGTCGAAGACGACGACGGGGCGTTCCATCACCCTACCAGCCATGCGTGGTCGGGGTCTTCGTGCCACGCCCCGTAGTCCACCCGCTCGCCCGAGATCGCCCAGAGGTAGGCCAGGTGGTAGCCGCCGGCGGCCACCACCGGATGGTAGCCCCGCGGAATCACCACCGTGTCCCCCTGTCGGACGCGGTAGATGTGCTCGAACGGCTGCGGCGCATCGGGGGCAGTGTAGACCATCTGCAGGCCGAAGCCCCCTGGGGGGCGGAGGAAGAAGTGGTAGACCTCCTCCATGGGCACCTCCCGGCCCGGCACGTGGCTGTCGTGCTTGTGCGGGGGGTAGCTGGACCACGCCCCCGGCTGGTTGACAGTTTCCCCCACCAGGAGCCGACTGGCGGTTCTCTGGTCGACCACGCTGCGGACGCGTCGCGCCCAGGCGTCCCTGCCGACGCTGCGCTCGCTCACCTCCGCAGGTCGGACCACGTGCAGCGGCCGGGGGCCAGCGGGGGGAGCGGTGAAGAGGGCCAGGCGCGCTCCGCCGCGCGGGCTGGAGAGATGCAGCCGCGCACCTGGGGGTAGGTAGAGGGCCGAGGGCGGGCCGTCGAAGATAGCGGGGCGCGAATCCAGGACGCCTTCCAGTGACCCGGCGCCCGAAACCACATAGGCGCAGGCGCCGCCGATCAGGTAGAGTACCGCTTCCCGGTCACCCGACTCCCAGGTCAGCGGGACGCCGTCGGCCTCCAGGGTGACCAGGGCGAACTCCAGGAAGCGAAGCGGGCTCCCGGGCGCGCGAGCCACCGGGCGGATCCCCGGCGCTTCCGCCGCGGCGGGTATGAGCTCGCTCTGCGGCAGGCCGTCCATCGCGGCTCACCTCACATGACCCGCGGCCGGGCGGCGCTGCACAGCGAGCTGGCGGACCAGCGAGATCGCTCCCACAGCCAGCAGCAGCGCGGCCAGAGGCCGGGTGACAAAGACGGAGAGGTCGCCGCCGGTGATGATCATGGCGCGGCGGAACTCGGACTCCAGCATCCCACCCAGCACCAGGCCCAGGATCAGCGGGATGAGGGGATAGCCGGCGCGCTTGAGGAAGAACCCGCCCACGCCGGCGCCCACCGCCACCGCCGCGTCGAAGATCCAGCCGTTCAGGGCGTACGCGCCCAGCACCGAGAGGACGATGATCAGCGGGGTCAGCATCGCCGGGGGGACGCTCAGGGCCTTGACGAACAGGCGGATACCGCCCAGTTGAAAGGCGCAGGTGGTGACGTTGGCCACGATCATGGTGAAGACCACGGCATAGATGAAGTGAGGCTGGAAGGAAAAGAGCAGCGGCCCCGGCGTGATCCCGTGGATCACCAGCGCGGCCAGGATGGGGACCGCGGCGGACTCGGCGGGCAGGGCCAGCGTCAGCGTAGGGATGAGCCCCCCACCGATGCAGGCGTTGTTGGCCACCTCGGGGGCGATCACCCCCTCCAGCCTGCCGCTGCCGAACTCGGCCGGCCTCTCCGAGAGCTGCCTGGCGCGCTCGTAGGCCAGCATGACGGCCACGCTGGCGCCCGCGCCAGGCAGGATCCCCACCAGCGTACCGATCCAGCTCGACTCGAGGATGATGCGCCACATGCGGCGCAACTGCGCCAGGCGGGGAAAGAGCCGGCCCAGCCGCTGGGTGACCATCTCGCCCACACCCCCGGGGCGGGCCGCATCCTCCAGCGCCTGGGTGATCCCGAACATCCCGATGAGCACCGGCACGAGGCCGATCCCGTTGGCAAGGTAAGGGTTGCCGAACATGAAGCGCTTGGCCCCGGTCATGACGTCGATGCCCACGGTGGAGAGCAGGACCCCCACCGCCCCCATGACCACGCCTTTCAACAGCGAAGTCCCTGAGACGCTGGCGATGATGGTCAGGCTGGCTACCGCCAGGGCGAAGTATTCGGCCGGTCCGAAGAGCAGGGAGAAGCGGGCCAGCGCCGGTGAGGCGACCAGAAGGGCCATCGTGCTGATCAGACCGCCGATGAGAGAGGCGATTACCGCGCCGCCCAGGGCCACCCCGGCCTGCCCCTTCCGCGCCAAGGGCAGTCCGTCCAGCACGGTGGCGATGGCGTTGGGGTTGCCGGGGATGCCAAAGAGGATCGCCGGGATTGACGCACCGGTAACCGCCCCGAAGTAGAGGCCCAGCATCAGGGCGATGCCCGTCAGGCTGTCCAGCTGAATGGTGATGGGCAGGAAGAGGGCCAGCCCCATGGTCGCGGTCAGGCCGGGCAGGGCCCCTATGAAGATCCCCACAATGTCGCCCACCACGATCCACAGCAGTGTGGTCGGCTGCAGGACGAAGGCGAGCCCTTTCAGGATGCTTTCCATCTCAGGAGGGGTTTCCACCTCAAGAGGCTACCCATCTCAGAAGCCCAGAGGGCCGGCCGGGAGGGTCACCCCGAGCAGGCGGCCAAAGATCAGCCACAGCCCCACTGCCGCGCCCGCTGCCACCGCCAGGTGCGCGGCCAGGGGGTGGCGCCGCGGCCGGTCGAGGTAGAGGGAGACCAGGGCCACGAAGAGCGCAGTGGCCACGACGAAGCCCAGGCGCGACAGGAAGAGCACGCAGGCCACAGTGGCCAGCGCCACCACCAGCGAGGCGGGAGAGATCCGCTCACCCTGGGGGAGGCGGCGCAGGTCCGCTGCAGCAGCACCGGTAGCACCGGCAGCGACGACCACGGCGGAGACGACGGGCACCGCGCGCGGGCCGGGGTCTCCCCGGACGTGGAGGACGGGGATGCTCCCCGCCAGGAGCAGAGCCAGCACCCCCAGGCCGGCGATGGCAACGCCGACGGCCACAAGGGCGGAACGGCTCACTTGATCAGGCCGACCTGGCGCAGCAGCCGGGACAGCTCAATGGTCAGGATCCCGAAGTAGCGCTCCAGGTCCTCGTTGGCCAGATAGGTCTTCACCAGTCCGTTCTGCCGGCTGAAGGCGATCCACTCGGGATCGTTCATCGCCCGGGCCACCGCAGCGGCGATGACGCGGCGCGTCTCCATGGGGATGCCCTTGGGCCCGCTGATGGCCCGGAAGCTCCCCTGGGGAATGCCCTTGAACCCCAGCTCCTCCAGCGTCGGAGTCTGCGGGAAGAGCGGCGAGCGGCGCTGGCTGGTGACGGCCAGAGGGCGCAGCCGGCCGGCCTGCCCCACCACCTCAGACTGCGAAAACACTCCCGCGGTTACTACGTTGCCCAGCACCCCCGCGATCAGCCGCGCTCCGCCTTCAAAGGGGACCACGGTCCACGGGGTCCCTGCGGCGCGGTTGAGGGCTTCGGCGGTCAGATGTGTGAGGGCTCCCACTCCGGCGTGGCCGATGGTGACCTTCCCCGGGTTCTGTTTGCCCGCCTCGATGAGTTCCTTGAGAGTCTTGTACGGCGCCGCGTCCAGGACGCCGATGACGAAGGCGTCCCAGTTGAGGCTGGCAATGTGGTCCAGCTGGGCGAGGGACCCGGCGGTCAGTCCCTGCAGGGACGCCGTCACCGTGTGTGTGCCGGACAGCAGGAGGGTGTGGCCGTCCGGCCTGGCGCGCAGTACCTCGTTGGTGCCTATGCCGCTGCCCGCACCGGGGATGTTGCGGATGACGATGGGAGCGTCCAGGAAACGCTGCATCGCTCGCTGCAACTGCCGGGCGATTATGTCGGTGCCGCCGCCCGCGGCGAAGGGGACGACGATGGTGACGGCGCGCCCCTCGGGCCATGCCGCTGCCACCGCAACCGCAGGGCCGGGCACCAGGAGCGCGATCAGGAGGAGTACAGCCAGCACGCTGCGCACGCTCTAACCTCCGGACGTCTCGAGGTCTCTCTCATTTTACTGCGCCGGTGGGGACGCCTCTATGCCTCGCGCCACGCCACGTTTGGCCGCCTGGGAGGGCGGTGTGAATTGAATCAATGATAGGATAGGCTGCGGACAGTACGAGGCGGCTACGTGGCTTCAGGAGTCGCTGCCGTGACCCGGAGAAACCCGTTGGTGTCCCTCTACCTGTCTGCGCCGGGCTCCCGCTTCTGGGCGGCGGCCAGCGGCCTCAACCTGGAGGACGCCATGGCTCGGGCTGCGGCCCTGGGGTACGACGCGGTAGAACTGATGCCGCGGGACGTCCAGGATCCGCCTCCCGAGGTGCTACGGGACGCCGCCGAACGGTGCGGCCTGCAGGTCCTCGGCCTGGCCACCGGTTTCATTGCCCTGGAGCGGGGCCTGACCCTGACCCATCCCGACGGGGACGTGCGCCGGCAGGCCGTGTGCGCCGTGCAGGCCTGCCTCCGCTTTGCGCAGCGCGCGGGTGCGCGGTTCGTCTCCCTGGGCCTCGTCAGGGGCAAGCTATCGCCCGGCGTGCGGCAGCCGCAGGCCCGGGAGCACCTTGTCGCCTCCGTGCGTGAGTGCGGGATGACAGCGGGGGAGCTGGGACTGCTGCTCCTGGTGGAGCCGGGGAACCGCTACGAGACGGACTTCATCCACACTGTAGAGGAGGGAGTGGAGTTCCTGCAGGAGGTTGACCTGCCATCGGTGCGCCTGCTCGCGGACACCTTCCACATGAATATGGAGGAGGCCTCGCTGCCTAAGGCGCTGAGCCGCGCGGGCGCGCACCTGGCCCACCTGCACCTCGCCGACAGCAACCGCAGAGCGCCGGGGTGGGGACACCTGGACTTCCCCGCTGTGGCGGTGGCGCTGCAGCAGATCGGCTACGACGGCGCCCTCGGTGTGGAGATCCTGCTGGAACCCGACTTCGAGGCGGCCGCGCGGCAGGCTGTAGAGTTCGTCCGGCGACTCTTCGGCAGTGCGCAGCGGTGATCCAGAAGAGCCGGCGTCAAACCCGCGGCCAGTACTGCAGTACGAAGTCCCGCCCCTGGCAGATCTCGGCGTCGATGTCCGCGTAGGTGCCGGCGACGTCGACGTTGGCGAATCCCCGGTAGGCAATCTTGCCCAATGCCTGCAGGACCCCCTGCCAGGGCACACCGCCCTTCCCAGGGGCCCAGTGAAAATCCTCCGCGCCGTTGTTGTCGGCGAGGTGCACCAGGAAGATACGGTCGGCCAGCTTCTCCACCGCCACCGGCAGGATCTCCTTCTGCACGAAGAAGTGGGCGGTGTCGAAGACGACCCCCAGGGCGGGCGACTCCACCGCCTCTATCAGCCGGCACATGCCGTCGGCGTTGCTCACCATCTCGTAGGGGCGGATCTCCAGGGCGATGCGTGCGTCAGACTGCTCGGCCAGGCGGGCCATCCCCCTGACGGTGGCCACATACTGCTCCCAGGCGGCTTTCCAGTCGAAGGCCGGAGGGACTTCCACCCTGGCTGGCGGAGTGAAGTCGTCGTAAAGGCGTCGGAACTCGATGGCCCATGACGGATGAGGCGCCGAGTGCAGGTAGACCAGGTCGGTCCCCAATTCCCGGGCCACCTCCAGCGACCGCTGAAGGCCGTCCATTGCCTGCCGCCGCCCCATCGCGTCCTCGCTCACCGTCATGTGCCGCAGGAAGCCGGCCTCGAAGGCGTTGACGGCCAGACCCAGGTCCTGGCAGAGGGTGCGCAGCGCGCGAACGGCGCGAATGTCGGCGAAGTCGCGCCTGAAGTGGTCGAGGCTGAACGCAGCCAGCTCGACCCCCGCAAACTGCCGCTGTGCCGCCCAGCGGACGAAGGCCTGGTACTGCTCCAGGGTAGGCTCCTCGGCGTACTGCACACGGGCATAGGCCACGGTCACCCCTAGATACATGGGTGCTCCCTCCTCACGCAGGACGCTTCCGCGCGGCAGGGGACAGACCCTCCCAGGCGAGGCTGTAGGCGCCATGGGTCGGTGGGATGATCGGCTCAGCCGCTCGATCGGCTCGCCAGCTGATTGCCAGCCAGTGCAGGCTTCTCAATAATTGATGTTGACGGCCCGTCCGCGGGAGCTGGGCGTGCTCGCAGCGAGGCGAAGGAGGTGATGGAGAGCGCTCGAGACGTATGTGTGCCGAGAAAGGGGGGTGAAGCTGCATGCCTAGAGGCAGGATGGGTGTTCTGCTGGTGGCCGCGCTCTTCCTGGCCATCGGCCTGCCCGGTGTTTCGGCTCAGGTACCTACTCTTACCCTCTGGTATCCTGCGGGAGAGATTACTCAGACGACCCTCCCCCTGCGGGACCCTACGCTTTTTGCTCCCTTCGAGGCGACCGCCCGGGTCAAGGTGGAAATGGTCGCCCTTGACTACGACACCATGCAGCAGAAGATCTTTGCCGCCGCCGCGGCGCGCAACGTTCCCGACATACTGTTCATCGACACCTCGTGGATGCCCGGCTTCCTCAAAGAAGAACTGCTGGAGCAGGTGGACCCCGCCAAGGCCAAGCGCTGGCTAGCGGCGGTAACGCCCGAGATCGTAGAGCTCTCCGACTACGGCAAGGGCACCATGTGGGGCTATCCCCAGATGGGCATCGACGTCTACGGCCTCACCTGGAACAAACAGCATTTCAGGGAGGCCGGCCTCGACCCGGCGAGGCCTCCGCAGACATGGGACGAGCTGCGTGACTACTGCCGCAAGCTGGTCAAGCGTGACGCCACCGGGAAGATCGTCCGCGTCGGATACGCCATCCGCCACGTGGGGCACCCGCACGGCGTTGTTCACAAGCACCTGTGGGCCATCTGGGGCGCGGGGGCGGACCTGATCGACAACCCCAACGCTCTGCGCGGCGGTCGCGTGAAGTTCAACAACGAGGGAGGCCGGGCCGCCCTGCAGCTGGTCCTGGACATGCTCAACGTGGACAAGTGCACCAGCCTGGACTTCCCCGACCCCCGGGCGGCGTTCCTGAGGGGCATCGCCTCCATGCAGATCAGCGAGACGGTGAGCATCCGCGCCCGCCAGCCCAAGGAAGCCCCTGACATGCCCTGGACCACCGGCTGGGGGATGGCGCTGCCGCCGGCGCGTAAGGCGGGAGACAAGCCGGCCACCCTCCTGGGTGCATGGCTCTTCGCGGTGCCTCGTGGCGCCAAGAACCGGGACCTGGCCTGGAGGGCCGTGGAGTGGGTGAACAGTGAGATCAACGACTACACCCTGGCCCGCAAGTTCGGGCTGACGCCACGGTACAAGACCAACTGGCAGAAGGAGCCGTTCAAATCCGACGCCTACGCCCAGGCGCTGCTGAAGATGGCACCCTACGGCCGCCGCCTGCCCATCAACCTGGGGCTGAACGGCATCATGGACGCCCTGGGAGGGGCCATCCAGAAGGCCTGGCACGGCGAGGCCACGGTGCAGCAGGCGCTGGCCGAGGCGGAGCGTCTGGCAAACAAGGCGATCGCCGACGCGGCAAAGTGACGTGACCTCAGGGAGCCTGCCCTGCGCGTACATCGCGCAGGGCAGGCGCGCATTCTAGCGCCCATGGCCAGCATGCGGCACTCCGCACGCGCAGTGCTGGGCCGGGCGCATCGTCGGCACTACCTGCAGGCTTACCTCTTCATCTCTCCGGTCATCGTCCTGTTCACGCTCTTTCGCATCTGGCCGTCGCTGCAGACGCTGTACTTCAGTTTCTTCAAGGTGGAGCTGCTGAAGGGTCGCCTGACGTACGTCGGCCTGCAGAACTTCATAGACCTGGCCCAGGACGAGATCTTCCGCCGCGCCATCGCCAACACGCTGATCTATGCCCTGACCATCGTGCCGGTCTCTGCGTTCCTGGCCATGATCCTGGCGGTACTCTTCTCGGAGCACTTCCGCCTGCGGGAGCTCTTCAAGGCCGTCTACTTCGCACCCATGGTTACCAGCACCGTGGCGGCGGCGGTGGTCTGGTGGTGGCTGTACAATCCCCAGTTCGGCCTGTTCAACAGCGTGCTGCGCCTGCTGCACCTGCCGGAGCAGCCCTGGCTCCTCTCCTCACGCATGGCCCTGCCCTCGGTGATCATCTTCAGCATCTGGAAGACACTGGGCTACAACATGGTGATCTACATCGCCGCCCTGCAGGCCATCCCCACCATGTTTTACGAGGCGGCCACCATCGACGGCGCCGGCCCGTTCCAGCGCTTCGTCCGCATCACCCTCCCCCTGCTGGCCCCCACCACCACGTTCATCCTCATCTACAACACCATCTTCGCCTTCCAGGTGTTCGACCAGGTGCTGGTGCTGACGGGAGGCGGGCCCGCTTTCTCCACCAACGTGGTGGTCCTGGAGTTGTACACGCAGGCGTTCCAGCGCTACCGGTTCGGCTACGCCTCAGCCGAGGCTATGGTCCTCTTTCTGTTCATCCTGGGCGTGACCGTCGTCCAGTACTTCTACAGCAGGCGCTACGAGGTGGCCTACTGATGCCGCGCTCCGCGGAGGCGGCCGCAGCCCTGCCGGCCAGAGGGGGGGCACGCGTGCAGGCCGCGCTGGGAAGTGCCCGCCGACTGCCGCTGTACGTCGTTGTCGGCCTGGGAGCCGTGCTCATGATCCTGCCATTCTACTGGATGATCGTCACGGCCATCAGCCCCGCTCCCGACATCATCGCCTTCCCGCCCAAATGGATCCCCAGCCGCATCACCTTGGAGCACTTCCAGGAGGCGTGGGCGAAGGCCCCCTGGCTGACCTATTACAAGAACAGCCTGGTGGTGGCCACCGTCTCCGTGGGGCTGTCGATGCTCTTTGGCCTATTCGCCGGCTACGCCTTCGCCGTCTACGAGTTCCCCCTGCAGAACGTCCTCTTCCTGGTCATTCTGGGTACCCTCATGGTCCCGGTGCAGGTGACCAGCGTGGCCCTCTACGTCTTCCTCTCCCGCATCGGCTGGGTGGACACCTATCCGGGGATCCTCGCCCCCAACTTCGCCAGCGCCTTCGGCGTGTACATGATCCGCCAGGCCATCAAGGCCGTGCCCATGGACCTCATCGACGCGGCGCGCATCGACGGCGCCGGAGAGGCGCGCATCGTGGCCACCGTGGTCCTGCCCCTGATCAAGCCCACCATTGCCGCCGTGGCCATGCTCCTCTTCCTCAGCAGCTGGAACGACTTCCTCTGGCCGGTGATCGTCATCAACTCCGAGTCCCTGCGCACCCTGCCCGTGGGCATCGCCCTCTTCAAGGACCCGTACGGGTTCATCAACTACGGCCCGCTGATGGCGGGGACGGTGATCACCGTTGGCCCGATGCTGGTGGCCTACGCCTTCTCCCAGCGGTTCATGATCCGGGGGATCGCCCTGACCGGTCTGAGGTAACCCCGCACCGCGCGCGGGTCGTCGCAGGCGCGCGGCGCATGTTACGCGTCAAGGAATAGGGGCCTGATGTGCTTCTCCAGGAGGTTCTCCGTGACCAGCGGGCCAATGACCGCGGCGTGGGCGTCCAGGGCCTGCAGGTAGGCTGGCCCCATCTCCGCCGCCACCTTGAAGGCTACGTGCAGGAGCTGGCGGAAGTGGGGGTTGTAGGCGGGGGAACCCTCATCGTGCCGCAACGCCGCCGCGTACTCTTCCCCCGACCACTTCTTCACCGTATCTGGGTGCGGAAGCCGGGATCGGTCGATATCCAGTACGGCGGCGTAGGGCGTGCTTAGTTCCTCGATCCGCTCGCAGGCCTGCGTGTAGATCTCCTGCACCAGCCGCAGCGCCTCCCCTCCGGCCAGGGCCAGTCCCTCCACTTCTTGCAGCCACGTGGTGCCGGAGGTCTTCAGGTGCACCCCCGCCTGGTGCTCCCGCAGGATGCGGGCCATGGGCGCGTAGAGCGAGAACTTGTCGCTTCCGGAGTGCACGCTCAGCTTGAGGGTCGCGGGCAGGTTCAGCTCCTGCACGGCAAAGGCGAGCACCGCCAGGCAGGCGCGGAAGTGCTCCTCGAAGCGGGCCAGGTCCCCGACGTAGTCGATCCCCTTGTTGAACCGGCCGACGAACCGGGGGGCGATGGCCTGGACGGGGACCCGTTCCTCCGCCAGCGCGGCGAGGATGAAGAAGAGCTCGACGGAAGTCTGCGGGCTGTCGGTCTCGTCCATCGACACCTCGGTGACGAAGTTCCCGGTCCCCTTCACCGAGGCGATGCGCCGGTAGATAGCCGCCGCCTCGCGCGCCGCCAGCAGGTACCTGCCGGCGATGGCTCCCACATCGGCGGCGCTGACAGCCTCTCCCTCCGTCCCCGGGACCTTTCGCTTGGTGGCGAAGTGGCCGTAGCGGGCCACGAACGCGTCGACCTGTGCTGCGGGCGCCGGACGGCCGACGAAGTCGGCCACGTCCAGGGTGAAGTAGTCGCTGACGGCGATGAACGGGTCCACCGTCCCCAGGGTCACGTGGTCGGCGTCAACGAAGTACGGCCCCCTCAAGCCCAGGGCCGTCACTGCCGCATCCGCTTCGGCGCGCACCGCCGCCGGCTGGGTCCCGGTGATGACGTGCTCGCGGTGCGACTTGTTCCACACCGGCGCCAGGTCCACGCCCAGGACCTGCGCTGCCACCACCGCCGCCAATTGCGCGCGCCCCTGGCGGCCGAAGCGGTCTCCCAGGCCCAGGCTGTAGCGGGGGAGGATCACCGGGATGTCCGCGATGACCGCGCCCTGCTCAGGGCCGCGCGTCTCCTGCCGCGGGCGGCGGCCCGGGGAGCGGCCGGCAGCACCTCCTGGAAGAGACGCAGCATCTCTGCGCGAAAGGCTTCGTAGGCCTCCGTGAACTCAGCCAGGGTCTTCTGCACCGGTCCAAACTCCGGCCACTGCTCGGGGAGGTGGCCGCCGCCGCCGAAGTCCCCGGCGATGCCTACCTCCCGCAGGATCTCGTTCAGCTCGGGGGTGAGCTCGTAGGCGGTGCGGAAGTCTGCCATCGTCTGCAGCCGGGCCAGCACCTCTGGTGGGAATTCCGCGCCTATGGACTCCCGGTAGTCTGCCAGCCGAAAGGTCTCAGATGTGGCCATGCGGCGGACGTTCTCCTGGTGGTTGGGGAACTCGGTGTGCACCAGGTTGCGGCCGGCCAGCGCCCAGTAGGTGTCCTCCGGCTTGCGCTTGGAGGCGGGGAGGTAGCAGATCCTG
>Ga0101945_1001262_pt1 | contig 27317 bp, 12 predicted proteins | sample DewCreD2012metaG_2_FD_75246 | JGI IMG/M metagenome (GOLD analysis project Ga0101945, IMG submission 75246) | Hot spring sediment bacterial and archeal communities from British Columbia, Canada, to study Microbial Dark Matter (Phase II) - Dewar... ... | reverse complement strand
CGGGGCAGCGAATCGTGGGCGACCCGGAAGAATGTGCCCGTGCGGTGCAAAAGTACGTCGATATCGGCTGCGACCAAATCATCTTCGGGATCTTGGCATCGACGCAGCCCCAATGGGTGGCCAAACGCTCCGTCGAGCTGTTCGGCCGATACGTCATCCCACGGTTCGACCAAGATCCGGTCCACAGCACCACTCGTTACCGCCTGGCGGCCATCGGAGCCTCGCCTACGCCGGCTGTGGCTCCGGCAGCAAGCTGAAACGGCCATGAACGAACTTCTTCACGGCAGCGTGCGCATCTGCCCGCCCGGGCGCCTGGTGTGCGGGATGCAACTGCCCGTGGCAGCACAAAGCCAGGTGTTCGCGCAGCCGTGGGAACGGCAAGCCGGCACCGCGGAAATCCGCCAGATCGCGCAGGCGTGCGACCGTGCCGGACTGTTTTACCTGGGCGTGTGCGACCACATCGCAATCCCGCGGGCGCAAGCCGAAAGCATGTCCACTGTGTGGTACGACGTTGTCGCCACCCTCGGGTTTTTGGCGGCCTGTACGCAACGGATCCGCTTGCTGACGTACGTGTTCGTCCCGGCGTATAGGCATCCCCTCGCTGCCGCCAAAGCGTTGTGCACCCTCGATGCTCTATCGAACGGCCGCTTGATCGTCGGCGTCGGCGCCGGCCACTTGCAGGGTGAGTTCGAGGTGCTGGGCGTGCCGTTTTCTGCTCGCGGACGATTGCTGGAGGAAGCGATCGTTGCCTTGCTGCAGGCGTTCGCGGAGGAGTTTCCACGCCATCGAGGCGAGCACTGGCAATTTGCCGAGCTCGGCCTGCGCCCGCGGCCGGTGCAGCAGCCACGCCCGCCTATTTGGGTGGGCGGCTCCACCCAAGCTGCACTGCGGCGTGCCGCGCGCTACGGCGACGGTTGGTTGCCGCAAGGAGTTCCGGCCATGGGAATGGCCCAAGCCCTCGAATTTCTGCGCGCCGAACGAGCCCGCTGGCGCCCGGAGGCCACGTCCTTCGAAGTCGGCATGAACACACCGTGGCTGTACATTGGCTCGCCTCCCGATGCATTCCGCGACCGCTGCGAAAGCGGCCCACCCGCACGCATTGCCGAAATCCTCCGCAACCTTGCCTCGATCGGGATCCAGCACCTGGGAGTGCGGTTTCGCAGTCGCTCGTGCGCGGAGTTGATCGAACAAATCGAACGCTTTGGCACCGAAGTGCTGCCCTTGCTCGACGCCGCGTAGGGCATCGGGGGCGGTTCGCGAACCGCCCCTACAACATGCCATGTTGCATCGGGTCCCGCGACGGGATCGCCTGGCAGCGTGGGCGTCCCCCGGATGCAACGCACCCGCCGTGACGCCAGACGGGAACGGGCCTGGTACATGCGATCCTGCGCGCCGCCGCCGTGCAACTGCGATGTGCAAACCGTCACTCCGTCGCACCAAGCCACGTCGACTCCTCTCCCTCGCCCTGGCTAGGGCGAGGGAGAGGATGAAAGGTGAGGGAGTGGGTCGAACGTCGATGCACGACGACACGATCCACCCTCACCCGGCGCTGCGCGCCGGCCTCTCCCTGCCAGGGAGAGGCGTCTCTTTGTTGCTTCGTTTGGAACAGACGGCAGCGATCTGTCCGCTCGCTCCACCGACCTGCGCCCTACCGCCGGGCAATGTAGGGGCGACCCGGTGGGTCGCCCATTGGGTTGCGGCGCACGTACCGTAGCCGCGGTGGATCACATGCGGCCGACGTGCACAACGGTGCCAGGGCGACGCACCGCGTCGCCCCTACATCACCTGCGTACAGCCACGCGTGTGGTGCCAGCGAACATGGCAGTACGCTGGCGCACCGGTTGTACAGGCGGGTGTGGTCGGGGCAGAACGGGCGCTGTTATCGCGCGGTTAGCCTGCAGCGGGCAAAGGCTGCTTTTGCTTCCTCGTTTCGATCGAGGCCATCTAACGCCGCGGCACGAATGCACGCCCGTCGTGTGGCTTCGTCGCGGCTCGCCATCACGCGCAAGCCTTCGCTGCGGTCGAGCAGCGCCAAAGCTTGCGCATACCCGCGCGCCGCAAGGTACAGTTCCGCCAGCTCCAGCTCGATTTCCGCTTCCTCCGCTGCGGGAAGATCCGCCAACAACGGCTCCAATAACGCCAGGAAGCGCTCGTTGGGTGGCTGCGGGCCCGCGCGCAGAATCGCCAGTAACCCTCGCATGCGCCGTGTGCGCTCCGCCCCTGGCTCGGCTGCAACCGCGACCAATTCCTGGAACGGAACGAGGTAGCGCTCGTGCTTGCGCAGGAATTCCCCCGCAGCGCGGTGAAGGGCCGGATCCAAGGGGTCCTGCCGCAGCCAAGAAGCAAGAAAACGAACCGTGCTGAGTTGCCCGAACGAACCAAGCCGCTGCTGGTACTGCGCCCACTCGCGCAGCGCTGCCACGGGCATGCGCGCTGGAGGCAACAGCGGGTTGTCGTTGTCTTTGAAGGACATTTCGCGGATGGCCGACGCCTCGGTGCCAGCATAAAACGCCCGAGCCGCCCAGTAATCGAGGAGCGGACGCCGGTCGGTGTGCACCGGACCTTGCCCCGCGAGCTTTTGCAATCCTGGGCGCTGTGCAAGTTCGAGCGCAGCGAATGTTTCCCAATGCGTGATGCCAAGCGAGGCAAAGTCCGTGGCGTGCGCGAATGCTTGGCGGGCGGCTTCCGGATCGAGTTGGCGAGGTGCCATCGAGGCGAGGAGGAAGAAGTCTACCTGGTTACTCTGGAACAGCCGGACGTCCGGGAACTGTTCGATCGCCGAACGCACGACGAGCCGCACCACGTCGTCGCTGGTTTCGTAACTGTGGAACCACTGCACGAGCGCTCCGTGGGGGGTCAGCCGCGCACGCGCTTGCGAGAAGAATTCGCGAGTGAACAAGTTGCTCACCCCTGCCACCCACGGGTTCGAGGGTTCGCTCACGATCAGGTCGTACCGATGGGGCGTGCGGAACAGGAAGGTGCGCGCATCTTCGATGTACACGCGCACGCGCGGGTCTTTGTCCACGCGGTGTACCCAAGCGCGAAAGAACTCGGAAGCCTCCAGCACCTCGGGAGAGATTTCCACCACGTCGATGGCTTCCACCGGATGCCGGGCGATGGCCCCTAAGGTCATACCGCTGCCGTAACCGATCACCAGCACGCGGCGCACGCTCCCCAGCACGACCGGGCCCAGGTGGCCCATCATCAACTGGGTTTCACGGTCGCCAAACGCCGAGGCATCGGACTTTCCGTTCACGCGCAGGATCACGTCGTCGGAAGTTTGCTCCACGCTCACCGTACCCGCGGCACCGTCGCGGTAGTAGAGAAGCGTCTGCTCGACGGTGGCTTTGTACGCCGCGAACGAAAGGTCGGGGCCAATTCCCTCGTGGCGACGAAACTCCCCCGACACCAGCAGGCGCAAATCCCAACCAGGCACCAGTGCTCCGTACAACACCGCCGCCAGGGCCACCCCAACCGTGCTCGCCACAATCTGCAACAAAGACCTGCGACGGTCGGCCGCCAGCAGTGCCAGCGCCATGCCGACCGTGGTACCGGCAGCAACGTAAAAGGTGCCCTGCATCCCAAGCCATGGCAACAAGTACAGCCCCGCAGCCACGGTCCCTACGATGGTCCCAAGCGTATTCGCAGCCAGTACGGCGCCCACCGGCCGGCCGCGGCCAGGGAGCACCTGCGCTGCTGCGTGCGCCAATGCGGGAAACGTGAGCCCGCTCACGAAGGTCAGCGGAAACATCACCGCCACCCAAAAGCCCAAGTTGGCAAGCTGATATCCGGCGAAGTCCCACCCCTGCTGCCGCGCCACCCATACCAGACGCCCGGCTAAAAACGGCAGGCGCTCGTAAAACGGCATGCACGCGAGCAGCACTGCCGCGCTTGTCAGCGAAGCCCCGATGTAAAACCGAAGCGGCCGCGCACGCGCTGGAGCCCACAGCGTGTACACCAAACCGCCGCTCGCAATGCCGAGGATGAAGGCCGTGAGCATGATGGAAAATGCGTACGTCGACGATCCCGACACCAAACCACAGAGGCGAATCCACACGACTTCGTACGTCATCGCGGCCGCACCCGACACGCCTGCCGCCAGTGGAATCAGCCAACGGTACCCGCGAATCCATGCGCCCTCTCCCGCATCGCGCGCGGCATCGTGTGCGGGTTCCGACGGCGTTGCCCGCTCCTCCGCAAGGGCAGGTCCCATGCGGTCGAGCACGATGGCGGCCAGACCGACCAACACGTTTGCCACCGAAGCGGCGACAAACGGTGCATCCAGCCCCCACTCCGGGATAAGCACGAACCCCGCAGCGGCAGCACCGGAGGCCGCGCCAAGACTGTTGATGGCGTAAAGAAACGCCACCCCTCGACCAAAGCCCGTGCGCGTGAGGCCGAGCGCCCGTACCAACACAGGCAGCGTTCCCCCCATGCAAATGGTGGGGATGGCCATGGCAAACACGCACAACACCACCTGCGTCACCCGCGCCATCCAGTGCGGTGGCGGGAACGCTGCCAACGCCGACCAGTACAGTTGGCTCCACAGGGAAAACGCGAGCGCAAAGCCCGCCGTGCTCAACCCCACGACAATTTCCAGGACCCCGTACAAGCGCAGCGGCCGCGGGCTGCGATCGGCGGCAGTGCCCCAAAGTGCGCTGCCAAGCGCCAATCCGGCCATGAACACCGCAAGCACCCCCACCTGCGCATGCGCCGTGCTGCCCAGCAACAGCGCCAGGTAGCGCGACCAGATGACCTCGTACACGAGGCCCGTAAGCCCGGAAAGAAAAAACAATACGGCAACGAGAGCAACCCGCATCGCTGGCGACCTGGTTGCAGCCCACCATACACAGAGCCGCTTTCCTTTGGCTAGAGCGAGGTTGCGCCGCCTCCAAGCCCCGCGCGTTCTCCTCCCTCCCGCACATTCTGCGTGGCACGCAAAGACTGCTGCCAAACCTCACAGGGGAAACGCGTCGGCGGCCAGCGCAAGCGGTTGCGGCAAGGGCAAATTGGGCTAAGGGGTTGCTTCATGCAGGTGGGCGAGCGGGAAGCTCTGCTACGCAAAGCGTTGGAACAGCGAATCCTCGTGCTCGATGGCGCCATGGGCACGGCGATTCAGGGGTTCGGTCTGTCTGCCGACGATTTTGGCGGAGCAGCCCTGGAAGGCTGCAACGAACAACTCGTCCGTACACGGCCAGATGTCATTGCAGCCATCCACCGCAGCTACCTCGAGGCCGGCGCCGATATCATCGAAACCAACACCTTCGGAGGAACGCGCTTGGTCTTAGGCGAGTACGGCCTGGAAGAAGCGACGTACGAGATCAACTACCGGGCGGCCCGTCTGGCGCGGGAAGTGGCCGACGCCCACAGCACCCCCGATTGGCCGCGCTTCGTCGCGGGCTCCATGGGTCCGGGGACCAAGATGATCTCGCTCACGGGTGGGGTCACGTTCGATCAAGTGCGCACCTTGTTCGCAGAACAAGCGCAGGCGCTCGTGGAGGGCGGGGTGGACTTGCTGTACTTGGAAACACAGCAAGACACCCTGAACGTCAAAGCCGCGCTGTTCGGGATCGACGATGCATTTGCCCGCTTGGGCCGGCGCGTGCCGGTGGTGCTGTCGGTGTCCATCGAAACCATGGGCACCATGCTGGCGGGGCAGTCCATCGAAGCGCTGTACGCATCGGTCGCTCATCGCGACTTGTTCGCCATCGGCATGAACTGCGCCACCGGTCCGGATTTCATGACCGACCACCTCCGGACCCTCGCCGAAATTTCTCGCTTCCCGATTTCGGTGTATCCCAATGCGGGACTGCCCGACGAAAACGGCCACTACCACGAGTCCCCCACCGACCTCGCACGCAAGGTGGAACGTTTTTGCGCCGCCGGCTGGGTGAACATCGTCGGCGGTTGCTGCGGAACCACCGCCGAACACATTCGCCTGTTGGCTGAAGTGGCGCGCCGTCACCCGCCACGGCGCGCGCAAGTTCCGCGGCGCTGCGTGGTGTCGGGCATCGAGGCGTTGGTGATCGACGAAGACACCCGCCCCATCCTGGTGGGAGAACGCACGAACGTGCTCGGGAGCCGGCAGTTCAAAAAGCTCATTGCCGAGGGGGCTTGGGAAATGGCGGCGGAGGTTGGCCGCAATCAAGTGCGCAAGGGAGCGCACATTTTGGATGTGTGCTTGCAAGACCCCGACCGCAACGAAGTCGAAGACGTTCGCCGGTTCCTCGAGGTGTTGGTGAAAACGGTGAAGGTCCCCATCATGATCGACACGACCGACCCGGTGGTGGTGGAGGAAGCGCTCAAGCGCACTCCAGGGAAGTCGATCATCAACTCGATCAACCTCGAAGATGGGGAAACGCGGTTCGCACGGGTGGTGCCACTGGCCCGAGCGTACGGAGCGGCCCTGGTGGTGGGCTGCATCGACGAAGACAAGGTGCAAGCCCAAGCGATCACCAAGGAGCGGAAACTTGCCATCGCTCTGCGATCTTACGAGCTCCTCACCCGCAAATACGGCGTGCCGCCGGAGGACATCTTCTTCGATGCGCTCGTGTTCCCGGTGGGCACGGGCGACCCGAACTACATCGGCTCCGGGGCGGAAACCATCGAAGGGATCCGGGCAATCAAGCAAGCGCTGCCTGACTGCAAAACCATTCTCGGGATTTCCAACGTGTCGTTCGGCTTGCCGCCTGCCGGACGCGAAGTGCTGAACTCGGTCTTTCTCTACCATGCGGTTCAAGCCGGACTCGACCTGGCCATCGTCAACTCGGAAAAGCTCGAACGCTACCCGAACATTCCCGAGGAAGAGCGCAAACTGGCAGAGGACCTCATTTGGTGGCGCGGCACCGACCCCATCGGCGCCTTCACGGCCTACTTCCGAGCCAAAGCGCCGCAGGAAAAACAGGCTGCCCTGCGCGACTTGCCGCTCGACGAACGGCTCGCGCGGTACATCGTGGAGGGATCCCGCGATGGGTTGTTTGCCGACTTGGACGAAGCCCTGCGCGAGCGCACCCCGCTGGAAATTATCAATGGTCCGCTCATGGCCGGCATGGACGAGGTCGGCCGCTTGTTTGCCGAAAACAAACTCATCGTCGCCGAGGTGCTGCAGTCGGCCGAGGTCATGAAAGCGGCCGTGGCGTACCTGGAGCCGCACATGGAAAAAACCGAAAGTTCGCTGCGCGGTACGATCGTGCTCGCCACGGTCAAGGGCGACGTCCACGACATCGGCAAGAACTTGGTGGACATCATCCTCAGCAACAATGGCTTCCGCATCATCAATCTTGGCATCAACGTGCCGCCCCAGGAACTCATTCGCGCCTATCGAGAGCACCAGCCCGACGCCATCGGTCTTTCGGGATTGTTGGTGCGTTCCGCACAAATGATGGTGACGACGGGACAGGAACTGAAAGCCGCCGGCATCCACTGCCCGATCCTCGTGGGCGGCGCTGCCTTGTCGAACCAGTTCACGCGCACCCGGATCGCGCCGGCGTACGACGGCCTGGTGGCTTACGCGCGCGACGCCATGACCGGCTTGGATCTCGCCAAGCAAATCATGGAGCCAGCCAAACGAGCGGAACTCGAGCGCAAACTCCGCGAGGAAACGGCCCGCCTCCTCGGGCAAAGCAGCGCGCGCGAACGCAGCGCCACCGCGGCGGGAGCGAAACCGACACGCTCGAACGTGCAGCCGGTGGCCGAGGTGCCGCTGCCGCCGGACCTCAAACTGCACGTGGTGGACGACTACGACCTCGATACGATTTTCTCCTACATCAACCCGAAAATGCTTTACAACCGCCATTTGGGGTACCAAGGCGACTTCGAACGCGCGCTGGCCGAGGGCGAGCGCACGGCACGAGAGCTTGCCGAACGGGTGGCGGAAGTGCAGGCGTTCATGGTGCACCATCCCGAGCTGCGAGCGCGCGCGGTGTACCGCTTTTTCCCCGCGAACAGCGAGGGCAATCGCGTGCACGTGTTCAGCAGCGACCGGCGGCAGGTGCTGGCGACGTTCCACTTCGGGCGGCAATCCGACCCGCCGTATCTTTGCCTCGCGGACTATTTGCTGCCGGTGGACTCCGGCCGCGCCGATTATCTCTGCCTCTTCGCCACCACGATCGGGCCCGACGTGCGGCCCATTGCGGAGGAATGGAAAGGGCGCGGCGACTACTTGCGTTGCCACATTTTGCAGGTCCTCGCGCTGGAAGGAGCCGAGGCGTTTGCCGAGTTGCTGCACAAGAAAATCCGCGAAATGTGGGGGTTCCCCGATCGACCCGGAACGACCAACAAAGATTTGTTCCAAGCCAAATACCGCGGCCGGCGGTACTCGTTCGGGTACCCTGCCTGCCCGCGAATGGAAGACCAAGCGATCCTGTTCGAGTTGTTACAAGTCACGCAGCACATTGGCGTGCGCCTCACGGAGGAATACATGATGGATCCCGAGGGTTCCGTCACCGCTCTGGTCTTCCACCACCCCGAGGCCCAATACTTCCGTCTCTCGCAACACGACATCGAAGAACTCGAACGCGAATTGCAGGCGGAGTCCGGAAGCAGAGCCGCAAGCGCCGCCTCGGCGCGCTAACTGCACGCGCACCCACACCGCCGTCACGCCTCCACCCCAGCGCACTGTTCGCACTGCCGGCGCACGCACTCCGGGCCTGCTCCCCGTGCCCCACCGAAGGAGCGGCGCCCGCGAGCCTCGCGGCCGGTGCGCATACCGGCCCCGCCACCGCCGAACACTGGCCGGCAACGGCACCGAGGGTGGTAACCGCCCGTCCTCCAGCGGGCGAAACCGAGGCGACGAGGAAACGTCGCCCGTCGATCGTGTGCGCCACCGGCTACCGGCGTGACGGACCCCGCGTTCACCCATTGCACCGGCGCAGGTTAGGGGGAGTCCCTTGCCGCCACTGTGCACCGGTGCTGAAAAGGGGCCTTGTTCTTTCGACGGCAGTTGCCGCGGGTAGGTAAAGGGAAATGACGTGGAACGCAGGCGACCGAGTGTTCGTGCGCGACCGTGCGTGGCGGGTGCGGGCAGCCACTCCAGCGCCCGGCTACCACGTGATCCTCGAACTGGAAGCCGACGACGACGAGCCACGGCGGGAACTCACCGTGATCGTGCCGCCCGAGGAAATCGAACGCCTCCCGAACCAGGAGGTGGAATTCGACCTCGGGAGCCTCGATGCCTTCGCGAGCTGGGCGAGCGCCCACCGCATTCTCGATGCCACGCTTGTGCGCGAAACTGGCCTTCTTAGCGGTGCGCGCTTTGGCCGCGTCGCCCTCGAGGCTTACCAGCTGGCGCCGGTGCTGCGCGTGCTCGCAAAGCCACGCCCGAGCTTGCTGATTGCTGACGACGTGGGGTTGGGAAAAACCATCGAAGCGGGCTTGATCTTGTTAGAACTCATGGCTCGGGGGCGGGCCGACCGCGTGCTGATCGTTACGCCTCCAGGCCTCATGGATCAGTGGCGGGATGAACTCCACGAGAAGTTCGGCCTTTCGTTTACCATTTTGGACAATGCCGCTGGCGTGTCCCGCGTCCAAAGCCAGCTCCCCGCCGGGGTGAATCCGTGGGACGTTCTACCCCGTGTCATTACGTCCGTGGACTTCGTCAAGAAGGAAACCGTGCGCCACCGGGCCCTGCGCAAGCACTGGGACCTGGTGATCGTCGACGAAGCCCACGCCCTCGCTGAATCGGGCACGCCGGATCATCCGTACCGGACCCAACGAACTCGGCTCGGCCTCGCCCTGCGCCAGGCGGCTCGCGGGCTGCTGTTGCTCACGGCAACTCCGCACAACGGCTACTGGCATTCCTTTCGATCCCTGCTGGAACTCGTGGAGCCGACCCAGGCAACCTTCGAAGGCGACCGAAGCGCTGTGTGGCGACGAATCGAAACAGCCCGCATCCGCCGCATGAAGGCACAAATCAAGCGACGGCTGCCCGACGGGCGCGAGGAGCCCGTGTTCCCCGCACGCGAAGTGCGCGGCATCCCGGTGGCCCTTTCTTCGGAAGAGGCGGCACTGTTGCGCAAGGTGGCCTCGTACTGCTCCCGCACGGCACGAGAAGCCGAAGGCTCGGACGACGCCGAATTGATCGGCTTCGCCATGCAAATCGTGAAAAAGCGGGCGCTCTCGAGTCGGGCCGCATTGGCCAAGACGATCGAGCATCGCTTGAGCGCCTTGAAAAAGGAAGAAGAACGCGAGGAACCGCCGGATCCCGCCGATCTGCGCGACCTCCAATCCAACCTGCCGCTAGACGAGAACAGCGCCGAGCGTACCGCGGTGCGGATCCTCAAATCGGCCATCCCGGCGGACGAGCGGCGGAGACGTAGCGAAGTGCGCGCCTTGGAAGGCATCCGCCGCGCGTTGAAAAAACTGCCGCCTACGGACCCCAAGCTCGAAGCATTGATTGCCGAAGTGCAACGGGTGCTGGCCGACGACCCGCAGGAGAAACTCATCGTTTTCACCGAGTACCTCGACACGCTCAGCGCAATCCAAGACCGCATTGCCGCGGAGCCAAATCTTGCCGATCGAGCCGTGATTCTCCGCGGCGGCCTCACCCGCTCGCAACGGCTCCGGCGCCAGGAACGGTTTGCACACCCTGAGGTCCGCCTGCTGCTGGCAACGGATGCGGCCAGCGAGGGACTGAATCTCCAGCACTGCTGCCGGCGCGTGATCCACATGGAGCTTCCTTGGAATCCCAATCGCATGGAGCAGCGCAACGGCCGGGTCGACCGCTACGGGCAAACCCGACCGCCCATCATCCGTTACCTGTATTACCCCAATAGCCCTGAGGAGTCCGTGCTGGATCAACTTGTCGCCAAGATCCAGCAAATGGCCCGGGACCAAATTTCCACCCCCGACTTGCTGGGGATCCTTGCCGGCGAACGCCGCATCGAAGAGGGGCTCGTTTCCTTGGACCCCGAGGCCGCTGACGTGGAGCAACGCAAGGCTAGTTTGGTGCGATTGTTCGAGGATCGCACGTCCGACTTTGTGCGCCATGTTCAGCCGCTCCTTGCCGCCGCATCGGCGGGCTTGCAGGAACACCAACGGCTTTTGGAATGCCTCGACACCGCTGAGCGGCTGCTGCCTGACGAGCACGAACTCGAGCACGCCGTGCTCCACACGTTGGGTCCCCGAGCAGCCGTTCCGCATCCAAGCTGGGAAGGCGTGTTCGCCATCCACGTACCGTGGCACTTTCGCGGCCCTGGCGTGGCCGCGCACTACCCGGCAGTGACCTTCCGCCGTTCGGTGGCCGTGCAACATCGCGCAGAGGAGGTGGAGTTCGTCACCCCACTGCATCCGCTGGTCCGCGCTTTGGCCACCGAAGCGCGGCGCCGATTGCTGCAAGTGTATGCCGGAGAGCGCCGCCTGCCGCCGCGCCGCCTTGCGGCACGCACGGTGCGCGCCACCGAGGCTCCGAGCGTGCTGTTTACGTTCCTCGGCAGAATTCGCGGCGAGTCTGGTTTCCTGGAGGAACAAATCCTGGCTGTTCGCGTGTCCGTAGATGGCACCGTGCTTGGCGATCCCGCCAACAATGTCCAGCACCTCGACCTTGGCACCGACGCGGGCGAGGTGGAACGCACGGAGCTGGAACGATGGTTTGCCGACCGCTTCGACCGACTCCGCGAAATCGCCCAGCACGAGGCGCAGCGGTGGCTCGAACGCCGCACGGAGCATCTCCGCGAAAAACGCCAGCGACAAGCTGCGGAGCTGCTCCGCGACCTCGAAGTCGATGTGGCCGACCGCTTGCGCGAAATCCAAGAAGAAGAGTGGCGCGCCCGCGGTTTGATCGAAAACACGGGCCAGCAGCGCCTCTTTGCCGAGTACGAGAGCGTACGGGGCTTCGACGCACGGCGAGAAGCGGTGCGCACCCACGAAAAGGAACGACGGCGAGAAATCGCTGCGTTCGCTCAGGTGCACGCGCCAGAACCACCCCTGCCCTTGGGCGCATTGTTCCTCGTTCCCGCGAGGAGGGCGCGATGACGTTTCGCCACCTGCGCAACGTGCGCGGCTTTTTTTCCGATTACTATCTCGGCAGCGTGTTCGCTGCCGCCCTGGGGCACGGCCGTCAGCGCAGGGTGTCCGACCGGCAGATCGATCTTGCGTACGCACGCTTCCGCCGCATTTGGCAACGCGCCGAGGGTCGCTGCGACGAAGCCGCTCTTTGCCGAGAACGGTTCGTTCGTCCCATGCTCCGCGAGGTGCTCGGCTTTCACCTTGGCGCCGGTGACAACCGCGTTCACAAACTCTTCGCCTCGGCGGACGACGAAGCCCACGGCGACCGACCCTTGCTACTCGCCTTTTGCGGTTCGTGGGACGAAGACCTCGACGCCGGCCCCGGAACCCAGCAGCCGATGCGGAAAGTGGAACAAACCTTGGCGCGGCTCGATATCCGCCACGGCTTGCTCGTCACCGGACAAGTGGCGCGATTGGTGCGCGCGCCTGGCGATGGCCCCCGCAACGCGTATCTGGAGGTCGACCTTGCCGGCTTGGCGGAAGACGACGACCGGGAATCTTTTGCTGCGTTTTTGCGGCTCTTCTCGGTTGCGAGCTTCATCCCCGGTTCGAGCGGCGCCGCTCCGATCGACGAGATCGAGCGCGAGTCGCGCGAGCACGCGGCCAAGGTGTCCGAAGACCTCAAGCAGGCAGTGTTCCGGTCGGCCGAGTCGCTGGTGTCCGCCCTGATCGAAGACGCTTGCACCCACGGCCGCATCGCTTCGCCCCTCGATCTCACCGAAGCGGAACTTCGCACCTACCGCGATGCGGCGTTGCTCGGCCTTTACCGGATCCTCTTCATCCTGTACGCCGAGGCGCGCGACCCGCGGCTCGACGAGCACCGGCTTTACCGCGATACGTACTCGGCTCAGGGACTCCTCGACGAGTTGCTCCGCGATCCCTCGCGTCCGTGGCCGGCCAACTCCTGCTCGTTGTGGAACCGCCTGCGCGCCTTGTTTCGCATTTACGACCAAGGGTTGCCGCCGATCACTCCCTGGCAAAACATCCCGCCGCGAGGCAGCGATTTTTTTAGCTCCGCGACGCCCGAAGGCCGCCTCCTCGACGAGGCACGGCTGCCCGACGCGGCCGTGGCGCAGCTCATGCTCGACCTTGCCACCACCAGCCCGCGCCGCGGTGTGGGGCGCGAGCGCGTGTCGTTTCGCGAGCTGGACATCGAGAACCTCGGGGCGGTGTACGAGGGCCTGCTCGAGTACGAACCGCGCATCGCTCGCGACACGACGATCGAGCTTCGCGTGCAGGGGCACACGTACGCACTCGTGCCGTCCGAAGTGGTCCGGTTGTGCGAGCAAAAGAAGCTTGTCGTCAAAGGCGACTTTCAAATCGTGGCTGGCACCGCCGCCGAAGCGCTGCACCCGGAAGCACCCGCCGACGAGGAGGAGGACGACCTCGCTGCCAGCGACGCCGACAGCGTTGGCGAGACTACGGAAGACGACGACGAGAGTACGGGCGCAGAGGACCACGGAGTGAAAAAAGGCGCCAGCGCTCGGCTGCTGCGGCGCCTCGAGCCCGGAGAGTTTTACTTTGCGGCAGGGGCCGCACGCAAAGGCACAGGCTCCTTTTACACGCCGCGCCCGCTGGTGCAGGACCTCGTCCGCCACGCCTTGGGGCCGCTCGTCGAGGGGAAGAGCGCCGCCGAAATCGAGGGGCTGCGCGTGCTCGACCCTGCTAGCGGCAGTGCGCACTTCCTCGTCGAGGCCATGCGCTTTCTCGGTCAGGTGCTCCACAAAGCGTACGTCGATGAGTACGGCGGCAAAGCCCCGCCGGGCTTCGAGGCCAAAACCGCGCAGGGATGGGACGACCACTGGCGCGCCTCGGACGAGGAAGCGCGTGCTGCCAATTCGGAGGCACGCGCCTGGTGCAAGCGGCGCATTGCCGAGCGCTGCCTGTTCGGCGTGGACCTGAACCCCACGGCCGTGCAGCTCGCGCGTGTGGCGCTGTGGATCGAGTCGGTGGCGGGAGATCGCCCGCTCACGTTTTTCGAGCACCACGTGCGCTGCGGCAACTCGCTCCTCGGCACCTGGCTCGCACGACTCGACCAGCCGCCCTTGCCTTCGCTCGCACGGGGGGCGGGACCCCAGCAGCGCGGCCTGTTCGAGGCGGAGGTCCTGCGTGCGGTCAAGCGCGCTGCGGAACTCCGCCGCACCATCGACCAGGCGCAGCCGGACGATCTGCGGCGCGAAGGAGTGGAACCCGAAAGCATCGAGGAGCATGCCTTCAAAAAGCACCTGTTGCAGGAAGCCGAGCGGACACTCGCGGCTGCGCGGCTGCTGTTCGACCTCCGCTCGGCATCCGCCTTCGAGCCCCGGATCTGGGCCGAGTGGGAGGTGCTTTGCGGTCGCCTGCATGAGCCCGACGAGTTGCGCGCCTACGCGGAGTCACGGCCGTGGTGGCCTGCGTTCCAGGCGATCCGAGAGCGCGAGCGCTTTTTCCACTGGGAACTCGAGTTTCCCGAAGTGTTTCTCGGCGGCGGCCAAACTGGGTTCGATGCAGTGCTTGGCAACCCGCCGTGGGACAAGATCAAGCCCGACCGCAAGGAGTTCTACGGCGCTTACGACGTGCTCATTCGCGCATTCGTGGGTGGCGAGCTAGACCGTCGCATTGCCGAACTGCGGGAATCGGTTTCGGGAATCGATTGCGCATTCAAGGAGTACGAGCAACGTGTGCGAACACTGGCGGCTAGTCTCAAAAAAGGCGGCGATTACCGCTTCCACGACTGGCAGGTGGACGGCAAAAGCACGGGCGGCGACCCCGACGTGTTCAAGTTCTTCGTCGAGCGTGCCCACAAGGTGGTGCGCCCCGGCGGCCGGGTGGCCTTCGTGGTGCCGTCGGCCATTTACAACAACGAAGGGTGCACGGGGCTACGGCATCTCCTGCTCGAAGAATGCGCGGTGGAGCGCTTTTACGGGTTCGAGAACCGGCGGAAGATCTTTCCGATTGACTCTCGTTACAAGTTCCTAAGCTTGGTGTTCCGCAAAGGAGGCGAGAGCTTGCCGGCGCCGAGCGAAGCTCGGCAGGCAGGCGCGGGCGAGTTCGATGCGGCGTTCATGCGGCACGACCTCTCGGAGCTCGACGCCACGGCGCGCCATCGCGAGCCGGCATCCGGCCCCGTCTTGGTCTCCAAGGCGCCCTGGGTGGTGAGGATCCGGCGCCGAGAACTCGAGCGGCTCTCGCCCGGGACGCTCGCCTTCCTCGAGTACCGGAGCCCCCGCGATCGGGAGATCGTGCTCAAGATGTACGGCTACGACGCGGAAGGAAACCCGGTGAATCCCCGGCCGCTTCTAGGCGACCAGGGACCCGGCACTTGGAACGCGCGGTTCTACACCGAGTTCCACATGACCAACGACCGCGACCTCTGGACCGACCCGCGCACGGGCAAGCTTTGGAACCCGCGCCAGGTTCTTGGTCGCGTTGCCGGCACCACCGACCAGCCGCCGTACTACGACCCGGCCGCGTGGCCCGACATCCGCGCAGCCATGGCGGAGAAAGGTTTCTGGCCGCTGTACGAAGGCAAGCACATCGAGCAGTTCCTGGTGGACATCCGCCCGATCGAGCGCTGGGTGAGCCTCGAAGCGGCCGAGCGCAAATACGGGAAGCTGCCAGACGCGAAACCAAAAGTCGTATTCCGCGACATCGCCAGCAACACCAACGAGCGGACCTGCATCGCGGCGGTGCTACCGGAGCGGTCGTGTGCGAACCACAAGCTGCCAATCATCAAGTGCCGCGACTCGAGTTCCCTCGTCTGCGTCCTCAACTCCTTCGTGTTCGACTTTGCGGTGCGACTCCGGTCAGGAAGCACGAGTCTGACGTTCTCCCAGCTGTCGCGTTGTCCAGTTCCGGCACCGCCATTTCTACTCGCCGGTTTAGCGACACTCTCCGTGGCAGGGCGCGCCGAAACCAACGTGGCGGATATGGCGAGCCTGTGGCCTTCGTTGTGCTCTCTTAATCGTAGCCTAGCCGAGGCCTATGGCGTGACGCCCGACGACTTCGAGCACATCCTCTCCACGTTCCCCGTCTTCGCCCGCAAGCGGCCGGCGTTTTACGCCTACCTTCAGGAACGAGTGCAGGAATGGAAGCGGGAGGTGGAGCCCGGGACGGCGGACCTTGTTCCGCTCGCTGCCGAGGCGACTGCAGGGTACCGCACCGGCACGACCGCTCCGGTGCCGCGCCAATCCCCCTCCCCGCGCCGACGCTGAACACGCCCCGGATCACCAAACCGACGATCGAAGGGTATCGCTCTGTGTCACGCAAAAATTGTACGGGCGACGCGGCGCGTCGCCCTGGCACCAGCGTGCACCCCGGCCCCATCGTGTACCAACGCGGCGACCGTACGTGCACGGCACCCCAACGGGCGACCCACGGGGTCGCCCCTACATTGCCTGCCGGTAGCGTGCGCGATTGTCTGAACCACGCCCATTTCCGTGTCGTGCAGGGGTCGGCACCGCCGTGCCCTGAAATGACCGCGCGCACGTAGGTGCGCATTGCCGCGTTTGCATCACCGACGTCGCCGGGCATTGTAGGGGCGGTTCCCGAACCGCCCCTACAACCCGTGCAACCGGGCGCCCATGATGTTCGCTGGTACAACGCACGCGCCTGTACGCACGGCATGTAGGGGCGACGCGGTGCGTCGCCCTGGTGCGATCGTGCTCGATGGCACCGCGTCATCCCGGCTGCCCGCCCGCCACGGCCCCGCCGGGCGACCCACCGGGTCGCCCCTACATTGCCCGCTGGTAGGGTTTGGTCGGTCGAGTGAGCGGACTGAAAGCTGCCGCCTGTTCCCAACGAAGCAACAAAGAAACGCCTCTCCCTGCCAGGGAGAGGCCGGCGCGTAGCGCCGGGTGAGGGTCGATCACGCGGTGCATGTAGGGGCGACGCGGTGCGTCGCCCTGGTGCGATCGTGCGCGATGGCACCGCATCATCCGGCGTGCGCGCCCACCACGTCCCCGCCGGGCGACCCACCGGGTCGCCCCTACATTGCCTGCTGGTAGGGTTTGGTCGGTCGAGTAAGCGGACAGAAGGCTGCCGTCTGTTCCAAACGAAGCAACAAAGAAACGCCTCTCTCTGCCAGGGAGAGGCCGGCGCGCAGCGCCGGGTGAGGGTGGGTTGCGTCGTGGATCGACGTTCGACCCACTCCCTCACCTTTCATCCTCTCCCTCGCCCTGGCCAGGGCGAGGGAGAGGAGTCGACGTCGCTGGGTGCGACGGAAGTGACGGTTTGCACATCGCAGTTGCACGGCAGAGAAAAGACGCCTCTCCCTGCCAGGGAGAGGCCGGCGCGCAGCGCCGGGTGAGGGTGGGTTGCGTCGTGGATCGACGTTCGACCCACTCCCTCACCTTTCATCCTCTCCCTCGCCCTAGCCAGGGCGAGGGAGAGGAGTCGACGTCGCTGGGTGCGACGGAGTGACGGTTTGCAGATCGCAGTTGCACGGCAGAGAAAAGACGCCTCTCCCTGGCAGGGAGAGGCCGGCGCGCAGCGCCGGGTGAGGGTCGATGCTGTCGTCGTGCAACCGCATCATCCCGCATGCGCGCCCGCCACGGCCCCGCCGGGCGACCCACCGGGTCGCCCCTACATGGCCGGCCGGTAGCGTGCGCGATTGTCTGAACCACGCGGTTTTCGCTGGTGCGGCGGCACGGCGGTACCGTGCCCTGAAATGGCCTTGAACGACATCGCGTAACTCTGTTGTGCGCCACCAGCGCTATGCTGAGGCTTAGGCGCTTTACCAACGGGCCGCAGCGATCCTTCAAAAGAAACACTTGGTCCCGCGCGTCCACGTGTCGCTAGGCTTTTAAATAGCATCGCGGCACTTCGCCGCGCCCAATGCCGATGCGCCGAGACCGCGACAGGATCCACCAACAGGGTCTCGCAATTGCGGAGAAAACGCTGGGCTCCGACCGTTCCGACGTGCCCCAATCCAAAGTGGCCTGGCGCGGCTCACGAAGCCGAGGGACGTTACGGCGAGGCTGTGCCGTTCATCAAACGCTCTGGCGATCTCGGAGTGGCAAGGACCAAGCGGCGTACGGCTTGTGGAAACAAGTGTTGCGCGTCGGGTCTGTCGGCCCACCGTTCGAGGTCGGTGGCACCAAGGTCAGACTCTTCATGTCGATCCTCCAATGTCTCTTGCAGTCATTCCAGCAGCTCCCGGAACGAACCGAACGGCATCACGTATCGATGCTGCGCCAACACTTCCTTGATGCGATCGGCTTCCTCCACGGAGATGAGTCCCCGACGAAGGGCCAGGACAATGATGCCCGGTGTGTTGACGATCCTGTCCCTTCCGATGCGTGCCTCCGCCTCGCGCCGGAACCGACCGCGCTCGTCGCACGCGACCATCCAGCCGCGCTGAGCTGCCATGGCGAGACACGCCGCCTCGCCCTTGCCCATGATGGCGGATAATTCGGCGTACAGAGCGATCTCCACGCTATCCGTGCTCTCGACTCGTAGCACCCAGCCGGCTTCGAGCGCCTCACCAAGTGCCCGGGCATGTTCCGGATACGTAACTTCCAACGCGATCACCTGTTCCGGCAACACGAAGTTGTATCCCTCGATCTTCCCCAGCAGGTCGAGCCGGCTGGCATAAATCAGGTTGATCACGACGCTCGCATCGAGCACGACCGTCCGACCCACTGCACCGGACACGCGTCACTCCCGCGGCACCAGCACCTCTGCAGGCGCCGCTCCATCGAGCGCCGCTTCTCTCAACAGCGCTTCCACGGCGGCTGCGTCTAGACCGGCCAGTGCCGCCAGCTCCTCGAGCTTTCGCCTCGTGATCTCCTCTCGCCGATAGGCCTCCAACGCGAGAGCCACGATGCGCGCCCGGATGCCGTCGCCGTCCTCCTGCGGCTCCGCGAGGCCGAGCATCTGGGCGATCTGCCGACCGCGCCCAGCTTGCTCTTGGCTCTGCAGGTCCGCGAACTCCGGCTCGTCGAGGAGCTTGAGGCTCTTGAGCCGAAAGAGCGCCGAGATGCGGCTCACGCCAAAGTGATGCGCTAGCAGCACCACATCGTAGAGCTGGATGTCTTGGGTACCGGGGGCCGGACGTGCCTGAGCCACCAGCACTTCTTCCTCGTCGAACACCTCGGCCTTGAGCCGGCTCGGCTTGCCCTTGGCGAGCCCCTGAAGGAAACCAATGACGCCCATCGGTGGCATGAGGAACGCCGCTGCGAAGGCGTTGGCGCGGACCTCGGGCAGGGTGTCGCGCTGGCTCGTGCGGCTGATCGTACCTTTCTCGTCGCGATCGAGCAGCACGTGACAGTACTCGTGGGCCAAGGAAAACCGCTGCCGCGACGGCGCGTGCGCCTCATTCACCACCACCAGGACCCCCACGTCAGAGTCGGCGACCGTCAACCCTGACACGTCGTCGGGTAAGGCGGCCTTTGCCGTCCGCACCCCTTGCCCCTCGAGCAGTTCGGCAACACTAGGCAGTGGGGCGTCGCCCAACCCCAAGCGGCGGCGCTCCTCGGCCGCAACCCGCTCGGCCTGCTGGATGGCCTCCCACTTGGTCCGGGGGGCCCGGAGGGGGTAGGCCGGCAGCGCGGTCAAAGCCACATCCACTCCGAGCAATCGCTCGAGGCTCGTGATTTCGCGGCCGGCAGCGAGACTGTGCCGTACCGCGGTAAGCACCTGGGTGTTGCCCGCCATGTCCGGCTGGCGGCGAAAGAGGGCGACCAAAACGTGCTCTGGCCGAAACTCGTCGGCCAGAAACGCACGGATATCGCGCCCGTAAAGGTAGGCAAGCTTGTCTAGCTCGAGGCTCGTCACCGCGCGATTGCCCAGCTCGATTTGTGCAATCGTGGACCGCGACACCCCGAGATACGCCGCTACTTCGTCCTGCGTGAGGCGGCTTGCCTCGCGAGCGGCCCGGAGCCGCCGGGCAAGTTCCTGCTGATCAATCGGCATGGCACGTCTCCTTGGGGTTCATCCTCAGGGTTGGCTACTTCTCTCGCTCGTTATAGAAAGTGTCCCTCTCGCAATGATGCGCGGTCGCTTCCTCACGGTCGGTCCCGAAGTCGCACGCCTGCTCGACCTGCACCTCGGCTTCGAAGACAGGTCCGTACCTCTCAAGGGGCGCCTCGGCACTCGCCCTGCACCCGACCGTGTTTCGCGATCCCACTATCATGGTTCCGTCCGCCCGCGGTTCGAGACCGCACCGGCTTGTCCTTCAGGAGCTGTTCGATTCGCTCCAGGTTCAGCTCGAAGATTTTCTGCGCCACGTTGCCTTCCTCTGGTTCCATGGGCTTGTGATGTGCCCCGTGTGGTGGCTTCCCGTATGGGGCCGGATGTTAGAAAATCGAACGCGCGGTGTCAAGTTCATACCTGCAGCGTTAACCCAAGCGGAGAAAGGGCGATTTTTCAGCGATGACTGCCTCGGCGGTTGGCGCCGTTCGGCACCTGATCGAGCAATACCGGCGCTTTTTGCGCACGAGTTACCGCTTCCTCGACGATCGCTTGCGCTCGCAGTTCGAGGCGCATTTAGCTGCGGCCGACGTAGTCGTCCGCGGTCCTTACGTCACCTTGGCGCAGGACTACGAACTGGGCGCCTCGCTGCGGGACCTTGTCGCTGCAGGGCGCGCGCATCCGGACTTGCTGCGCGCTCGGTGGCCCTTCGGCGATCAGCGGCTGTATCGCCACCAAGAAACGGCCTTCGAGGTTGGCCGCGCCGGGCGCCCCTTTGTGGTGACCACCGGCACGGGCTCGGGCAAAACCGAGGCGTTTTTATTGCCGGTGCTCGATGGGATTTTGCGCCGCAAAGAGCAAGGAGTTGCGGGCGTGCAGGCCGTGCTGCTCTACCCGATGAACGCGCTCGCCAACGACCAGCTCGAACGGTTACGCCGCTTGCTTCGCGGTACAGGCCTACCGATTTCTTACGGCTTGTACACTGGAGACAGCGACGCAGCGGTGCAGAAGCTGCAAGAAGAGCCGGCGGAAACGGAACGCGTGACACGCGCCGCGATTCGTTCCGATCCTCCGGACATCCTGCTCACCAACTACAAGCAGCTCGACTTTTTGCTGGTACGACCGGAGGACCGCATACTCTTCACTCCCGCGCTTCGTTTCCTAGTGTTGGACGAACTCCACTCCTATCGGGGTGCGCTGGCTACGGAGATTGCTTGCCTGATTCGGCGTCTTCGCGCGCACGCAGGCTGTGGCAGCGACGGGCTCGTCGCGATTGGCACCTCCGCCACGGTGGCCTCCGGAGCCGGAGGGGTGGAGGCGTTGGCTGCCTTTGCCACCGCACTCTTCGGACAAACGGTTTTGCCCGCGGACGTGATTGCCGAGCGCTTTGTCGCGCCTCTACCGCGTGGAGAGCTGCGCACTCCGGATCCACCTGCATTGTCGGACGAGGATCTTCTCGACTTTGAACCCGAGAACGACGCTGCGGTAGTCCGCTTGGCCGAGCGGCTCACCGGCTGGCAGGCAAAGCCCACGGGTCCGGTCGCCAAGCGCGTGGAATCTTTGCTGGAGAACAACGCGGTCGTCGCCGTGCTGGAAGAGGTGTTTTCGCAGCCGGCATCGTTGCACGATGCGGCGACCGCCTTGCGCGAACGGGTCGCCGGGCGTGCCACGCGCACCGAAGAAGAGCTGCGGCGGGAGGTAGAAGCCTACCTGCTGGTCGGCAGCGTGGGGGACGACCTGCACCCGCCCCGGCTCCGGCCCAAGTTGCATACCTTTTTTCACGGAGTGTACGACGTGTGGCTTTGCCTCGACCCCGACTGCCGCAAGCTCATCCCTCAGGGTGGAGCTGAATGTCCGCAATGCGGGTCGGCTGCGCGGCCTGCAGCACTGTGCCGCACGTGCGGTCAGGACTTCGTGAAAGTGCGCTTCGAGGGCGACAACGGGGAAACCGTCGGTACCGGAGACTTTTACAGCGATGCCCGTACGGGCTTTCTCACGCCGCGCATCCACGAACTACCGTCGCCCGAAGAAGACGAAGACACGAACGCGGAGGGGGTCGACACAACCGCCTCGAGGAGGCGCGCGGAAGACGCCGAAGAAAAGCTCGAGCGCGTAGCCGTGTGTGTCGGTTGCGGCCGCGTGATGGAGCCAAGAAGCGAGTGCCCTTCCTGCAACCGCACGGGTGTGCCGTATCTCGCGGTGCGCTGGCGGAAACCGGGCGAGCCAAAGGCGGGCATCCTTCATGTGTGCCCAGCATGCGGCGACAGCTACACGAACGGAGACATCGTCACCCCGCTGCGCACCGGCACGGCGTCGACGGTGTCCATCTTGGCAACGCACCATCTCGATCGGCTCGATGGTCCAGACCGCAAACTCCTCCTCTTTGCCGACAACCGCCAAGATGTGGCCCACCAAGCTGGCTACACTGCCGACAAGTACCGCCGGTTGGCATTGCGGCATGCGGTCACCCACGAGATTCAAACCGCCGGCAGCCAGGGCGTATACTTAGTGGAACTCCCGCAACGTTTGTTCGATGCGTACCAGCGCCTGGGCATCATCCTGGGGAGGCCAACGCGTCCCCAGCGCAACCGTTGGATCGACGCGCTCACGTACGAGTCGGCCAACGAGTTCACACGCTACGCGCGCCAGCGCGCATCGCTGGAAAATCTGGGGCTCGCCGCGGTGGAGTACGAGTTTTTAGACGACTTGCGGAACGAAGCAGAATTCCTGGCGGCCGTACGCGCTGTGGGTCTCGATGTCGACACCGGAGTGCTGACCGCACGTGCGGTCCTGGACATCATGCGGAAGAACCGAGCGGTCGCGTTCGATTTTTTCCAGGAGTACTTGGATCCGAACCGCAAGCGCCGTTATCGCGAACTGGAGATGGAGCCTTACGCGGTGCGCTTCCCCGACCGCGACCGGCACCCAAAAGGGTTCGCATTGGATCGGCCTGCACACGTACGCCAGTCGCGCGCGAGTTCCATCTTGGGCTTTTATCAGGAAAACCCGCAAGCCACTTCGCTCACCGCCGTACAAAAACTGGTTGCCAGAGTGTTAGGGGGCGACCGGGAAGCAGCCGAACGTTTTATCCGATCGCTGGTGAAGGTTCTGCGCCGCTTGGAGGTGTTAGAACCCGTTCCGCACTTTCCGTTGCCACCGGAATGGCGCTCGGCCGGGTTCGAGATCTTGCAAATCAACCGGAACACGATTCGCTTGGTCACGCCGGAAGCCGGGTACCGGTGCGTGGCTTGTCAGAACTGGTGCGCTTACGAACTGCCCACGTGCCCGCTACCCAAGTGCTCTCGCGGGCACCTGGTTCGGAGTGCGGTGGACGAAGACAACTACTATGTCCGGCTCTATCGCGATCGCCCGCCGCGGCGACTCGCGATTGCGGAGCACAGCGCAGCCATTAGCGGTGAGGTGCGAGCGCAGCGAGAAACGGACTTCAAGGAAGGGCGCCTCGATGCCTTGGCCTGTACCCCGACGCTCGAGCTTGGAGTGGATATCGGTCCGTTGCTCACCGTGGTGTTGCGCAACGCGCCACCCACCCCAGCCAACTACGTACAGCGCGTGGGGCGGGCCGGGCGCCGACTGCGCATTGGTTTTGTGTCCACCTTTTGTGCTGGGGGAGCGCACGACCGGCACGCGTTCGAGCATCCGGAATGGCTGCTGGCCGGCAGTTTTGCGCCGCCACGGCTGCGTTTGGACAATCCGAAAATTGTCCATCGCCACTTGCGCTCCTACCTTCTCTCGTTGTTGCCCGTGCAGCTACCGCGGCTCATGGGCGACTTCTTGGACGATTTGCGGGAACCCAAAGCGTGCCGGCTCGAACGCTTGGAAGAACTATTCGAGATGGTGCGCCAAAACGCACCCTCCTTGACGGAACGTCTCGCGGACCTGTTTGCGGGAGACCACCTCGCGCGCAGAGTGACCCGCTTTGGACGTGAAGAAACACAAGCCATCGTGGCAACGTTCGAAGACGGTCTGCGGCAGATTCTCGACCGCTGGTGGCAACGGATTCGCCAGATCCAAGAAGAGTACCGGCAATACTCGACCGTTGGCTCGCCAGCACACGACATGAAGAAAGCCGCTGCCCGACAGCGCGCCTACCGCGAACTCACGCAGGATCCCGAACGCGCGTACGTACTGAACTACCTTGCCACGCAGGGATTCTTGCCGGCCTACCAATTTCCTTTGGACACTTTCAGCCTCGACCCTGGGGTGACCGATACGCCCACGCTCTTTCGCCCCTCGGCAATCGCCATCGAGGAATTTGCCCCGGGCAACTTCGTGTACGCGAACGGTCACAAGCTTCGCTCCATTCGGGTGCTGTTTGCCGGCGGCCCTGGAAGCGCCGCAAGCCAGCCGACACGGTCGGACGCGGAAACTTCTGGCCGGCTGCGCCAGTTTTGGCTGTGCGCCCACTGCGAAGAGCTGAGCGACAAACCGCGCAACCGTTGCGACCGCTGTCAAAGCACCGCTTTGCAGGCGGTGGAGTGCGTGTTCGTGGATGCCTTCGAGGCAGAGGAATCGTTGCGAATCGGCTCTGACGAGGAATCGCGCCAGCGAGTGTACTTCGTGCGCCGGGAGAGTCTGCTCCCGAGCGCTAGCGTGGAGGTCACGCTTTATGGCTACCCCTTTTTTCCGGTGGAGCACCACCGCTTGGCATCGTTGGTGGTCACGAACTGGGGACCGGCAGATTCCAAGACCGGGGAGCCAAGACGGTTTCGGCTTTGCCCCGATTGTGGCCGGCACTGCCCCTACGATCCCGATGTTCAAGATCGCGCACAAAGGCGCGGCTTGAAGCAATGGGAAGAACATCACAGCAAGCTGTGCCGGGGCACACCGGAACTGCTGGTCCTCGGCTACGAGTTTGCGAGCGACTGCGCCGTGCTGAGCTTTCCGACGCGCGAAGATCTCCGCGGGATCGGCCGAAGCCGACTTTCGCCAACGGCGGTGACGCTCGCGGAAGCGCTTGTCGCCGGAGCCAGCGATTTGCTCGAGTTGGAGCCCTTCGAACTGGCCGCGTTTCCTCGCCTCCCGAGACCCGGGACCGCAGCCGAGGAAATTGTTTTTTACGAAACGGTGCCGGGTGGAGCAGGTTACGTAGAAGAGCTGGCGCAACGACTTCCGGAAGTGGCCCTAGCCGCTCAGGAGCGGCTGTACGGACATGGCTGCATCCGCGCATGTTATTTGTGCCTCAAACACTACCGCAACCAGCGTTGGCATGCGTTCTTCGACAAGGATTGCGTGCGGGATCTCTTGGCAGCCATTGCCGCCCTGGACCCTGTGAGCGGCGCTCGCGCGACTGCTGGAGCAGGACTCGCCGCGCTCACGAATGCGCTCGCGGCTCGCGTCGCGGAGTTGCGCCCGGCCCCACCTGGCATGCCCCGCGAAGGGCCACAATCGCACATCGAGGCGGTGCTGCTCGACGCATTGCGCGCCGTGCCTGGCCTGCCTCCTCCCGTTCCGCAGTATGCCGTAAAAGACGGCGATCGCATCGTCACCGTTCCGGACTTTGCATACCCGGATCAGCGTATCGCGATTTTTTGCGACGGCTTTGCCTACCATGGCAACCCGGAGACACTGGAGCTGGACGCCCAAAAACGGAACTGGCTTCAGCGCAACGGATGGCTGGTGCTGACGTACTGGGGACGCAGCATCCTCAAGAAGCCCAACGCCTGTGCGCAGGAGGTTGCCGACGTGTACCGGCAACGAACCGCGCGAGCGCCCCTCAGCCCTGTCAACCAGAACGCCTGACGGGCCGGCGAGCCTTTCTCGCCGACACGGTGCCCGGAAGCTTCCGACGCAGCAGCGGGGCTGATTTGCGCGCAAGCATGAAAACGCCGGCAGGGGCCGGCGCTTGGCGAGCGGCTTGGCGGCATCGCTTTGCGAGGCGGGCAGGGAACACACATGGGCAGTTGGACTATCCGCGCCGCGATTGGCCGACAGGGGCAGGGATGCTGTGTCGTGGGGTTCGTCGTGGCCCGATGATGGGGGCGCACCAGTGATTGTCCGGGGGCTCGGCTCTCCATGAAGCGAAGAAACGCGCTGCCGACCCGATAACGCGGCCGCGGCGGTGATCGCCTGGGGCCGGGGCGGAATGCCCGCGCAAGGGCCCGGTGATGCCAATCGTTGGCGCCAATGTTGCCCGCGCGAACAAGACGCTTGCCAAGCAAAGCTCCGCGTGTCATTTGGGTTCGTCAGGGCAAGGGGAAAAAACGATGCAACGATTCAAAGTCGCGGTCTTGATATTGCGCGCTGTCGGTTGGACCGATGTCCGCGCAGCTTGCTCGAGGTGCCTGGCGGTTGCGGGAGCGCGTCATCCTGAAGTCAGTCGCGCGGCAAACGGGTTGTGGATGCCATCGGCAGTGAACGTGGGACCGAACGGAGGTGGCACGAGGCGGGAACGGGAGGCTGGTTCGGCATAGCGCATAAGAGAAAGGGGAGACTTCGATGTCGTTGCCTTCGGTCGAACGGCGGGGTGCGGCGCGCCCTCGCTCGCGGCGCCCGTTTCCCCGAGCCGTTGGTGTTTGGGCATTTGCGCTCGGCTTCTTGTGTGCGGCCATTCCCGTACGCTCGAGCCATGCCGGGATTTGCGACCCGGATTCTGCGGCCATGGGAGCAACCGCACCCGCGGCGCCGCCGCCGAAGCAGTACCACTACGTGTTTGTCGTGGACACGTCAGCCTCGATGATGGGGCACGGCGATGGCAAAGGGCGGGTGATTTTTCCCCGGGTGAAAGACGAGATCCGAAGATTCGTCGACCGCGTACCATCCGGATCTCGGGTTACCTTCCAGCCGTTCGATCAAGGGCCGGGTCCTGCAGCAACCTTCGTAGTGCCGGACGAAAGGCCCAAACTCGACGCGTACTTGGCAGCGCTCGAAGCGCGCGGCCGCAACACGTATCTGTATGCGAGCCTTCTCGAACTGTTCCGTCGGCTCCCGCACGATCCGTCGGTGGCCACGGTGGTGTTCCTGTTTACCGACGGCAACGACAACGATCCGGGGCCGCTGACCATGGAAGACGTCACCCGCACCTACAACATCCGTCGCGGCCCGTACGACTGGTTTTATTACTTCTTTCTCGGTCTCGACATCCCGCCAGAGGTCGAACAGGCGGTGAAGGACAAACCAGGGTGGTTCTTGATGGCGGTGCCCCCCAACCAAGTGCCGCGGCTGATCTCCATGAATGTGGTGCCTACCGCGCTCGACCTCGGCAACTTGTTCGGCAACCCACAGGTGCAACGCGAGCTGGACCTCCAGTTCGACAGCGACGCGCCACCACCGGTCCGCGCTCGCGTCGTAGCACCCGAACTCGAAGCGCACGGCAGCAGTTTGCAAGTGGAGCCCAAAACGCTGCTTGGCGGCGGGAAGAAAACCTTGCAGCTCTCGCTGCTGAATCCGCAACAGTTGCCGCCCGG
>Ga0101945_1001256_pt1 | contig 27439 bp, 27 predicted proteins | sample DewCreD2012metaG_2_FD_75246 | JGI IMG/M metagenome (GOLD analysis project Ga0101945, IMG submission 75246) | Hot spring sediment bacterial and archeal communities from British Columbia, Canada, to study Microbial Dark Matter (Phase II) - Dewar... ... | reverse complement strand
CGTCTTCGCTTTCTGCCGACCCGATGAAGCCTGTGTGGGGGTCATGGCGTCGTCGCGACCGGTAAAACATCCAAAATTTGCCCCCAAAGCGAACAACCGAAGGGTTGTAAGTGGAAAGGGAATCAAAGCCATGGGAGGAGGGTGCTAAAACGGGCAAAGGACGCTTCCACAAACCAGCGCCCAACTGCTGCTTAAACCTGTTGGACATGTCCGTCACCTCCTTGCCCTGACAATTTTGCCATCGCCCCCGTGCCACAATCTTGCTCGGTGAGAAAGCCATGCGGGTGATGATTTGGGTGGATGCCGAAGGCATCAGCGGCGTCACGAGTTGGGAGCAAGTGTTGGCAGGGCGAAGCCGTTACGACGAAGGGCGACGATTGATGACACAGGAGGTCAATGCCGCCGTTCGGGGCGCCAAATTGGCAGGCGCCGACGAAATCGTCGTCGTGGATTCGCACGGCGCTGGCGGCGAGCATTCCTTCCGCAACCTTATCCCCGAACTGCTGGAGCCAGGCGCTGAGTATGTTCTGGGCGCCCCTTGGACGACTTACACGCGCCCGTTGGAAAACGGTTGCGACGGCGCAATTTTCCTCGGCTTCCACGCCAAAGCCGGCACCCCCGATGGCATCCTCAGCCACACCGTCAGCGAAAATTGGTTGAACTTTTTCATCAACAGCAAAGCCGTCGGTGAAATTGCCATTTGTGCCGCCCTCTGTGGGCACTTCGGCGTCCCCGTCTGGCTCGTCACGGGCGATGCGGCAACCTGTCGGGAAGGGAAGGCAACTTTGGGTGAAGGGGTCAAAACTGTCTGTGTCAAGGAAGGGTTGACTCGCTTCTCAGGGCGTTGCCTTGCCCCTCAGGAAGCGTGGCGGAAGATTGAGATGGCAGTCGCCGAAGTCGTCCAATATCCGCCCAAAGTTTCTCCCTATCAACCCGCAACGCCGACGACTTTGCGGGTGGAATGGACAGCGCCCGAACATGTGCGAGGTTACTTGCATGCAGGCGTTCAGCAAGTAGATGAGCGAACGGTGGAAGTGACCGCCGAAAACTTCTACGCCGCTTGGCGCACCCTCTGGCGACGGTGACAGTGACAAAAACTCGGCGGTGATGGCGGATGGTGCGATTACTTTTGGTGCGGCACGGCGAATCTGTCTGGAACGAAGAGGAGCGCATTCAAGGACAGCAAGATGTGCCCCTAAGCGAGTTGGGACGGGCGCAGGCAAAGGCATTGGGGCGACGATTGCGGGATGAATTCCTCGCCGCTTGCTATAGCAGCCCTTTGCGACGGGCGACGGAAACGGCACGAGAGATTTTGAGCACTCTCGCATCACCGCCATCCCTCACCCTGATGCCTGAGTTGATGGAGCGGCGGTTTGGCGAATGGGAAGGCAAATGCCTCAGCGACCTTGACAAAGCAGTATTTTCCCGATGGCTCACTGCCCACCAGTTGCCCGCCCCACCCGACGGCGAAAGCATGGACGAATTGCTTGTGCGCGTGGAACGAGGTCTCCGACGCATCTTGACCGAAGTGCCCGAAGGCTCGGTGCTTGTCGTCGGGCATGGCGGTTCGCTCAAAGCGATGCTGTGCGTTTTGCTGCGGTTGCCACTCACCAGTTTCACCCGATGGCACATAGACAACGCCAGCCTGACGATTGTAGAGGTGCGAAGTGGACGGTCATCGTTGGTGGTCTTCAACGACACTTGCCACTTGCCGACGAGGTGAAGGGCAATGGCAAAAGCGATGGTCGTGCAAGCGCCAGGGCAATTGACGATGGCGGAATTCCCTGAACGACCTTTGCGAGACGGCGAAATCCTTTTGCGGGTTTGCATGACGGGCGTTTGCGGGACTGACCGTCATTTGTTTTTAGGGCATGGCTCATGGGCGTTCCCCCTCATCGCAGGGCATGAAATCATCGGCGAAATCGTGGAAGTGACGGACAGAGCGGCGGATGCCATTGTCGTCTTTGGGGGTGAGTTACGGGTCGGTCAGCGGGTCGCCCTCGTCCCCAGCGGCGCTCCTTGCGGGCGTTGCTTTTATTGCCTCAACTACCCGCATCGCACCACCCTTTGCCGTTACCGAACCGTTTACGGTTTCCGCCGTTGTGATGAGCCGCCCCATTTGTTCGGCGGTTTCGCCGAATTCCTTCGGGTTCAACCCCGCTCCTTTCTTTTCGTCATTCCCGACGATTTGCCCGATGAGCGGGCAGTGTTGACCGAACCGACGGCGGTCGCCTTGCGCGCTGTGGAACGCGCCCTTGCGCCGGGCATCCCCGTCATTGGCGAAGGGTTGGGCATTGGGCGAAGGGCTTTGGTCGTCGGTGCAGGTCCGATAGGCTTGCTCGTCATTGCCATCTTGAAAGGCATGGGCGTTCACCACATCATCGCCGCCGATTTGAGCGCAATGCGGTTGGAGATGGCGAAAGCGTTGGGCGCAACGGAAACGGTTTTGGCGCCGCAAGACGGGAGCGGCGTGCCTGAAAGCGCCACACAAAAAATCCGCAACCTCACCGATGGCGAAGGGGCGGATGTCGTCTTCGAGTGTGCGGGCGTTCCGTCGGCGTTTGCGATGGCGTTGGAGTGGGCATGTCGGGGCGCCACGGTCGTGGAAGTCGGTCACTTCACCGACAGCGGGAGCATCCCCCTTTCACCGCACCTTATTTGTCGCAAGGACTTAGATGTGCGGGGCGTCTGGGCGTATCCTTGGTGGCAATTCCGCGACGCTCTGCGCTTTTTGCGGACGACCTCTTTGCCTTTGGAAACGCTTGTCACCCATCGCCTCGCTCTCTCCGAATTGCCCCAAGCCCTGAGCGGTCAACTGGGTCAAGCAGCGGTCAAGCCCGTCATCGTGCCCTAACACTTCCGCTGGCAACGGGAAGTTCTTCTCCCCCACCTTGCGGTCTTGAATGACCCTTGATGCTCACCTCTTGACGCTCCCTAATAGAGATGCCAAAATTTATGCGAAGAAATCCGATTGAACAACTCAACAAAAGGAGGCGATTACGATGGCGGACTATGCGCGCCCTGATGTGTTGGTGAGCACTGAATGGGTCGCTCAACATCTTGGTGACCCCAATATTCGTCTCGTAGAGGTGGATGTGGACACGAGCGCTTACGAGCAAGGTCATATCCCAGAGGCTGTCGGCTGGAATTGGCAGAAGGACTTGTGGGACCCGCTGCGGCGGGATATCGTGAGCAAGGAAGCCTTTGAGGAGTTGTGCAGCCGTTCAGGCATAAGCAATGACACGACCGTCGTCCTTTATGGCGACAACAACAATTGGTTCGCTGCTTGGGCGTTTTGGCAGTTTCGCATCTACGGGCATGACGAGGACAAACTGAAACTGATGAACGGCGGTCGGAAGAAGTGGGTGGAAGAAGGGCGCCCCCTGACGACGGAAGTGCCACAGTATCCCCGCACGACTTACCGTGCGAAAGACCCTGACTTGTCCATTCGCGCCTTCTTTGACGATGTGTTGAAAGCCATTCAGACAGGCGAAGCCAAGTTGGTGGATGTCCGTTCTCCGCAGGAATACACGGGTGAACTGCTGGCGCCGCCGGGATTACCCGAAGGCGTGCCCGTTCGGGGCGGGCATATCCCCGGCGCTATCAACATCCCCTGGGCGCAGGCTGTCAACGAGGATGGGACTTTCAAGAGTTACGAGGAACTGAAGCAACTTTACGAGAGTAAGGGCATCACGCCTGACAAACCGGTCATCGCTTATTGCCGCATCGGTGAGCGCTCCAGTCACACTTGGTTCGTCCTGAAGTATCTGCTGGGTTACCCGGTCGTGCGCAACTATGACGGGTCATGGTCGGAGTGGGCGAACCGAGTGGGGGCGCCAGCGAAGATCGGTCTAGAGCCGTAAAGAGGAACAAGAAGGAGATTGCTACTGTCTGGGGACGCCTCGCTTTAGCGGGGCGTCTCCCTTTTTGTTTTTATCTGCGTTAGAGATGTCTCCACGCCTTCACTCGCAAGTAGTTAGGTGGTGGGCAAGGTTAGCGTGGTGATACCAGCGATAAACAGAGCGACACCCCAAAGAAGGTCAAAATTGAGCCACCAATGACGCAGAATTGCCACCCCGAATTTTTCATAAACGAGCCAAGCCATGAGCGCCATCGCTGTCAACATGCCAGCGGCATGAACGAGGGTTGCCAACAAAGGGGAAGTGAGAGAAGATGACAGAATGCCCAACGCTTCACCGAAGTAACCACTAAAGAGCGCTCCGCTCCAGCGTCCTTGTCCCTGCGGCAGGCACAGTGCTAAGGGGGTGAGCATCAAGCCCGCCCCGTGAGCGGTCGCCATCAAAAAAGACCACCACCCAAGTTCCCACCATGACACTCTCATCCCGACCCAACGAAGATGGCGCTGGCGCAAGAGTCGGTAAGTCCCGAAAGCAAGGAGCACGAAGGCAATGAGGAAACGCAAGAATGTCATTGGCAAAGACCAACGCAATAAAGTGGCGAGGATAAAGAAGCAAACGACAGAAAGGGCATGCCCAGCGGCAATGGGCAATAAGGCGATTAAGGTGACACGATGGGAGCGCTCCTGCATTCCCAAAGCAACGGCGAAAAGCCAACCCATTGCGGGGTTGATGCCGTGATACATCCCTAACCCAAACAAAGTTGCCCATAGCCACAAATCAAGCGACACCTTCAACGCCCCTCCGAACGACCTTCCGAAGGCTCCCTTTTTGCCTTGGCAAGATTACGGGAAGCAGAAGGAGTCCGATGAACTGTCGCCGCCTTCCAAGCGCACTTGGTGCGGGCGCAAGTAATCGGGCAGTTCTGGGAAGAAATCGGGGTCAAGAGTTAAGCCGCCCTCGGGGTCAGCATGTGCCAGCGCTATCCAACCTTTGATGCCGTCAGGGTAGAAGATAGCATCCCAAGCGGCGTAGAGGGAGTTGGTGAAGTAGACGCGCCGACCATCCCTTGACACTTCTACCATTTGCGGACCGCCATTGACGGGACCGACCTTCGGATGGGGAGCACGGGCGACGATCCCACCGAGCCGAACGCTTCCTGTTAGTTTCGGGTTGAAAGGCTCAGAAACATCATACTGGCGCAGTTCCCCCGTGCCCCAACAGGAAACATACAGAAAGCGGTCGTCCAATGAAAGGTTGATGTCAGTGACAAGGGGTGGGACGGCTTTGAAAGGCTTCAAAGCGGGCGGCAATTGGTCTTCTTCGGCAGGTTCGGCAGGGATGCGGATGATTTCCCGCACCCTCCAAGTGCCGTTTTCGCGATACCAAAGGAAAATGCCGCTGGAAAGGTCTTGCAAGTTCAAGACAGCGTTGACGAAGCCGTAGGTTTTTGTCGGGTCGTGGGCGGGACGAAGTTCCAGCACCATTTGCCAGCCATCGCCCAAATCAACGGCTTGCAAATGCTTTCGTCGGCGTAGATCCCAAAAATGCAATCGGCGTCCGTATTGCTGCGCCATTAGCGCATCCAAGTCAACGCCCTTTTCAATGTGCTGCGGTGCGCCCCATTCGCTGGTGACACCAATATCGTGGGCGATGTGCCACCAAAAATCGTAAGCAAGCCTTTGTGGTCCTCGGTCAACTTCCCAACGACCCAGAACTTCAAAGTCATCGTGGTCAAGGAGCAAAAGACCACCGGGCAAATCGCCATCAGCACTGCCAAGGGCGCTTAGGTAAATGTTGTCAGGACCGCAATGGACGGTGTGCAATCGGCTGTAGCCCGCCCGCTCTTTAACCTCTTCTGGTTCAATGACTTTCACGATTTTCGGCGACACTGGGTCGGGTTTGGTATCAAGGATGTAAAGGCGTGAGGAACGCAGACCGGGGACGATGAGATAGCGGCGTTCAACATGAGGGTGCGGCGAGGAAGGGCACAAGGCAGAACTGCAAGCGTTCCAGCCAAAATGATGCAGTTCATCGCCCGCGTAAGGCAAATCCACCTTGTTGATGACTTTGCCGTAATCAGGCGAACGCAGGTCAACATCCACCACCAAGAGGGCATCAGGGCGAGTATCATCCTCGCCTAACGCTGCCTTTGGGTTCATCGCTGCCACATATGCCAATCGTTCTCGCGGCGCCTTCATCGCCATTCGTGGCGACGGGTAAAAAGTTGGGTCAGGGCGAAACAGCGGCATTGCACTCACCTCCACGCAACCTTGCGACAAAGAGTTTCTCCTACGCTTCCCTTGCGGCGACAACTTCTCGCTCGGACAAATAGCTTAACGCCACCAACGCCTGCCAAATTTTGTCCACGCTCTCGTCCACCGTTTCTTTGTCTGTCTCCACGACAACTTCAGGGTTTTCGGGCGGTTCGTAAGGGTCACTGATGCCAGTGAAGTTAGGGATTTCACCCCTGAGCGCTTTCGCATACAGACCCTTGACATCCCGCTCAATGAGGACATTCAACGGGCACTTGACATAAACCTCAACGAAGTCGCCGATAAGTTGGCGGGCATATTCTCGCCCTTCGCGGTAAGGCGAAATTAGCGCTGTGATGACAACGACACCGTTGCGGGCAAGCAAGTGGGCGACATAAGCGACCCGCTTGATGTTCTCAATGCGGTCTTCTTTGCTGAAGCCCAGCCCTTTGCTGAAATGTTGGCGGACGACATCGCCGTCCAAAATTTCCACCTTGTAGCCAGCCTCCCGCAAGCGCTCTGAAAGGGCGTGGGCGATCGTGGTCTTGCCCGCTCCCGACAAACCTGTCAACCAAACGACAAAACCGCGTTCGTTAAGCATCATCACACCTCCTCGGAGAATGTTGTTTCCTCGCTTATCCCAATCCCGCTTCACCGCCAACAGAGACACTGTCAACGGTGACGGCATCGGGATGGATGGCTATCGTGATGACGGCTTTTTCTGTCTCAACAGTCACCGTGAAATAGCCCAGCGTGCGCATGGCAACTCTAATGCCCAGCAAGGTTTGACCTTCAAGGACGGAAAGCGCCTTGTTGACTTCGTGCAAACTTTGGCTGAGTTCCTTTCCGCTGGGGGTTTTGCGAAACAGGTCGGTCAGGATGCGTTCGCCTTCAGCGCGGTAGAGGCGGCGAGCCCGTCCTGTCTCAAGCGCCAACTTTGCCAAGCCCTCAAGCAAAGGGAGTAAATCGGACGGGATGACCTTTTGCTCAACGGCATCGGCAAGGGATTGATAGGCTTTGAGCCGCTCTCCTGACAAGGCGGGCAACAATGCCCCTAACTCTGCTCGCACCAACTCTTGTTCTTCGTCTGTCAGTTGTAAGGGCTCTTGTGCGGGAAGGTTCTCAAGCAATTGCGGTCACTCCTTTTTTTCGCCGATATGCCCGTGAGCCTCACCCAAGATGGCATGGACTTCGTGCTCAAACCCACCCGTTTCAATGGGGCAGTGAATTCCGCACTCTTTTGGTGCGTTCGTTTCCCACCACCAACGACCTGCGCGGTCATCTTCACCCGGCTGAATGGGGCGGGTGCAAGGGGCACAACCGATGCTGGTGTAGCCCTTGTCGTAGAGTGGGTGATAAGGGACGCCGTTTTCTCGGATGTAGTCCCACACTTCCTCCTTTGTCCAATCGGCAAGAGGGTTGACCTTCACAATGCCGCCGTGATCATGGTCAAGTTCCACCTTTTTGATGTTCGCCCGTGATGCCCATTGCTCTCGCCGCAAGCCAGTAAACCAAGCGTCCAAATCCTGCAATGCGCGCAACAGGGGACGAACTTTGCGGATGTGGCAGCACAAAAGGCGTAATGGCACAGATTTGTAAAAGAGGTTGACACCGTGCCTCCGAACCATCGCTTCAACCTCACGATAGTCAGGGAACAACACTTCAAAGCGGGCATCGGGATACTGCTCCCTCACTCGGTCAAGGAACTCGTAGGTTTCCTGCGGCAGCCGACCTGTGTCCACCGTGATGACACGAATGTCGGGTTTGAGCCGATACGCCATGTCCAAAACGACCATCCCTTCGGCTTGCAGCGCCGTGACGACAGCGATACGGTCGCCGAAGGTTTCCAACGCCCAAGCGATAACTTCCTGCGGCTCTTTGTCGTCCAGTTCAATAGCGATTTCGCCAATCTCAAGGTCGTCAAAGACAACTTGATGGGTCGCCATCGTCCTTCCCTCCATCGGGTAGTGTTTTGCACCTCAATTATAACAAATCCGAACAAGTAAGTCAACATTCTGGTTTGCCCCACTGGTGCTACAAAGGCAGTGCTTTAATTCCTTGGGCGGCAAATGAGGAGGCGGACAGGATGAGGGTTGACCAAAGGATTTCGTTCGTTCATTTTACTCTCCCGTTTCTTTTTGAGCCGTCGGAGTTTGAGCGGCGGAAAGATGCCTTTGAAAAAGCCTCCATGAAGGCAAAAGATGGACGAACTTACCCTGTTTGGGAGAAAACCCGTTTCCCTTCCGACGATTTGCTGGAACATGTCCGCAATTACCTGAACCCACCAGAGGGGAAACCTGCCACTGCTCACCTTTGGAAACTCAACGATGACCTCCAAGATGTCTTCGGCTTGGGAAACCGAGCCGAATGGTTTTTGACGACCCAAAAACTTAAAATCCCCTTCCAGTTTGGCGAACTGGGCGAGAACACTTTTGCTATCCAATTAGCGCTCTTTCGTGTCGGCGTTGGGTTTGTCACTGTGCGGTTGAAGGTGAAAAGCGAAAAGGTTGACGATTGGCTCAACTTTTTGGACGATTTCCGATTTGCAAAAGGGCAGCGAGGGGCTTTCGTTCGGGCAGAGAAAAGAGCGGGCTTTGACCCAGCCACTCGTCAACCCATCATCTCTCCCTTTTTCCCTGAGCCAGCCTTGCAGCGGGGCGAAACCTTCGGTGACAAGCACGAATTCTTCGCCATACTGGAAGCGCTTTTGCGCACTGGTGGCGAAAAAGATTGGTGGCGTGAGGTTTTCGTCCGCTATCAACTCATCCCTTACGCTGCCATTTTCGTTGATGAAGCCGACGAGCGAGACATCCCAGAGTTGCTCTATCGGGTGCGAAACTTTTTTGCCGCCTACCGAGAAATCATCCCTTCCGATGACGATTTGCGTCCTGACCATCCCACCCTTTTGCCTTACGCAAAGAACCAATGGTTCATCTGCACCCTTGAAGGAGGCGCTTTCGTCGCCTTCAATGCTCCACAAACGGACTTCTTCCGAGCCGATTTACCGAACCGCCTCAAAGAGCAGTATTTCCTCTTGTTCCTTTTGGCTCAGCATCAAAGGTTTGCTCTCATCCGACTTTCGCAGGAAGTCTCAGAGCATTGGCTTAGAGGCAGCGAAAAAGAACGGGTGAAAATCTTTGAGCAAATTCGCGACGGCTTGCTGGAGTTCACGGCGCAGGGCTATTTTTCGCAGGTCATGCAAAGGGAGCGCCACCATCGCTGCTACCGAAAATGGCAGGAGGTCTTGATGGTTGAGCAACTTTATCAGGAAGTCAGCGACGAGGTCAGAGAAATGCACGAAATCTTGCAAAGCCGACGAAGCCAAAGATTGGAAGAACGCATCAACTTCCTGACTGCCTTTTTCGCCGTCCCTGAATTAAACTTCTGGTTGAAAAGCATTTTCGGGAGGTGAAAAATAGGCGATGGAGGCGTTAGCCAATTTGCTTGAAAAGTTTGGGGGCTGGTTTTACCGACGATTTTGGCGCTGGCGGGAATTGATGCGCCGAAAGCGACCTGTTGAAGAGCCAATCGCAGTTCAACCATCGCAGCAACTCACTCACATCAGCCACTTCACCTCAATCCTCCAGCCCAAAAACTTCCTTGACCGTGAAGATGAGTCGGAGATGCTTTTTGATTGGCTTGATGACCCAGAAAAAACGGTCGGCGCACTGATAGGGATTGGCGGGCAGGGAAAAACTTACCTTGCCGCTAAGTTCGCCCTTGAGTGCCAGCAAAAGGGGTGGGAAGTGAGATGGCTGGAGTTGCCCAAAACCGTTGACGAATTTCTGCGTTCCGTTGCCGATGAAATGCAAAAGGTCGGTGACCCTTATCACTCTATCGCCGGCGACTCCAACCAACCCATTGATGTGCGCATGGACAACGCCATCCGCTTCCTTGAAGGGCATAGCAAACGATGGTTTTTCGTCTTGGACGACTTCCACAAAGTCGGCGATGATAGCGACTGGGAGAGGCTCGTTGCCAAATTTGACCAAAGTTGTGAGCGCACGAAAATCCTTTTGACGGCTCGGCGTGAACCCGCTTTCCCTCTCAAACTCCCTACAGACGCCCATGAACTTCAAGATGTCCCGCCACTGCCCGAATCTTTCGCACAAGCGTATCTGGAAGCCTACGGCTTGCAGATTTCGCCGGACGAGGCGGAGGAAATCTGGGAGAAATGCGAGGGAAACTGCGAAGCGATGAAGTTGTTTGCTCAGGCGGCTCGCAGAAGAAAATTGGCTGACCTGCTCCGTTTGCCACTGCCCGACTGGTCTCAGAAGGCAAGGGCTTGGTGTCAGCAGTTGCTGTCGGACTTGGGCGAACCCGAAAGGGAAACAGGCAAGCGACTGGCTCTCTTTGATGAACCCGTTGAGCAAGATTTGCTCCTGCATCTCGGCGCTTCTCAGGATGGCTTGGACAAACTTTTGGATTGGCGGCTGGCAGAACGCCTTCCCGACGACCTCTTCTCCCTCCACGACATCATCAGGGACTATTGGCGAAGCGAAACAAGCCATGAAGAGAAAAGACAATGGCACATTGAGGCAGGAAGATGGTTGCAAGAACAGACGGCAAATTGGCGAAAGGAGCGACCGAAGAATCTGGACGAATGGGCATTGAGCGACTTGAGGGTTTGGGTCTCCTTCTTGCGACGCTCCTTCTGGCATTTCGTTGCCGCCAAAGAAAACAATTCGGCTCTTAAGGCAGCAGAACCCATTCCCAAGTTCCTTGACCGATGGGGCGAATGGGAAGAAAACCTCCGCATCTGTCAAAAAGCCTACGAGTTGGCAAAAGAATTAGGCGACGAACAAATTGCCCTTTGGAGCCATCGGCTCGCTATGAGGCATCATGACCTTGGCGACTATGAAGAGGCGGAAAGGTTTTATCGTGAGAGCCTTGAGATAGCGGAGAGGTTGGGAGACTTGGCAGTGAAGGCGACGACATTGGGGGCGTTAGGTTTGCTGCGCAAAAAACAGGGTCGGAGAGAAGAGGCGAAGGAGTTTTTGAGGCAGGCGTCGGAAACTTTTGAGCGGATAGGGTATCGTTACGCCGAAGATGTGCGAAAGGAGTTAGAAGCGTTGGACCGTCAAGAACCTCAAGAGAGCCGATGAGGGGGAAGAGGAGATGGCGCTTAAATATGCTCCGACCTTGGTGATTGGGTTGAAGGGAGGCAATGGGCAGGTGGTGGAAGGTGTCTTGGGAAATGTCCGATTTTGGCTGTCGGAGTATTACCCGCAAGTCGTTCCCATCGTCAAGTTCGGGATGGCGGATGAAAAACAGTCGTGCACCGTTACCGAAGTGATGGGAGCACCGTTGATGAAGCCTCGTTACCCGTTGTCCTTCAATTCCTCTTGCTTTCGGCATTAGCACCTTACGAAAGCGAGGGGCATTGGCTTTTTGAAAGTTACGGCAGTCAACCGACGCTCAACACCGTCGGCATCGGCTTGCTTTATGTCCCAGTGGCTCAAATTGCCGAGGCAGCGGGCAACTACCTCGCTTTCCAACTTTCCGCTCAAGGGATGGGCGAGCAACCTCATCCAAAGCAAACTGAGTGGGAGAGGGAACTGGCGCAAATTTTTGACGAAAACTCCTTCTGGCAAAGTCTCTTCGCTGGCATTGAGGAAGTTGCGGAGGCAAAAGTTGAACGGCAAGCGCTGCCAGAACAAGTCTTTCAAGTTTCCCTCAAAACGGGTCTCGTCCGCATGGATTTGAGCAAGTTCCCTTGGTGGCAATGGCGTGACCGCCTCGCCGACTGCGAGATGAAGTGGCGAATGTTGCTCAAGGATTTTTGGCTGCCGAGGATGAAAGAAAATGCCGACAAAAAGCAAAAGGAAACCGACGAAAAGTTTCAAGGCGTTCTGGACAAAATCGTTCAAGACGGAAGGAATGTTTTCGCAACGGTTGAAAGGTTGATGGAATGGTTGATGAAGCACTTGAAAGATTGGCGTTGTGACGACCCGAAAATTCCCAGAGGCATCGCATCGGCGAGGGTTGAAGAGGCTTACGAGGTTTTGGAAAAGGCTCTTGCTGATGTCCCTCATCCAAACGCCGTCCTTGCAAGGCTACTGCTGTCGGGCGCTGTCATCGCCTATGTGACCTTCGCTTTGGCGCGATGGAGTTGGCTTTCGGGATTCATCGCCAACTGGCTCCGCAATTTCTTCCCTTTCGTTGAAGCGTGGATGGTTCCCGCCCTCATCGGCTTGGCTGGCTTCTTCGCTTTCCTTCGCATCGCCTTTAACGGCTTCAACATCCTCCGAGAAGCCCACGAGCAAGTTGAAAGGGCAAAAGATGAGGCGCTGCAAGCCATTGAACGGGAAATCAATTCGGTGCTCAAGGAGATGGGGTTGCAACTGCTTTTGGGCATTCAACGAAACTTCCTACGGCGAATTAACGAAGTGGCGGAGAGGAACAGAAAGGCAAAAGAGGGGATGGAACGGTTGCGGGAGAATTGGGGAGCGAAAGCGCAATCCTTTGACGCCAAGGACACAACGATGACAAGGGCGGTCATCCGTTCGTGGTCGGAACTGAAGCCAATCGTTGACGAACGCATGGAAGGTCAAAACTGGTCGGAACTTTGGCGTGAAGCGTTGAAGCGGGCAACCATCCAAACCTTCTCCGAATGGTGCGACCGAATAGAGGACGGGACGACTGAGGTGAGAATCTCTGAAGCGACGGAAAACTTGTGGCGGGAGAAATTGCAGGGCAAAGAAATGCAACGGCTCAGTTTCTACCTGAGACCTCACGAAAACGAGGGAAAGACGAAAGAGGAACTGGCTCATCGCTACGAACAAGCGAAAGCATTTTTGTGGTCGTCGGCGAAGGAATGGCTGAGATGGCAGTTGGTTGCTGGTGGCGAAGAGAAACTGAACGAACTGGTGCGGGAGACATTGCGGGAAAGATACGGCGACCTTCCCGACCGAGATTGGCAAACTTTGACTTTACCTTCCATCACAGGCTTTTTGCAAGTTGGATGGGCTCAATAAGAAGGCACGCTTCTCTTTGCCGACCACAATTATGCAGGGCACGGGTTTATCCCGTGCCGACGGATTTGTCGGTGCGGTTAAAAACTGTGACCCGCAAGACCTAATTTTTGTCTCACCGAGAGATTTGCCCTCACCGCAAGACTCAATGTCCAAACACACTCAGTTGAACCGAAAGGCTCAAGGGGCTGTCTATTTTTACGGCGGAGCGGGTGGAAGGAGTCCCAAAAACTTTTCGGAGGTGCATGGTGATGAAGACACGACGAACACTTTGGTGGCGCATCGTCGTTGCTGGCTTGGTTTTAACGGCGGGTGCCGCAGCCTTGCAGGCTCAATTGGGGAGCATCCTGAAAGGCGGTGCTGTCCTGTTGCTCGTCCGCCAATTTGGCAAGCAGATCAACGACGGGATCAACACGGCGCTACAAAACCGAAAGTGGGAAAATCGGCAAGCGACGAAAGTGGTCCCCATCGTCAGCATCGGTAGCGGTATCTATGCGGGAGCGGCACAAGTCATCGGCGATGAAGCCGATGTCCAACGGGTGGAAGCCGTCGCCCAACTGGAATTGAACCTGCCAGGGAAGGCACGGGCAAAGGTCTTGATTCCCGTGGACAAGGTGAGTTTTAATCCCGCCGAGATGCAACGGGTTTACGGTGTCGGTGTTTCCGCCGTCATTGATTTGAAGTTGTGACGGCGCAAAGGGAAGAACACCTCCGCCTTGCCTGCGGCACAATCTTGCCAGACTCAAAGGCAGGCAACGGCGGAGGTGTTTTGCAATGGAAGGGCGCGTCACGACAGGCATTCCGGGACTGGACATCGTTCTGGACGGCGGTTTAGTGGCGGGGGCGACGGTGTTGGTGCAGGGGATGCCCGGAGCGGGCAAGACGACTTTTGGCTTGCAATTCATCTATCACGGAGCGACGCAATGCCAAGAGGCGGGGCTGGTCGTCAGTTTTGAAGAGTTTCCGACGCAGATGCTGCGGGATGCCCGCAACTTCGGTTGGGATTTTGACCCTCTCATCCGCTCGGGTATGGTTACCGTTATCGCCACTTCCCCTCAAGCCTTCTACCAGCAAATCCGCGACCCTAACAGCGATATCAATCGCGCTTTAAGCGGGGGCAACATTCGCCGGGTGCTCATTGACAGCCTCAGTCACTTTCAGCGGTTAACGGATAACCCTGTGGAGTTGCGGGAAATCCTCAACAGCCTGCTGAACCGACTGCGCCAATCGGAGGTGACTGCTATCCTGACGCAAGAGGTGCGATGGAGCGAGGGGGAAGTCTCTTTGGAGCAATACGCCGTAGACACGGTCATCCAACTCTTTTTTGAGCCGATCAACCGCGTGCAGCGACGGCGTTTCTTGGAAGTGCTCAAAGCGAGAGGGCAATCTTTTCAATCTGGGCGGCATGGTTTGGAAATCACTGATCAGGGCTTGCGGGTCTATCCCGTCCCGATGCCCAGGGGCAGGGAGCGCCCTCTGACAGGGCGACGGGTGGCGACGGGTGTGCCCGGCTTGGATCGCATGTTAGGGGGCGGATTGTTTGAGGGTTCGGTTACTTTGGTCGCCGGCGAGACAGGCACGGGCAAGTCTACCTTAGTGCGTCAATTCATCGCTCACGGCGTCCTTCAAGGCGAAGGCGGTTTGTATGTCAGTTTGCGGGAAGACCCTCAACGCATCTTGCAAAGCGCTTCTGCGATCGGCATTGACTTGCAACCAGCCTTGCGGGACGGTCACTTGCTCATCCATTACGCTACGGGCGAAGTTGACCCTTACAAGTTGTTCTGGGAGGTCAAAGAGATGTTGGAGAGAGGTGAACGGGATGGATGCCCTATCCGCCGAGCCGCCATTGACAGTTTGTCGGACTTGGCGACGGCATTTCCCGACCCGACTTACTTGCCGCAATATTTACAAGCCTTTGTGGAACTGTTCACGATGCACAGCGTTACGGCGGTGTTCACTTTGAGCGTTGCCGCCACTAACAGCGCCGAGCATTCGCCCATTGACCCTAATTTGGCGCGTGGCTTGGATTGCATCCTGATGTTGCGTTACTTGCTCGTCCACGACCATGTCCGCAAGGTGATGACGGTCGTGAAGATGCGGGGTAGCGAGCATGACACGGGCATCCGCACCGTCCGCATCAACCCTGGGGAAGGGATGCTGGTGGAGACGGGCTTTGAGGGGATGCCCTCCTTCATCCGCAAGTTGCAGCAATTGGCACAAGAGCAGGGAGAAACGGCACCGCTGTAAAGGAAACCAGACGCGCTTTCCCTTCTCGGTTGGAGGGGATGGAGCATGATGCCTTTTGAGGGGTGGGTCAACAACGCAGTCGGTTTGTTGCGATGGACATTGCTCCCGCGCCTTGGGCAAAGTTTGGTCATCTGGTTTGTCGCTTGGTTGGTCGTGCGGCTTTCCGATCATTGCTGGCAAGTTTGGTTGCGTCCCACGCTGGTTGGGGCTAAAGACCGTGATGTGGCTCATGCCCTTTGGCGCCGGCGGCAAATTCTTGCCCTGCCTTCCTCGGTCACCCGTTGGGTCGTTTGGGGCTTAGCGGTTTGGCTGACGGCGGAACTTTTCGGCGTCCCTCGTGAAGCGCTCTTTTGGGGATTCGCCACTGCCACCTTGCTCGTTTTCTGGTCGGGGCGTTATGTCCTTGTAGACCTCGCCGCAGGTTACACCTTGCTGTTGGACGATGTTGTGGCGATGGGCGACCAAATTTCAACGCCCTTTGGGGAAGGAGCGGTAGAAGGCATCACCCTTTTCCATGTCCACCTGCATCTTGACGATGAGACCGTTCTCGTCATCCCGCATCGTCTCCTTCGGGGAGCGCCCATGAAAGTGCGACGGGCTGTCGCTCAAACGGTCCGACGAGGAGGTTGAGAGAGATGGCTTTTTTGCGGGAACCTGTCGTCCGCTTAATTGCCGTCACCCACTTCCAAAAACCCGACGACTTGCCTGAATTCCAAATTTGGCAGACAGACACCGACAACGAACCTCAGCAACTGATAGAAGTGGCAGGGCGAACCTGCTACGAAAGTTGGCACAACCCATCAGGGCGCACCAACGAACAATACATCGCCAACCTGCTTTCGCAAGGACACCTCAGTGTCATTGAGCATTCCGTCGCCAGTTTCTACATCCGAGGCATCAGCAGAGCCGCTTCCCACGAAATCGTCCGACACCGCCATTTTTCCTACTCCCAACGGAGCACCCGCTATGTGGATGAGAGCGACTGTAATTTCATCGTCCCTGACTGCATCGCCGATGACCCTGAAGCGATGCGGATTTTCACCGAGGCGGTAACAAAAGCGCAGGAGGCGTATCGGCAACTTTATGGGTTGCTGCGGGAAAAGTTTGCCCATGTGGAAGACCGAACGCTGCGGAGAAAGTTAGCCCGCCAAGCCGCCCGCATGGTCTTACCCAACGCCACCGAGACGGCGTTGGTCATGACGGGAAACTTTCGGGCATGGCGGCACTTTATTCGCATGAGGGCAAGCGAACATGCCGATGTGGAAATTCGCAAAGTTGCCATCAAAGTCTTGAGGGAGTTGCAGAAAGTTGCTCCCGCTGTCTTCGGCGATTTCCAAATCCGTCAACTTCCCGACGGGACAGAAGTGGCAGAACCTGGCTACCTTTGGGAGTAATTTTTGCCGCTTTGCCTTCCTTTACGGATTGCCCATCAACGCCTTGACAGGAGGCAACATCTGGCGTGCTCCGTTCTTCAACCCGTAGCGGTCAGTGTGCCCTGTTAGGGCGGCGATGATGCAAAGCAATCCCATCGGCGTGTCGGCGTGATCTACTGTCGCCACACCTGCCGTTTGCAAAATCTCCACGACGGAATGCTCTCCCACTTTAGCCGTCTCGCAAGCGACGGTTCGGATGCCCACGCCTTTGAGCGCTCGCAATAAAGGCAAATCAACGGTTTGCACTTGCTCTTCGTCGCGGGGTTGTTCAAAGGCACTAAGCAGGACAACGGAGCCAACAGGCGCAGAAGGGCTTCCCGCTACTTTTGCCCATCCCATCTGCACCAAAGCATTGAGTTGCCCAGTGGGATCGCCATAGCGCACCAGCAACGCAAGGCGTTTCCAGACGGCTTCTTTGATAGTTGCCTCCGTCGCATCATCGGCGACCAAACCGACCTTTTGAGCGATTCGGCGCCATGCCGTTGAATCGGCGGTTTGGATGGCGTCAGGGTTAAGGGTCAACACGAAGGGCACATTCGCCCCCGCACCCTTGAGGGCTTCTTGTAAGCGACCGATGAGGGTTCCATCGGGATCAGGGGCGCAAGCGATGATGGCGATATTGCGAAACTGAAGCCGCCGCACCGTCAACAACGGTAGGGCACCTGTTAACCATTCCTGCATGTCCTGCCAACGCTGCTGTGTCGCTTGTAACTCTCCTTCCAACGCTCGGATGCGTTCATCGCGGCGCCTCAACTCCTCCGACAGGCGGGCTTCCAAGCGGCGAATTTGCCCTTCCAGCCGCTGAGCGGTAGGCTCTCGGGTTAGCCCGATGCCCACCAAAATGCCCAACCCGAAAAAAATCAGGACTGCCACCAGAGTCGCCACATACAAGCGCCAATCTACCCCCATGCCTTCATTGCCTCCATCGTGATGGGACGAGGGAAGTTGCCAAAGCCGTCATCCTACGAAATGGACAAGCCCAGCCAAGTGCACCCGAAGCCAAAGCCAAAAGAGCCGCCAATAAGTTTGCAAGGACGGCGAAAGCGCCACGAGCAGGCTCCCGATAATCAGACCCGTCAAGAGCAAGGCAGCGATGTGCCACCAACGCAATCCGCTGCCGTGCAAGGCGCTAACACCCTTAGCGTCCACGAGCCGATGACCGACCCGCAAGCGAACCAAAAAGGTGCTCGCCATCCCTTTCCGCCCCTTCTCCAAAAACTCCACCAGCGAGGCATGAGTGCCAACGGCGACCAAAAGTTCCGCCCCCGCCTCGTAAGCCAGCAGCAAGGCAGCATCTTCGCTGGTGCCACCGACAGGGAAGAGATGGGCGGTCAAACCCAGTTGCCTAATGCGTTCCAACCCCGGCGCTCGCCCATCAGGGTAAGCATGGACGACCAACTCCGCCCCGCACCTTAGGGCTTCTTCTGAAACGCTGTCCATATCGCCGACGATGATGTCAGGGCGAAAACCCAACTCCAGCAAGGCATCGGCACCGCCGTCCACTCCGATGAGGACAGGTCTTCGGTCGCGGATGTAACTGCGGATTGCCATCAAGTCTTCCCGATAGCGATGCCCCCGCACGACGATGAGGGCGTGACGACTTGCGATGGGCGTTCGCAGGGGAGGCAAGGGCAACGACGCGCTGAGCAACTGTTTCCCTTCGTGGCGCAAGTAATGCAAGGTGTTTTCAGCAAACTCCTCCAAAATCGCTGCCAATTGCCGTTCCGCTTCCCGCAGCCGTTCCTGAATTTCTTCTGCCGTCAACACCCGAAGCGGGAAGCGCATCCCATCTTGCTGGACGGTCTGCGCTTTCAAATCCACGACCGTCAGAGCGCCTTCCTTCAAACGGTCAAAAGCATCCCTTTCGGTTAAGTCGGCAACGGGAATTCCTTGTTGCAACAGCCTCAGGGCGCCAGTCGTCGGGAACTTGCCCGAAAAAGTTGGTGCGGCATTCAAAACGGCTGCCACACCCGCTCGCGATAAAGCATCGGCAGCGAGGGGGTCTAAGTCCTCGTGCACCAGCAAAGCGATGTCGCCCCGCCGCAGCCGACGCACCAAATTTTTTGTCCGCCGATCTTTTTTCAACGGACCAACCAACTGCATGGTCAAGGTCACCGTGCTGCAATCTTGTCACATCTTCGGCAACGGCGAGACGAAGGACACGAGAAGAGGTGCTCAGAAGGTGCGCCTTTGGTGGGAGGGCGAGGCTCTTGCCGAGCCGAGAAAATCGGCAAGTCGGGAGATGGGCAGGTCGGGCAAAAAGTTTGACCGCCGATGAATTGACGGGCTACGACGACTTGAAATGGGCTCTTCTGTCGGCTTTAGCCGAACTTCGTTAAAGTAGCCCAGCATTTCAATGCTGAGTGAAGATTGCGTCGTCGGGTTGACCTTGATGCAAAAGTCGGAAACTATTCGCACAATAAAAGACCGAGGCTGTTTTCCCCTGCTATCATAGTTGCTGGCTTTGCTGCCCTTCCGTGAGGTGACAGGGATGCGATTTGGTGGGTTCCTTGCGGGCGTTGCGATAGAGTGGTTTGGGTTTTCTGATTGGTGGGAAGCCTTGACTTTCCAACTGGATTGGGCAAGGCGTTTGGGTTGGCGCTGCTTTGTTCCCAGTGGCTTTGGCGGTTGGTCATTGGAGCAACAACGGGAAGCCGTCCAAGCGATGCGCCAACGGGATTTGCTTTTGCCCGGCTTGGGCGCATATCACCTGAACTTGCTCCATCCCGACCCTGACGAGCGCGCCCGCATCCTTCGGCAAATCATTGCCCTCGTGGAACGGGCTGCCGAATTAGGCATCCCGACAGTGGACAACATCGCAGGTGTTTGGCATCCCGAAGGTGGGCACATGTTCTATCCCCGAAACAAATCGCCCGAAGCGTGGGAGACCTTTGTGCGCGGGGTAAAGGAAATTTGCCGAGCCTGCCGAGGCACGGGCGTTCGCTTTACCCTTGAGCCTTACATCACGACGCTCTTAGACAGCCCGCAAGCGCTGCGCAAAGCCGTTGAGTTGATTGACATGCCCGACGAATTGGGCATCAACTTTGACTTGGTGAACATGGTCGGCTACGAGCGCTATCACGACATCAACGCCCTTGTGGATGAAACGATAGAAGCCGTCGGCGATGTCATCGTGTTGGCGCATTTGAAGGATGTCCGCTACTTGCCTCATTTGTCGCTGCGCGTGGACGAGGTAGTGCCGGGCGAAGGAGCGGTGGATTTCGTTTACTGGCTGCGACGCTTAAGAGAGGTAGAGGAGCGCAACGGGAAGGAGTTGCCCGCCTTCATTGAGCACTTGCGCACGATGGACGAAATGACGCGGGCGTGGCAACACATTCGCCAATGCGCTCAAAAGGCAGGGTTGATGGCGTGAGAGAAACGGAGAAGAAAGGAGCGAGGGGAATGCGTTGGAGCATTGTTGCCGATGACTTGACAGGTGCGGCGGACGCTGCCGCCCCTTTCGCCGCAGCGGGTTTGCGAACTTGCGTCGTCCTTGAGCCCGTCTTGCTGCCCAAACGCTACGGTTGCGTCGCTTTGGATGCCGAAGCCCGATGGCGAACGGCGGACGAAGCGGCGGAACGCATCGCCAACTTCGTCGCCAAATTGCGGGATGCCGATGGATTGATGCTGAAGGTGGACAGCACGCTGCGAGGCTATGTGGGGGCGATGGTGAAAGCGGCGTGGCAAGCGTCGCGACGCCATTGGGTGCTTTTTGCTCCTGCCGTGCCGACGCAAGGGCGCCTCGTGCGGGATGGGAAATTGTTCGTGCATGAAACACCCTTCCATCAATCACCTTTCGCTGCCGAACCGCCAGCGCCCATCACCGACCCCCGCATCGCCCATCGCTTGGAAACGACAGGGCTTGTCGGAAGGCAACTTTTCCATGCGTCGCTGGCGGCGGTGCGAAACCCACAGCGGTTGCGACAACTTTTTGCCCGTGCGATTTCCCTACGGGCATGCGTCGTCGCTGATGCCGAGACGGAGGACGATTTACGGCAACTGGTGGCGACCGCAATGGCGATGGAGCGTCCGCCTTTGTGGGTCGGGGCGATGGGGCTGGCAAAAGCGATTGCCGCTTTTGTCACGGGCGATTGGATTGCTCCAAAGTGGCAACCCGCAAAGCGCGTCCTTTGTGTCGTCGGAAGCCCAAATCCCGTCTCCCTTCGGCAATGGCAAACCCTTCAGCGGCACGGAGCAGTCGGGCTCACCCTCGCCCCGCCCCTCCGACGGGAATTGCCCGCCGAGGGTATCGTCGCTATTCGCCTTGTCGGTCTGGACAAAATTGTCCAGACCATGACACCTCAACTGCGTCATCGCTACCTTCGGTCGTGGCTGACAAGTTGGCTTCGTTTGACGCCCACCGACGCCCTCGTTTTGGTCGGCGGGTTCACGGCGCGGGTGGTGGTGGATGTTTTGAGGGCGACGCGGTTGGAAGTTTTTGGAGAGTTGGAGGCGGGCGTTCCCTTTGGCATCTTCGTGCGCCGTCGGGGTGTCCCTTTGCTTTGTGCCTTGAAGGCGGGAGGCTTTGGGACACCGATGACTTTACAGCGGGTCGCCCAAAAGTTGCTCGCTTCGCCTTGACCCATTAACGCAATCGCTCATCGGCGATGACCTGACCGTCTTGCAGTTGGATGATGCGGTCAGTGCGTCGGGCAAATTCCCGTTCGTGGGTGACGACGAGAATGGTTTGCCCGCGTTCGGTGTTCACTTCCCGCAGCAACTCGTAAAGCGCCTGAGCGTTTTTGCTGTCCAGCATCCCTGTCGGCTCATCGCAGAACAAAATGTCAGGGTCATTGACGAGGGCGCGGGCGATGGCGACCCGTTGTTGCTCACCGCCGGAAAGTTGCGAGGGATAATGGCGCAACCGATGTCCCAGCCCGACCCGCTTGAGCAACTCCGCCGCTTTGTCCAGCGCTTCCCTTCGGTTGACGCCCGCAATGAGCAAGGGCATCGCCACATTCTCTACCGCCGTGAATTCGGGCAACAGAAAGTGGAACTGAAAGACGAAGCCCATCCGACGGTTGCGGAACTCCGCTAACGCCCGTTCGTTCAAAGTCGTCAAGTCCACACCGTCAAACTCCACCCGCCCTGAAGTTGGCTTGTCCAACCCGCTGAGCAAGTAAAGGAGGGTGCTTTTGCCCGAACCCGATGGACCGACGATGCTGGCAAATTCACCTCGCCGAAATTGAAGCGTGATGCCTCGCAAGGCTTCTGTCGGCACTTGCCCGTTGAACACTTTGCGCAACTCGTAACACGCCAAGATGGGTCGCCCCATGCCCATCACCTTTTCACTGGGCGGCACTTCGGACGATTTCTACGGGGTCATAGCGGGCTGCCATGCGGGCAGGGAAGAAGGCGGCGATGGCGCTGACGACGATGCCGATCGTCACGGGCAGCCAATAGATGGCAGGATGGCGAAGCATCGCAAAAGTTTCCAGCGTCATCAAACCCTCACCTGCGACGGGCACACGGCTCATCACATCAATGGCTTTCGCCGCCAACGGGATTGCCAGCAATGCTCCTATCGTCCCTGTCAGCGTCCCTTCCAAGACAAACAGGACAGCGATGTCCCGTGCCGTTAAGCCCAAGGCTTTCAGGATGCCGATGTCCCGTTGCTTTTGCAGCACCGTCGTAATCAACCCATTGGCGATGCCGAAAGCGGCAACGACAAGGGTCGCCATCAAGAGGAGCGCCGTGATAAGGTCTTGCAGGTTGAACAGGGCGAAGTAGTTGGCGTTGGCTTCCTGCCACGAACGGGCTTGATAGCCCGTGAGCCGTTCAAGGGTGCGGGCGATGTCAAAGGCGCGATAGACATCTTGGACGCGGACGGCGATGCTCGTCACTTCGTCGCCGAAATTTAACAGCGTTTGGGCGGTCTTCAGTCGGACGATGCAAATCAGTTCGTCCGTCTCCCGCACGCCACTCCAATAACGGGCTAAGATGCGGCAGCGGATTTGCGTGCCGTTCGGTCCGATGAGGGTGACTTTAGCGCCGACGGGGATGCCTGTCCGCCGTAGAAACTCCTTGCCCAAATAGCAACCGTTGGGCACTTGGGCTAAATCGCCGATGGCATCCCGCAAATATTGGCGGACGGAAATGACGCGTTCTTGCGCTTCAGGAGCAATGCCCCAAAGGTTGACCGTTCTCGTCAGGCTGCCGTAAACGAGCAAGGCTTTGCCCCGCACTTGCGGCGCCGCTGCGGCGACACCACTCACCCTTTCAATGAGCCGAACCAATTGGCGGTAAGTTTTCAGGCGCTTTTCGGGACGACTGGGAGGCGGACGAAAAGAACGGATGAAAGTCGGCAAGGCGTTGTCTTGCTCAAAGGGGGAAGCGGCGAATAAGCGGGACGGCGACCAAAGGGGTTTGCCGGTCACCTCCACATGGGGCGCTGCCGTCGTGATGCTGTCCATGAACTTGGAACGCAAACCGAGCATCAGCGACGCCATGAAACTCATGGCGAACACGCCCAAAAGGACACCGCCGACGGTCAGCAAAGTCGTCCGCCATCGCTTTCGCAAGTGACGAAGGGCAATGAAGAGCAACACCGTCCGCATCCGTCATCACCCAAGAGGGCGCAGTAGGAACGCCATCAACGAAAAAACGGTCATCGCTATATGCCCACAATCTGCCGCGCCCAACTACCCAAAAACCAATACTCAAACAGTTCGCCGTTGTAGGCACGGATAGCGGCGACGATGACATAAGCCAGCGCCCCAACGCCCAATACGATGAGGGCAGGGATGGTTACGCAAGCCAGCACGATTGTCAGCGACAGCACGAGCAACATCGCCGCCACAACCAACACCGCCAGTTGGAAGAACAGCGATTGCAGTGCATGGAAGGCGACAAAAGACGACTTGTCTTTGTAAACGAGGTAGATGACCAACGGGACGAGGTAAGCGCCGATCCAGACGACATAGCCGACGAGGGTGAGCAGATGCGCCAACATCGCCCAAGTCCGCTCTTCATTAGAAACAAGCATTTGCCCCATCGTGGCTTACTCCCTTCCCTGCGCCGCCACAGCCTTCTGTATCGCCGACAGCAATTCTGCCATAAGCCAGCCAAATTTTTACCCGCCCTACCCAACTTCCGATCTGCCGACGATTTAGGCTCGGCAAGAACATCGCCCCCTCGGTTGCTCTCACTCCCAGAATTTGACAAAACTTTCCAAACAGCCTCTACAGACACCGTTAATTGTTTACCTCTTAGCCAGTATCAACTTCCCCCTCTCCCATCTCATCGCTAAACCCAAGCCTTTCGCTATCCCTGCCCCTTCCGCCCACAACTCCTTTCCATCCCAAAGTATCGGCATAGACAACTTCACCCTTTCCTTGCCCACCATTATCTCCCTCGCACCTATCGGCATAACAACCCTCTTGCCACCAAAAGAAACCGTCACAACCCCTCGCCTTCTCTCAACCTTCCCTCCCATCCCATCCATCAATGCCCTAACGGGAACAAAAACTTGACCGCTCCTTCCCTTCCTCCCCTCAAGTTCCTTCCCGTTAACCACCAAACGAACTTTCGGAAGTTCGTGCCATCCCAAAAGAACCATGTTTGCCCTCGCCAAGATAATCCTTGCCGCCAATTCGCCTAACTCCAAGTCTTCCTTCGCAATAGGCAAAAAGATGGCTGTCTTCGCTTTCGGTCCTCCAATAGGTTGATAATGAACCTCCGCTTCCAATGCCAATTTATCATCCCAGACAACTAAAACAGCGCTTCCAAGCCCGGGGGCAGGTTGTGCTTTCGGGTCAGGTGCTGTTGCCCAAGATTTTTCACCGAGCGGTAATCCTGTCCATGAACCCTGAGGCATTCCTGCCCCATCAGGGTAAATCCGTTGCGAAGTTGTGCTGGAAAGAGCAGCCTCATGAGCCATCTCCGGGGTGGGGAAAATAGAAAGACGGATAACAATGTCCGTCCTCTCTTTGCCCGGGAAATTAGGGATATGCCAGGTCAAACCCTGAACCAGTATAAGGCGATCCTTTTGTCCTGCTGGATGAAAAGCATTCATACCCTTTGTGTTGAAATTGGGAAATTCATCGGGTTTCAAAGCAATAAAGTCTTTTGACCTCAACAACCTTTCTACTGCTTCTGGCATCGTTTGACCCCCTAATAGCTTAAAACTGACGACGCAGGCGATAAGACAACAAACGGTTAGCGATGTCATTAACTTCATTCTCATCGTTTCATTGCACCTCCCAGAGTTTAAGGTGGTGGCATATACGGGTCAGCGCTTACATCACACTTCCATGTCCCTAAAGACCAAAACAGTGGAGAAGTTGGATATCGTGGGGCAGTAGTAGTTTGCTGCGGGGCATTTACTAACCCCAATGGAGCTCCAATGATTCGCGGCTTCTGCCAATAGTCAAACTGTGGCTAAGGATGATTAGGATGATGAGCGGGAGGGTTACGGTAACCGTTGCCGTTTAAATCTTCCTTCTGTGCTGCTGTCGGATCCCAAATCCCTGCAGCGTTGCTCGGTGGATCAGGAGCACCCGTCAAAACGCATACTTGATGCCATAACCATGCCCACCATCTGTATGTCCAACCCACCCCCAGATCACTCCCAATTGAGCATATGTCATTTAGCCATCAACGCAATCGTTTGCCCCCTTTGATGGACAACCATCCCCAACGCCTCCGCAACTTGCCTTAACGGGACAATCAACTCGCCCTTGTAGGGGAAAACGGGTCTCTCTAACTTCACCCTCCCTTTCCCCGTCTCCATCTCCCAAGAAAACGCCTTGACCTTAACCCATCGCCCATTGCGCTTCAGCGTCACGACCCATTCCTCACGCGTTCGGTTCACGGTGGTCTCAGTGCCTGCCTCCTTCAGCAAAGAAACCGGCGCAACGGTCACACCCGCTAAAGACATCGCCGCTCCCTGCGCAACCGGTCGCTGGGCAACCAACACCGTCATCGCTCGCTGTGCCATGCCTAACCTCTTCGGGTGCTGCTGAACGCGGTATGCAATCCCCCATGCCAATGCCTCTATGTATAGTCCATCCGCTAATTCCTCTTCTCGTCGCACTAACAAGGCAATCTCCACAACGCATCGCCCTAAGCGAAACCAAATCTGTTTCTTACCATATCGAAAGCACTCTTCCCCCAAAGGCAACCCTGAAAAACTCCCTTTCACTGGCAACACCTGCGTTCCCCACCGATAGTTCTCGTAGGTTTCATATTCGCTTGCCGGCTTGTCGTAAACCCGAACCTCCACTCTCAAAAGTTTCACCGTTGAGACATTCGTCCATCCTCGGACGATATGGCTTCGTAACCACCCTGACAATTTGTCGCCGTTGCTATTGAGCCCGATCAAAGTATGGATACCGTTATAGGGGTTAGGGCGACATTCATAGCCTGGGATTTCATCCACGCCGTAAATGAGCCTTTCCATGTCCTCAGCGTTCAAATCCAGTGAACGGACAACTCCACTGTCCCTAATTAGCGTCCCATCAATGCGCCATTCTCGCCCTCTTGACTGACCTACCATCAACACTGTCAACCCTCCTAAGATAAGCACAACTAATGACCAACGCTGCATGTTTGACCCACCTCCTCTGAGAAAGGATTAATTTGCCCAAGGCCAAGGTGGTATCTGATCTGCTGAGATCGCCGAAACTTCTGGAACGAACCATCCAGCAGGGGGCGCTGACTGCCAATCATAGCGTAGAATAACCTCCACTAGCCCAGCCTTATAGCCGTTAAATTCCATCCCAATGACAAAGATGCCCTCCCCGAAGGTTAAACAGCCGTCCCAAACACGGTTGGTGGAGACAAACTGATGGTATGTCCATTCAGCCTTTGTGGGCGATTGCCCAGCTGGGGTAATCCAGTTGGTGCGGAAATTGGCAGCATCAGTGAACAGCAGTTGGTGCGTCCGTCGGGCTTTATTTGTTGGGTTACTGATAGAGGTTATCAAGCAGATAAGAAAATTTGCAAAATCGTTGCATTGACCGTAAGGAAACCAAGGGTCATCAAGGAAAGCCCTCAAGTAGAACCTCTCGCCATCATCCACAGGCCAACCATTAGGGTCACGGAAATAGCGGGTGTATCCAGGCCTACCGCCATTATAGTGCCCATTTTCCCACAATTTCTGGGTCAAAGCACTTGCCGCCCCATCGGGAGTGCTTTCTCCCCTTGCCCACTGACAACTTATCCTCAAAACACTCACCCATGCAGGATCCATCGGCATCTTCGGAGCATCTAACACCACAAACACATTGAAGCGAGTAAATATGACCCCACAACCACTCCATGTCACCTGAAATCCTACCGAGGTTATGTAACTGGGCAACACGAAACCCTCTAACACCACCTGACCTCGCCTCGGCACAAAATCGTAAGTCCGCTGCCAAATTCTCTCCCCCGCCCCCTCATCCCAAACAACGACCAATAACGTCCCAAACTCTACTTGGTCTTCCACACTATATGCCAGAGAAAAACCGCCCGTCCCAACCTTGTAACAACCCGAAAAGGTCGGTATGGCTCTGCTTGTGTCTAAACCCGGCGGCATCGCCACCCTGTCCGCATCAGGTGGCTCCCTCTCCCCCACCTCAAAGGGTAACTTTCAGGACTGACCAAAAGGCAAGATTGCCGACGAAGTTGAGCAACAGAGGGGGATGAGAAAGCCCAAAGACAAGCGATGAGAAGCACCACCAACCCTACTT
>Ga0101945_1001252_pt1 | contig 27567 bp, 22 predicted proteins | sample DewCreD2012metaG_2_FD_75246 | JGI IMG/M metagenome (GOLD analysis project Ga0101945, IMG submission 75246) | Hot spring sediment bacterial and archeal communities from British Columbia, Canada, to study Microbial Dark Matter (Phase II) - Dewar... ... | reverse complement strand
CTCGGTACGCGCCCACCCCAGCAGTCCTATGACAGCTAGCAGAATCACCAGATACGGCGAAAATCGCCCAATCGTTTTCATCGCGCCACCCAGCATATTATACACCACCAATCGCGACTCGCATCGCCTGTAAGTCGGGAAACCCGTACAGCGTGCAAAGCGTCTAACGGATTGGAGGTGTTCCCGTGCGGTACTGCGCGCTGATGAGCTTAATCGCAACGCTTGCGTTCGCGAGCGGGCAGACGGTGGAGTTCCCGGTAGGCTACTACTCTTACGAGGACATCGCCCAGCGCATGTCCAGCGGCGACAAGCGCGTGGTGTGCGACCCTGAACTCAACAATGCGATTGTGCTGTTGCACCTGAAGCCGCGGGTTGGTGTGTGTTTGAGGGGGTGTTGGTGGTGTTTTGGGGGTGTTGTTGCGGGTGTTTTGGGTGAATGTGGTACCCGCGGGGTGTGTTCACGCCTGCTCGAAATGGCAGACGTCAGCGCGCGTCTGATAGACGCGCTGACACGCACACTGGACTCGGAACTTCGGGCGCAGAGAGCCGTCCTCCAGAAGATTATTCAGTCCCGTGTGCCTGCTGAGCAAATCACGATGGACACGGCGACGCGCCTGTTCGGCAAAACCTTCTCGCGCGACCCCGAGTGGGCAAGCTACGAATATCAGCGACTGATGGAGACGGTCGCCCTACTGCGCATCGCGCCGTTCCACGAACTGTTCGCCAACTGGCGCACCATGAAGCGGTTCCAGAAAGCGTTCGTGGAGGGGATTCCTCCTGAACCGATATGCATCCTCCAAGTAGACCCATCCTCGCGAACTACTCAGCAGTGACAGCCCTACAAACGCCCACCTATCGATTGGCAACGAGTGATTGAAAGCTTCCTTGAGAACTACTCACTACGCGACTTTGGGCTACACCCCTCACTCGTGCGCTTAGCCGAGCAGCACGCGCGACTGCCCCAAGCCGAGTGGTCGGCGCGCTACGGCAAGCACGGGTTCGACGACCCCTCGCATCGGATGGTGTGGGCGCTGCACAGCCTGTGTGGGAAACTGCTCAGAATCTTGAAAGAGCATGTCTATGCAACTATCGCGCAACGACTGCACCCGTCACTCAACCTCCAGAACGCCCTCGAGCAAGGCGCAGTCGCTCAGGTCTGCACGGTGGAAGTTGATACGGAATCGGTGGCGCTGTGGTTGGGCGATGCAGAAGGCGTGCTAATTTCGCCTGATGCGCCCGCAACGACCCGAGTCGTGTTGCTGGCAACGGCGCGGTGGTACGAGTCGATGACTGGTTATGGCATCTGTTGCCGCTACATTCTTCTACACCCCAAGCCTCCGCGTGAGCAGTGGATATTTTTCGACGAGGACGCCCGCCTCGAGGTGTCTTCCGACGCGCTGTCGCGCCTGTTCGAGAACGCAGCGCCCGCGCTCCAGCAACGGCTCCAACACGCCTTGCGACGGCACACAGCACTGCTCGAAGAGCCCGTGTTGCGCCAGTTTCCGCCGCACGCCGATGAGCGAAGCAGACCCATCTATGAGCGACTTTACGAGTGGGCGCGCCAGCAGAATCAGGAGATTGCCGTCGAGAGGGCTATGGTTTGGGATACGCGAGTGATCGGTTGGGGCACGGCACTGCGACTGTATGTGGAAGACGATACCCCGATTCACGAAGCGTTGCAGAAACACACCGAGTATGCTGAGGCGTTGTTAGACCGCTACGAATCGGTGTGGACGCTGCGCAATTTCGCCGCGTTCCTGAACCGACTGCAGCGTGTTCCTGCTGCCCCTATCCGTCGACTGATTTCATCGGAGGGGACTGCCGCCGACTGGGACGCCTTCTACCAGTCCCTCACCCCCCTTCAAGCAGCGCGACTCGCAACCGATGCTGGATACATTCCCACTTGGCTACACGACGAGAAGAAACTCTTTAGCGACGTCGATAGCCCGTCAGCCTATGGGCGGGCATGGTTGATTGGGCACATCTTAGAGCAGTTGCCTGCCACTGAGCGGGAACGGCTCTTGAAGGAGCCGCGCTGGGCGGATGTCATCCCGATTCCACTGGAGGGGTTGCCTGCGCCTGCGAAAGCGCGCCTTGCGGAGGTGTTCCGCACATGGGCAGTGATTTCGCTTGCCCAAGACGGCTTTTACATCTCCGACAGGCGGGATCAAGTATGGCACAATTTGCTGACGGGTCAGTTGTCGATGGACGAGTTTCTCAACGGCTTGGTGTTGAAGCGCGAGCATGGCGGGTGGGAACTGCGCTTCAAAGCGCCCCATCTTCCGTTGCCCGACGGCGTATTGATGTTCTCCAATAGACTGCCGCGCGAGGGTAGCGTTGTTTGGAAGCCGATTCGATGAACTCACAGGAAACAGACCTTGGGCGTCGAATCCACCACCTGTATGACGCATAGAGTGCAGCCGTTGCACGAGAAAGTCGGCTACAAGTCGGTCATCGACATGGGGCGGGAGGCGAGCGTGCCCTTCCCGCATAACCTGTGCGACTACCCGACGAAGATTCTGCCGCAGGTGATGGGCGAGTTCGTGGAGCGGCTAAGTGCACCAGGCGAGGTGGTGCTGGATCCGTTCGCAGGCGGGGGCACGGTCGCCGTAGAGTGCGCCCTGCGCCAGCGACGCTCCGTCAATATCGATAGGACTTACGCAGTTGAGTAGGGCGATTCGCGGGCAAACTGCTTCCAACTCCAGCAGAAAAGCTATGAGCAACTGCGTAAGTCCTAATCGACATCAACCCCCACGCGCTGGAGGTGGCTCAGAAGAAACTCGCCGCGCTGCGCACGGGATCGCTGTTCGAATCGCCGCGGGTGGAGGCGCAACTGTGTCTACGCGCCGACGCACGCGCACTGCCCATACGCGCCGACAGCGTCGACGCTATCGTGACGGACATCCCCTACGCCGACATGATTCGCTACTCCGACCTGCCCGCCGACCTCAGCACGATTGAGGACTACGACGCCTTCCTCGACGCGCTGGCGATTGCGTTCGACGAGATGGCGCGGGTGCTGAAGCCCAATCGGTACTGCGCCATCTTCGTAGCGGACTATCGGATTGCCCGCAGCCGCATGATTTTGCCGCTGCACGCCGATGTGATTGGCTTGATGCAGGCGCGTGGCTTTGATTTGTTCGACCTCTATGTGTGGCGGTACTACCGTTCGGGCGGGTTCCGTCCCTTCGGCGCGAAGCCGTACCAAGCGATGAATGTGCATTCGTATATCTTGGTGTTTCACAAACCCGTCGCGCCGAAGGCTCTGATTAAAAACCGCCCCGTGCGGTATCGTCCACGCTTGCTCGAGAAGCTACAGAAAATGTAGGACTTACGCAGTTGCTCATAGCTTTTCTGCTGGAGTTGGAAGCAGTTTGCCCGCGAATCGCCCTACTCAACTGCGTAAGTCCTATTCCGTACACATCGCCGCTTACGGTAGTGGTGGATTCTCCGCGCGTATTCACATACTCTGTAGACAGCGTCAACAACACTCTCCAACTGAGCAGGGTAATTTAGGGCTACTCGGAACTCAACCGCGCATACTCCTGCCTCAGCGTATCAGCCTCTTGCGTGCGCCCCTGCGACTCGTAGAGCGTCGCCAAGTCCTGCAGCGATTGCAGGTGCGCGCTGAGAATCTGCCGCTCGCGTTCGGGGTTGTAGAGACCCAGCCCGCGCCCCGCCAAGTTGAACGGATAGGTCACCTCGCGGTAGTTGCGGAACACCTGCAACGCCTGCTCGTAGTGCCCCTGCGCTTTGACCGTCTCGCCCAGCGCGCGGTAGTGGCGCGCCAGCGCAAGGTGCGCGAAGCCATACGCCGTCTCCACGATTTCAGGAACCGCGCGGATGCGCCCGTAGGGGCTGTTCTGGATCTCGACGACGCGCTCGTAATATTGCCGCGTCTCGTCGCTCAGGCGCGGGTCGTTGGGGTCGGGCTGGGCGTACTGGGCGAGTTTGAGCAGCGCGGGCAGGCTGTGCGGGTCGCGTTCCAGCGCAGCTTCGAACTGAGCGCGGGCGCGTTCGCGATCGTTCTCGCGCTCGTAATACAACCCCAGCCGATAGAGGTTGCGCGGCGAGGGCTTGAGGCGCACGGCGCGGGTCATCAGCTCCAGCGCGGTCTCGCGCCTGCCCAGCGCGTAATACAGCTCGCCCGCGTCCATCAGGTAGTCGGCGTTGGTGGGGTCGAACCGCCGCGCGAGACTGTAATACTCTGCTGCTTGGGGCACATGCGAGACCAGCGTCTCGTACTTGCCCTGATTGGCGTACCACTCGCCCAGCCCGAAGCCCGTTAGGGCGGTCAGCGCGACCAGCGTGATGGTCAGCGCGGTGCCGCGCCGTTCAATCGCGCGCACAGGCAGCGCGTACACGCCATCCACCGCGAACGCCAGCCCCAGCCCCAGCAGTGCGCACAGCGTCAGCAGGTTCGCGAACGCCTGTAGGTCAGAATCGACGGCGTTGTGTAGCGCCGCGCCCACCACCGCCGCGATGACGCCCGCCCGCATCGGACGCCAGTCCATCACGCGGGGTGCGGGTCGGGCAGGGTCAGGGGGCTGCTCGCCCTGCAACGCGCGCCCCAGCCAGCCAACCGCCAGCGCAATCAGCAACGCCAGCGCGGGCAGTCCCGACTCGGCGGCGAGTTCCAGATAGGTATTATGCGCCGCGCGGGTGTAGCCGACGCTCGCATAGCGCGGGTACTGCCACTCGAACGCGCCCGTGCCCACGCCCAGTATCGGGTTCGCCAGCGCGGTGCGCAGCGCGCCCTTCCAGGTCTCGATGCGGAACGCGCCCGAATGCACATCCTGCGTCGCCGCTTGCGGGGTCAGCCGCTGCGTGGCGGGGGTACTCAGCCAGAATACCCCCACCAGCAATATGCCGACCACCGCCAAGCGCATCACGAAGTCGCGCCCCAGCAGTCGCCACGCGCCCGCAAGCCCCAGAAAGACCGCCGCCGCGCCCACAAACGCCAGCATCCCCAGCCGCGAGGCAGTGAGGGCAAGCGCACTGAGTTGCAGCCACAGCCCGACGGTCAGCAGCGCGGTGTAGGCGCGCCGACGCGGTTCGGGCAACTCGCGCCCCAGCATCAGCAGCGCGCCCAGCGTCAGCGGCGCGCTCATCGCCAAGTAGCCTGCCAGCAGGTTTGGGTTGAAAAAGCTCGCGAAGATACGCCAGTTCGGAACCCCGCCCAGCGCGTTGGCGAGGTACTCTGCGCAGCCGCGCAGTCCCAACAGGCTCGCGCTAACAATCATCGGCGCGACCACGAGCCAGCCCGTCGCGCCCCGCCGCGCGACCGCCGCGATGTTCAGCACGCACAGCAGCCCCAGCAGCCACTGTACCAAGCGATGCATGCCCGCCCAGCCCGACTGCATCAGCGCGGCGGATAGCCCCATCCACACAATCAGCAGCGCGAACGGCAGCGCGAAGCGTCCGACGGGCAACCGCCACATCTCGGCGTTCCAGCCTGCGACAAAAAAGCCCGCCAGCAGCAGCGCGCCAACGACCAGCATGCCCGTCAGCGGCATATCCGCGCCCCAGAGCAGCGCGCCGAGCGTCGCATCGGGCGACACGGGACGCGCGCCCACATAGACGCTGCCCGCCAGCCACGGCGACAGCGCAATCGCCGCGCCCGTCAGCCCCGCCGACCACGACGCCCACTGCGGCGCACGACGCTTGAGCTTCGTCCTACCGTTCCCAGAGTGCTTCGCGCCGTTCCTCTGCATAGCGAAAGACCGTCTCAATCAGGGGCGACCAGTCGTAATAAAGCGCGGGCATCTCCTCCAACTGCGCCCATAGCACGCCTTGCGATTCCGAGTCGGGGCGCAGCGGTTCGATGCGTTCCGCCTGCGCCAGAAACACGGGCGCGCTGCACGGCTCTGGCTCCGCCACGGAACACGGCTCCAGCAGGTAGTGCCCTATCAGGTGCAGGCGGCTCAGCACCGCGCCCGACTCCTCGTATGCCTCGCGGATAGCGGCGGCGTCGGGCGATTCGCTGGGCTCGATGCGTCCGCTGGGGGCGCAGTAGCCCCGCTCGCGGATGTGCGCGAGCAGGTAGCGTCCCGCGCCGTCGCTAATCAGCACGACCACATAGCGTGGGCGCGGCGTCGCGACGAGCGTCTCGTCGGGCACAAAGCGCATCTGCCTGCCCGCCCACACCGCCGTCAGCGTCGCCCAGTCAATCAATCCAGCTCCCTCCGCCCGCCGACGATTTTGCCCTGCACATAGCTCAGCGGAATCGCCCCCAACTGGCGGCTTTCCTCCGACCGCTCCATGTTATCGCCCACCACGAAGATATGTCCTTCAGGCACGCGCCCGCCCATCATATACACCAGCGGCGTCCAATACTTTTCGGGCACGCGCTCGCCCGCCAGCGCGACCACCCGCTTGATGAGCATGTCCCCGTTGGGGCGCACAATCACCACCACATCGCCCTTCTGGATGTCGCCGAAGAGCCAGTAGGCGGTGGTCATCAGCAGACGGTCGCCGCTTTGGTAGGTCGGCTCCATCGACGGGCCGCTGACCACCACCACGCGGAAGTTGAGCGCGAAAAAGAGCGCGAGCAGCCCGAAAATCGTCAGCAGAATCAGCGAGCGGGTCGTGCGCACGGCGTTGCGCGTCTCCAGAGTCTCGGCTGCGCTCATAGGTTAGGCTCCTCCGTAGCCAGCGGCGTACTTATCGGCGTTTTTGGGCGCGCGCCACGGATCGCGCGGGTGATAGAACCGCCACACGGTCTGGGCGACCTCGCGGATGGCGACCTCGCCCTCGTTGTCGGGCGTCCAGCGCGTGTCCTCCGCCTCCTTCGTGAAGACCGCCAGTATGTACGCCCCCGACGGCGCGTACACAAGCCCCACATCGGAGCGCGAGCGGTTGATTGCGCCCGACTTGGTGCAGGCGACCACCCACGGCGGTACGGAGCCGCCGATCAGGTCGTCGTAATACTGGTGGCTCATGATGCGTAGCATGCGCTCGCACGCAGCGGGCGAGGCGGCTTTGTAGGTGCGGATAGCGTCCAAGAGTTGCACCATCTCGTTCGGGGTACACATCCCCATGCCCCAGCGGTCGCGCAGGGCTTTCAGTTCGGCGTCGTCGGGCGGGTGCAGCGCGAGCAGTTTCGTGTTGCGTAGCCCCAGCCGCTCCAAGTGGCGGTTCACCTCCACCGTGCCCAGCCGACGCGCCAGCATAATCGTCGCCGTGTTGTCGCTGACCGTAATCATCAGATGCAGCAGCATCTTGACCTCAACGGACTGGTTCTCCTTGTAGAATTGGAGCAGTCCCGACCCGTCGCGGATGTCGTCGGGGGTAATCGGCAGTTTCTCGGCGTAGTTCAGGCGTCCCGCGTCGATCTCTTCCATCGCCTTACTCATCACGGCGACCTTGATGGTGCTGGCGGTCGGGAAAATCTCGTCGCCGCGCAGGTCAATCCGATGGTTGTGGCGGGTGTGGTACAGGCTGTAGCCCATCACGCCGCGAAAGCGTTCGCAAATCGCGTCCAGTTTCGCCTTGAGTGGTCGTGGGTCGCGCGCCATGCCTCATGTTATACCTCGCAGGGCGACGGCGCACGGCAGCCAACGCTGAATTTCCGATCGTGCTGGCAGGAATCTTCTGCAGACGGGCGTATAAGTAGCGTTACCGCCGTCAGGCGTTCCCGATGGGGGGTGCGCCCTTTCAGTAGTCTCGCAACGACGCCGCTTTGCATCTCGGAGACAGCCGCCGAATCGCTGTCTCGCGGTCTTTCACAATATAACCTTCTCACAAGGGGCACTGGCATGCAAGCGAGCAATCTGGGCTACGATTCGTGCGCCCTCATGGCGCACCTCAGCGCGCGCCCCACACGGCGGGGCATCGAGCGCGTGCTGGAAGGGTTGGAATGCATGGAACACCGCACGGGCATCGTGACGGGCGAGAGCGACGGCGTCGGCGTGATGGTGGATGTGCCGCGCGATTTGTGGGCGCAGTGGGTCGGCAGCGTCGCCTACGCGCCGAACTTTTGGGTCGCGCACCTGTTCCTGCCCAAGTCTGAAGCGACCCGCCCTCTGGAGCGCGTCGGGGCGATTTTAGGGTCAGATGGCTGGCGCGTTCTGGCGCAGCGACAGCACGAGGTGTGTTCCGAAGCGTTGGGAGCAGGCGCGCGGCGCGAGGAGCCGCTGTTTGTGCAAATCGCAGGGCTAATGCCAGAGGGCGAACCGTGCCCAGAGCGCGCCCTGTTTCACCGCCATCTGCAAATCGAGCGCGAAACGGCAGCACATGTGGTTTCGCTAAGTCGCTGGAGTGTGGTCTACAAGGTGCAAGGCGGCGCGCGCACGCTGCACGCCTACTATCCCGATCTGCAACACCCGAATCTGACCTCCGCGATTACCATCGGGCATAGCCGCTACAGCACGAACACCATGCCCGCCTTCAACCGCGTGCAGCCCTTCAGCGTCTTGGCGCACAACGGCGAGATCAACACGATTGACCGCCTGCGTCGCGAGGCGCGCATGCTGGGCGTCGCGCTGAGCGTCGGCGGCAGCGATTCGCAAGACACCGACCGCCTGCTGCACCACCTCTTGGTGGAGTACGGGATGAGTTTGGCAGACGCGCTGGAGGTGCTGTTCCCGCCTGTGTGGTCGCAGGTCGAGCGGATGCCCGAACCGAAGCGGTCGGTCTATCGCCATATCCGCGCGTTTCTGGGACCTGTGGCGCAAGGACCAGCGGCGATTATCGCGCGCTGGGGCGATGTGTGCGCGTTTGCGACCGACGCGCTGGGGCTGCGCCCCCTGTGGCTCGCGCCCACGGACGAGGGGCTGTATGTCTGTTCCGAGCGGGCGAGCCTGCCGCTGGAGATTTTCACCGACGACCCCAAGCCGCTTGCGCCAGGCGAGAAGGTCATCGCCAAAGTCGTGCGCGGGCAAACTGTGCTGTGGTCGCCTGCAGCGGAAGATCGCCTCGATAAGGTTTCCCCTGCACGCCAGGGAGATCGAGTACTACCAATCGCGCAACCAGCGTTCGTAAATGCAGCGAACCCTGAATCCCCCCTCACCCTAGCCCTCTCCCCCCTTATCAAGTGGGGAGAGGGTACGGGAGTGGGGGGATTCAACCTGCGCACACGCCTTGCGTGGCACAACTTCTGCACGGACGACTTGGACTACTTGGAGCATCTCGCCCAGCACGGCGCGGAGCCCATCGGCTCGCTGGGCTACGACGCGCCGTTGGCGGTGCTGCACCCCGAAGGGCAGTCGCTGGCGGACTACTGCAAAGAGAGCGTGGCGGTGGTGACTAATCCCGCGTTAGACCGCGACCGTGAGACGGAACATTTCAACACGCAGACGCTGCTGGGCGCGCGCCCCGCAACGCCGTACCCGACCCAAGACGCGCCGCTGGGCTACCGTGAACTGCCCCACCCGTTTCTCCTTAGCCGACGCCTGCTCGCGCATTTCATGTCCCCCGAAGCCATCGAGCAGGCGTGTGAAACACTGGGCGCGCGGACGCTCGAATCGCTGCCGACGCTGTTCCGCACCCAAACGCTTTCAGTCGCGCAGTCCACTGAGGAGAGCCTCGCCGCGTGTCTGCAGCGCTTGGCGCAATCGGCGGTGCAGGCGGTTCAAGCGGGCGCGGAGGTTCTCGTGCTGGACGACACGCTCGCCTTTGAGGCAGGACGGCTGCCTGTAGACCCGCACCTCGCGCTGGCGTGCGTTGATCGCGCCCTGCGCGAGACCTACGGCGCGAACGGGCACGCGCTGCGCCGCAACTGCTCGCTGGTGTTGGTCAGCGGCGGCTTGCGCAACCTGCACGACCTCATCTTCGCGTTCAGCCTGGGCGCAGATGCGTTCTGCGCGTACCTGCTGTTGGAAGCAGGCGTGATGTTCGACGTCGAACGCGCCGAGATTGCCCCTGAAGAGCGCGTCGCGCGGCTGCGCCGTCTGATCACGGGGCTGTGCAAGGGGCTGGAGAAGGTCATCTCCACGATGGGCACGCACGAGTTGCGCGGCTACGGGCGCAACTTCGCGGGGATAGGCATCGCGCCTTCTGTGGCGGAGGCGCTGGAGATCCCGACCTTTTGCGCCTCCGAGTCGGTGGGGCTGACCTTGGCGCAGTTAGAGCGCGAGGCGCGCCGCCGCTACGAGGGCGCACGCGCCAACTTACCCATGCGCGAACGCCGCGACCCGCGCTTCTTCCCCAAAATCTGGAAGATTGCAGGGCAGGTCGCGGAGGGGCTTGCTCCCTTCTCGGCGTACTCCGAGAAAGTGGCGCAGACCGAGCAGGAACTGCCCGTTGCGCTGCGCAACCTGTTGCGCCTGCGCCTACCCGACCGCGCCCCCCTACCGCCCGAAGCCGTCGATACCAGCGTGGGGCATCACCGCTACCCGTTCCACATCAGCGCGATGTCGTTCGGCTCGCAAGGCGAGGTCGCTTTCCGCGCCTACGCCGAAGCCGCGCGTCGGCTCGAAATCCTGTGCATCAACGGCGAAGGGGGCGAAATCCGCGACATGCTCGGACGCTACACCCCCTATCGCGGGCAACAGGTCGCCTCGGGGCGGTTCGGCGTCTCGCCTGAGATGCTCAACGCGGCGTGCGTCATCGAAATCAAAATCGGGCAGGGCGCAAAGCCCGGCGAAGGTGGACACCTGCCCGGCAAAAAGGTCACCCCCAAAATCGCCGCCGCGCGCAACGCAACGCCAGGCTGCGACCTCATCTCGCCCTCCAATAACCACGACCTCTACTCGATAGAAGATTTGGCGCAACTGATCGAGGAACTGAAGACCTGCAGCCCGCACGCGAAAATCTCCGTGAAAGTGCCCGTTGTGCCCAACATCGGCACGATAGCGGTGGGCATCGCCAAAGCGGGCGCAGATATTATCAACCTGTCGGGCTTCGAGGGGGGCACGGGCGCGGCGCGCACGCACGCGCTCAAGTTCGCGGGGCTGCCCGTCGAAATCGGCGTCAAGGAGGCGCACCGCGCGCTGTGCAGTGCAGGACTTCGCCATCAAGTCGAACTTTGGGCGGACGGCGGCTTGAAGACAGGGCGCGATGTCGTCAAGATGCTGCTGCTGGGCGCGAACCGCTGCGGGTTCGGCACGCTGGCGATGGTCGCCGCAGGATGCACTATCTGCCGCGCGTGCCAGACCGACACATGCCATGTGGGAATCGCCACCCAAATCGAGACCATCGAGGAGGCGATGCGCAAGGGCTTGAAGCGGTTCGTGCCGCGCGACCACGACTCGGCGGTCGCCCAACTGTGTCGCTTTTTCGAGGGGCTGGGCGACGAGGTGCGCCAGTTGACCGCCGCGCTGGGCTTTCGGCGCACGCAAGACCTTGTGGGGCGCTGCGACCTGCTGGAGCAAGCCTTCGGACACGAGTGGGTGGATTTGACCGAACTGCTGGAGCCTGTGTCGATGTCGCCGATGGACTACGCCGTCACGCGCCCGCGCGGCGTACTTCAAGAGGCGCTGGTACTCGCGCCGTCAGGCGACGAGTCGCCCGAAGACGCGCTGTGCGTGCGGTGCGAGCGGGGCAGCCGCGAGCGCGCGCTGGGCACGGCGACCGCAGGCGCGCTGGTGCGCCAGTCGCTTGCCTGCGCCACAGAGCCGTCGCCGCAGCCTCCGCACGCACTGACCCTGCTGGATTCGATTGCGGGCAATGGCTTGGGCGCGTTCAACGCCCAGCCGCTGCACCTGCGGGTCTACGGCGGCGCACAGGACGGCGTCGGCAAGTGCGCACTGGGCGGGCGAATCGTCGTGCTGAAAGGGCGCAACCGCTTCGGCAAGTGGCTGGACGGCGGGGTGGGCAAAGGGTTCGCCTACGGCGCGCAGCGTGGGCTGCTGATGGTGCAGGGCGTCGCCGACTCGCGCTTCGCGATACGGCTGTCGGGCGCGTCGGTCGTGGCGGGCGCACGCCTCACGCGCCCCATCGACGACGCCGAAGGCGTCCGCCCCGAACACGCGCATCTCAAGGGGTTCGCCTTCGAGTATATGACTGCGGGCGTCGCGGTGGTGCTGGGCGACCCTGGTCCGTGGCTCTGCGCGGGAATGACCGGCGGCGTCGTCTATGTGAAACTGTGGCGCGAGTACGGCTTTGATTGCGCTGCCCTGCAGCGACGCTTGGCACCCTCCGCGCAAGCCGCGATAACGCCCATCGACGCCAACGACGCGGCGACTATCCGCGAACTGCTGGACGAATACCGCTGCGAACTGCACAAAAGCGGGCAGGCGGACGAGGCGACGCAGATTGCGCACATCGCGGCGACCGTCGAACGCGACTTCGTTGCCATCCGCCCCGTGAACCAGCAGACCGCGCAGCACATCAGCACGGAATGACGCGCGGTACAATATACGCGCTATGCCGCGCAAGTGCCCCTACTGCCGCGCGGAGTTGCCCTCCGACGCGCCCGAGCAGGAGTGCCCCGTGTGCCACAATATCGTGCGCCCGCCGAACCCGCACGCCCGCCGATTCGCATGGGTTGCGCTCATCACTGCGACGCTGTACCTCGTTGCGATGTTCTCGATGCTGGCGCGCGATACGGGCTGGTGGATTGGGGTCATCTTCGGCGCGGCAACCCTGAGTGGGATTTACCTGATGATCACGATGTACCACTTCTTCAAGGCGGGGTAGGGGGTATAATCCCGCCTGCAGGAGTTTCGAACGCCGAGTCGAAAACTTGCTGCGTTAGAAGGAGGCGTTATCGATGCTGAACGAACATTCGACCACAGGCAAGGCTGCCGTGCTGGGCGCAGGCACGATGGGCGCGCAAATCGCCGCGCACTTAGCCAACATCGGCTGGCAAGTGCTGCTGTTAGACCTCACGCACGACCACGCCAAACAGGGGCTGGAGCGCGTGAGCAAACTCAAGCCTGCGCCGTTTTACTTGCCCGAACTGGCAAGCCGTATCGAGTTAGGAAGCTTCGAGACCGATTTCCCCCGCCTCAAGGAAGCAGACTGGGTGATTGAAGCCGTCGTCGAGAAGCCCGACATCAAGCGCGAGTTGTGGACGCGCGTGCAAGACGATGTCGCCCCGCACGCCGTGCTGTCCACCAACACGAGCGGGCTGTCGATTCACGAGATGAGCGACGCCTGCCGCGACGACATCAAACGCCGCTTTCTGGGCACGCACTTTTTCAACCCGCCGCGCTACCTGAAACTGCTGGAGCTCATCCCGCGCCGCGAGACCGACCCCGACATTCTGGAGGGCGTCGCGCGGTTCGCTGAGCGCGTGCTGGGCAAGCGCGTGGTGATTGCCCGCGACACACCTGGCTTCATCGCCAACCGACTCGGCGTCCACTCGATGATGGTCGTCTTCCCGCTGATGCAGGAGTTTGGGATGACCATCGAGGAGGTGGACGCGCTGACGGGTCCGCTGATTGGCAACCCGCGCAGCGCGACCTTCCGCTTGGCAGACATCGTGGGGCTCGATGTGATGGCGAGCGTGGCGGGCAACCTGCACGAGCGGCTGTCCACCGAGGAGGAGAAGCGCGTCTTCGCCCTGCCCGAAGTGGCGCAACGCCTGCTTGCCGACGGGCGACTGGGCGAGAAGACAGGCGCAGGCTTCTACCGCCGCCAGAAAGACGGTACCATCGAGGCGTTAGACCTGAACGCCTACGAGTACCGCCCGCGCCAGAAGGCGAAGTTCCCGCACCTGGACGCGCTGGAGAAGCTGCCGTTGGAGGAGCGGCTGCGCGCGCTGGTGAGCCACGACAGCCGCGAGGGACGCTTCCTGTGGCGATTGCACGCGGAGACCCTTGCCTACGCCGCGCAGCACGCCCCCGACCTCGCCGACGACCCGATTGCGATTGACCACGCCGTCAAGTGGGGCTTCAACCGCGAGCTGGGACCATTCCAAACTTGGGACGCGCTGGGCGTGCGCGAGACCGCCGAACGCATGGAGCGCGAGGGGCTGCCCGTGCCTGAGCTGGCGCACAACCTGCTGCGCTTCGGCAGGACGCGCTTCTACGAGACCGCCGATACGGGCGACACGACCGTGTATGTGTGGCTGGGCGCGGGGCAAGTCGCCCCGTACCGACCCGACCCCGAGTTCCTCACGCCCACCAACATGGCGCGCCACTGCCCCGAAGTGGAGCGCAACGCCGACGCCTCCATCTACGACCTCGGCGACGGCGTGTTCTGCGTCGGGATTCACAGCAAGATGAATGTGCTGGGTCCCGGCGTGATGGAGATGCTCTACAAGGGCGCGGAGCGCGCCGAGCGCGAGGGCATCGGGCTGGTCATCACAGGCATCGGCGAACACTTCTCCGTCGGGTTCAACCTGCAGCTGTTTCTGATGATGATTGGCACGGGCGACTTTGACGAGCTACTGATGGGCGGCAAGGCGTTCCAAGACTCGCTGCTGCGCCTGCGCCATGCGAAGGTTCCCGTCGTGGCGGCGACTTTTGGGTACACGCTGGGCGGCGGCTGTGAGCTGGCGATGCACTGCGACCGCGTGGTCGCCAGCGCGGAGACCTACATCGGGCTGCCCGAAGTGGGCGTCGGCATCATTCCTGCAGGCGGCGGCACTTCGACGATGCTGTATCGCGCCCTCAGTAGTCTGCCCCCGAACGCCGACCCGTACCCCGCGATTCGGCGCGTGATGGAGACGCTCGGCTTCGGCAAGGTGGCGACCAGCGCGCTGGAAGGCATGCAGTACGGCTTCCTGCGACAGGGCGTGGACGCCATCTCGGTCAACCCCGACCGTATCCTGTGGCTGGCGAAGCAGGAGGTGCAACACCTCGCCGCGCAGGGCTACACCCCGCCCGAAGAGCCGAAGGTGATGGCATATGGCAACCAAGTGCTGACCCGCCTGCTGATTGAACTGCACAACCTGAAGCGGGGCAACTTCATCACCGAGCATGACTTCACCGTCGCCTCGCAGATTGCCTATGTGCTGGCAGGGGGCGATTTAAGCCAGCCTGCCGAGATGCCGCTGTCGTACTTCTACCAGCTGGAGATTCAGGTCGTCGGCTACTTGGCGCAGCAGCCCAAGACTTGGGATCGAATGCGCCACATGCTCGAAACGGGCAAGCCGCTGCGCAACTGAGGGGCTACCCTCACCCCCAGCCCCTCTCCCACAGGGTGGGAGAGGGGCGTAGGAGCGCGGACTTGTTTGGAGTGCTGAAGCGTCAGCTTCAGCGTAGGCGGAAGCTTCGCTTCCGCACTCCATAACCCCCCTCGCCTGCTTGCGGGCGAGGGGAACCAAGCTGCGCACTCCTTCGGCTCCCCCTGTGTGCAGGGGGAACCTCAAGGAGAGGGGTATCGATTATTATTCAGGTCGTGCGACTGATTCACGGATTCTGGGGCGGAGTGTCCTTCTTTTCCTCTTTTTTCTCGCCCTGCTGCTGTTGCCGCTGCTGGTCGCGCTGGCGCGCCTTGTCCCAGCGTTCCTGCAGGTTCTTGGGCAGCGCGTTGCGGATTTCCTGCATCATCTGCTCGTTGACTTCCTGCAGGCGGCGGGCGCGCTGGTCGGGCGTGAGGGAGGCGTCCTGCGTAATCTGCTGGCGGATTTTGTTGTAGCGCTGCACGATTTCGCGGACTTTCTCCATCTGTTCGGGGCTAAGGCGCATATCGGCGAGGCTGCCCAGCGCGGGCGACTGCTCCTCCAGCAGCGCTTCGAATTTTTTGAGTTGCTCCTCGTTCAGGACGGTGCGGACGAGGCGCACATACTCTTCACGCGCTTGACGCAGGCGCGCGATGCGCTGCTCGGCGGTCAGCGAGGTGTCGCGGCGCACCTGCTCGCTGCGGTCGTTGTATTGCTTCCACAGCCCGTCGATGCGGGCGCGCTGCTCTTCGGTCAGGTTCAGGCGTGTCGCCAGATTCGCGGGCGCAAGCACATCGCCGCGCGCGGGCTGGCGTTGCGGCTGCGCTTGCACGGCAACACCGGGCGCGCCTTTCTCATCTTGAGTCTCTTGCGCCCACAGCGGCGCAAGCGTTGTCAAAACGAGTGTCGCGATGAGTAAGCCTATTTGTCTCATAACGGTCTTCCTCCTGTAGGCGGGGCGTCGTTCTCCCCCCTCTCCTAAGTATACCACACTTTTGGACGCCTGGTTCGCGGGCGCGTGTTGCGAACTTCGCGTGGGGTAGAATCGTATAACGACTGATGGCGCTGCAACGGATGGCTTCGGGCGGCGCGCCGCCGCTGGCGGCGTATGGCGCAGCATGGCTGCTCACACTCGCATGCGTGCTGGTGGTGCAACTGGCGCGGGTCTCTGAGTTCTCGGCGACGCCGTTTGTGATCCTGCTGACGCTGGGGGTGGGCGCGAGCGCGTGGGCGAGTCGGTTCCCCCTCTCGGAAGGCGCGCGGCTGGTGTACGGCTTTCTGGACGGCGCGCTCGCACTGATTTGCCTCACAGGGCAATCGTTCCTCAATAGCCTCTTCGGCATCGGGCTGGACGCCTCCATCGAAAACTACCTCAGTCTGTCGTTTCTGTGGTATCTGTGCTTGCGCAGCGCGCTGATGGTCACGATGAACGCGCTGGTGTTCCAGAGCGTGCCCGCGCTGGCGCTGTTCGGGCTGATTGCGACCTACATGTTGGCGGCGCAGATTCTGTGGCTGTTTGTGCTGATGCTGCTGGGCGTGCTGTTTCTGATGTTGGCGAGCCATCGGCTGGAGTGGGGTCGTGCGCGCGTGTCGCTGGAGACGGGCTACGCGCTGCGCACGGTGTTCGCGTCGGGGGCGTTGGCGGGGCTGCTGGCGTTTCTGGCGACGCCCATTCTCGCGCTGACCATCGGGCGCGCCATCTCGACGGTGGTGGTCGGGACGCCGCTGCGCGGGAATTTCCGTGCGACGCCGTCCGAGACGCCCCCAGAACTGCAGGCGGGCGCAGGCGCAGTTAGCCTCAGTGAGATGGAGGTGCTGCGCGTGCGCATCGAGGGCAACGCGCAGCCCAACTACCTGCGCATGGAGTCGTACAATATCTACACCGGGCGCGGGTGGAACCGCGGGCGCGTGTTCTACGAGGAGATGCTGCCGCTGGGTCAGGGCAAGTTCGCGCCGCAGCGCGTCCCCGACGCGCCCGAACAGCATCAGGTCACGGCGACCGTGACGCTCAGCACAGGCTGGCATCGGATTCTGTACGCGCCAGGCTACCCGCTGGAGGTGGAGGCGCCCGTGCGCCAGCTGCAGTATGTGCGCTGGGTGGGGGCGGTTGCCAGCTACCGTCCGCTGGGCGCGGGTGAACGCTACACCATTCGCGCCTACCTGCCGCCCGACGACCCGCGCCTCCTGCGCCAGCTGCCGCCGTCCGCGCTGCGATACCCATTTCAGTTGCCCGCGCGCCCAGAGTTTCGCGGACGCGCTCGCGAACAACGCACGCCGCTACAAGAGCTGGCAGACCGACTCACCCGCGACCAACCCACCCAGTACGACAAGGTGATGGCGCTGGTGCGCTACATCGAGCAGAACACGGCGTACAACCTGAATGTGGAGGCGTATCCAACGGATGTGGATGTGGCGGAGTATTTCCTGTTCGAGGCGAAGCAGGGCTACTGCGTGGAGTTCGCCACTGCGCTGGCGGTGCTGTGTTTGTATGCCGACATCCCTGCGCGGGTGGCGTCGGGGTTCATTTTGCAGGAGCGCGACCCTGAGACGGGCGAATACATCGTGCGCGAGGCGCACCGCCACCTGTGGACGGAGGTCTACTTTGAAGGCGTCGGCTGGGTGGCGTTCGATGCGACGCGCAACGCGCCCGTGATTGAGGGCGGGGCGAACGACGCGCTCGCCAGCGAGGAGGCGCAGCAGGCGCGCCGACAGTGGCTGCAGCGCATGCTCGATGTGCTGATTGGCGCGGTTGTGCTGGCGATGCTCTACCTGCTGGTCGCGCCGCGCGTGGGCTGGCGGGCAAGCGCGGCGACGCCCCGCGCGCAGCGGCTCTACGGGCAACTGCTGTTCGCGTTGCGCCTGATGGGGCTGGAGCCGCCCGCGACGGGTCAGACGCCGCGCGCCTACCTCGAAGCTGCCGCCGTGCGCCTAAACCAGCAAGGCAGCCGCGCGTCGGACGCCCTGCGCACGCTCACCCCTGCGCTCGTCGCCTACCTCTACGCCCCGCCCGAACAGACCGCCGCGCAGGAACCCCAAATCGCCCAGCAAATCGCCCGAATCCGACGCCAAATTCTGCAGGAACTCGGCGTCCGACGGCTTACTCTGCAGTTGCTCACTTTGGGATGGCAGCGGCTCTATGGCGGTCAAAAAGTATAGCGAGCTGAAAGCCAGCGACTGGCGCACGCCAGCGACGGTCTACCTACTGGAAGGAGAGGAGCCCGTGCTGCAGCGCGAGTTCATCGCGCAGTTGCGCCGCGCGTTGCAGGTGGAAGCGGGCAGCATCGACGAATCGGTGCTGGACGCCCGCGAAACGCCCACCGCGACAGTAGGCGCGACCGTGCAGACCATCCCGATGGAATCTGAGCGGCGGCTGGTGATACTCACGCACGCGAACCGCTCCAGCCCCAACGAGTTGCAGGCGTTGGCGCGGCTGGTGGAGCAGGTTCCGCCGTTTGCGTGTCTGGTGGTGCTGCCTGCGCCCGCCGACGAGAGCGAAGGCGCGAAAGCCGCGTGGAACGCGCTCGCCAAAGCCGTCGAGAAGCACGGGCTGGTGGTCAAGCTCACCGCGCTCACGGGCGCATCGCTCACCCGCCGACTGGTCGCCGAAGCGCAAGCCGCAGGCAAACAGCTGCGCCCCGAAGACGCCGAGTACCTGCACACGCTGGTGGACGGCGTCGCCGAACGCGCCCTCGCCGAACTGGAGAAGGTGCTGCTGTTTGTGGAACCGCGCACGGAAATCAGCCGTCACGATGTGGATATGGTCGTGAGCGCGTCGCAGCAAGCGCAGGTGTTCAAGCTGGTGGACGCTATCGTCGCGCGGGACGCCCCCGCCGCGATGCGCCAACTGCGCCTGATGTTCCAGTCGGGCGCGCGCGCCGAAGAGACCGCGCTCAAAACCCTCGCGCTGATTGCCCGCCAGTACCGCCTGATTTGGGGCGTGCGGGTGCTGATTCAGCACGGACAGCCCATCAAACAACCCAGCCGCGTCAGCCCAGAGGTCGCCCAACGGCTGCCCAAAGACCCTGATGTGCTCCAGGTGCTGACGCGACAAGCGTTCATGCAGGACAAGCTGCAACGCCAGGCGGAGCGGCTCAGCTGGGCGCAGCTGTGCGCGGCGTTCCACGCGCTCGACGAGGCAGACCGCGCCCTCAAAGGGCTGCGCCCCAGTGTGAACGCCGCCGAAATTATGGAAAGACTCATCGTCAGGCTCACAGTGGACGGCGAGCCCGCACCAGCTCACCTAAGACAAGGAGGTTAGCATCTGTGGCGAAGCGTGTGGCGGAGAATCCGATTATTACGCCCGAAATGGTCAAGCCTTCGGCGCCGAATCTGGAGGTGATTGGCGCGTTCAACCCCGGCGCAACGCGGTTCGGCGACGAGATTATCTTGCTGCTGCGCGTGGCGGAGCGACCGATTATGGACGACCCTGACCTGGTGGGCGTGCCTGTGCTGAATCTCAACCATGCCGATTCGGGGCGACTGGAGATTCTGACCTTCCCGCGCCATTCGCCGCTCACAGATCTTAGCGACCCGCGCGCCGTGACCTACGAAGGGCGCGTGTACCTCAGTTCCATCTCGCACCTGCGCCTGGCGCGCAGCAAAGATGGCGTCCACTTCACCATCGACGACGAGCCGACGCTGTTTCCCGAAACCAAGTACGAAGAGTACGGCATCGAGGACTGCCGCATCACCCCCATCGACGGAGTGTATTACATCTCGTATACAGCGGTCTCGCGCTATGGGATTTGCGTCGGGCTTGCCTGCACGGAGGATTTCAAGCGTTTTCAGCGGCTGGGGCTGATTCTGCACCACGAGAACAAAAATGTGACGCTGTTCCCGCGCAGGGTGGGCGGGCGGTATGTGGCGATGCACCGCACGGCGTCGTCGGCGTTCAACGGACCGAACATGTGGGTGGCGTACTCGCCCGACCTGCTGCACTGGGGCGACCACCAGTTTCTGATGGCGCCGCGCGTGCATCACTGGGATTCGCGCCGTATTGGGGCGGGCGCGCCGCCTGTAGAGACGCCCGAGGGCTGGCTGATTGTCTATCACGGCGTGAACGCCAAAGACGGCTACTGCGCGGGCGTCGCACTGCTGGACTTGGACGCGCCGCACCGCGTGGTCTGCCGTTCCCACGAGCCGCTGATTGCCCCCACCGAAGACTACGAAGTCAGCGGCTTTTTCGAGCGCGTGGTGTTCCCCACAGGCTTGACGCCGATGGGCGATGGGCGGTGGATGGTCTACTACGGGGTCGCCGACCGCTCGGTCGCCGTCGCCGAGACCACGATGGACGAGCTGCTCGCCGTCGCCAAAGGCGAACTCGCGCTGACGCGCTGAACAGAATGCATACGCTCGCGCCCCTCGCAGGCGATTTTGGGGGCAAATGACGAAAAATAGGGGCGCAGGGCGGACCAGTTGGGGATGTGTGGACTATTAATAGAAACAGGCGCGGGTGAAAGTGCCTGCGCCATTCAGAATACAAAACACTGAGGAGGGATCACTCGATGAAACGATTGATGATGTTCGCTATCAGTGCGGTGCTAACATTTGGGATTGGTTTTGGCAAACCGCACGACAACGATGACGATCTGATATCGCTGCCAGTGCAACCTGTAGAGCGCGTAGAAATACAGTTCTTTGCGAGATGCACACCAATTATAGGAAACACCAGTATTATGTATTATGGCTGCGATAAAACGCTACTTGGTTGCTCAGGGAGATGTTCAGCTGCTTATATGCCGCAACCAGGTATAATTGGTGTATGCGTTTATGACAGTAATTCATACTGCACGGGAAGACGGACAACAATCACCGTCGTCAAATTCGCAGAGGGTAACTGTACCTCTTCTTGCGATTGCAGGGATTTGATTCCTCTTCCAGAGCCAGTACTGGTTCAATTCTCCGTTGTGAAATGTCTGTAGAGCATCAGACAAGGAGGACAGCGTGAAGAGAGTCGGAACAAGTTGCCTTTTCCTGCTCTTGTGTTCACTGGTTTACAGCGCAGGGCAGGAAGTGCGGGTGCAAACACTACCTACGACGAAGCCTGCCGAGCGGTCTAGCGGTTCAGTGGAGCGCCAGCGGCGCGCTCCACTGGACTCCTACTACGACGCACGCGAGCGAGTCTGCGCCAGTAGAACTTTTGAGTGGCTCCGAGAATCGGTCTACACTTATCACAAGGATCAAGCGGAAACAGGAGACCCTGCGCCAAGCATCGTCCTAACGGGAAGTTGGTGGATTACTCGAACGCCCGAGCTGATGCGCGTAGATGTGTTCCTTGAGACGCCGTCCATTACCGCTGAAGGTTTAGGGGGCAAGGGATTGCCCTTCCATGCGAGCGTGTTCTACTGGGGCAAGACGGGGGAAATCATCCTGTATGCAGGACGCGACACGGACGGAAAAGCGGGCAGCGGCGTGCTGTACCAGCCAGGGAGCAACGGTTTCGGGTTGCCCATACCACCACTGGGATCGATACACGCAAACTTAGTATTCCTCGCAGGTGTCTCACCTCTGCGCCTGATGGATTCGGAACCGAGCGACTGGAAACTGCTTGAGGTGAACGAGAACGAGTGGGTTTTTGAGCGCGTGCCTGACGCGCAGGCGCGAGCGCGTACCGAAGGATGGCTGCGCTTTGATCGTATAGAGGTTCGACTTAGTCGCAAGCACGACGACTCACCTGCACGCTTGGAGATTGTACGCGGCAACAGCATCGAGAAATGGGAGACGCTGGAGTATACCCAAGTGGAGAACACTTGGATGCCGAGCAAGGTGCGGTGCGAATCCAGAGTCGGCTCGTCAGAGTTTCAGATTGTCTATCAGTTACAGCGCCACGCGCGGTCTGGGAGTGTTATTGTGGACATTCCGAAAGGCGCGCCCGTTCTGGATTGGCGTGCGCGTGGGCGCGGGTACTGGACTGCGCCGCTGCACGAAATCGCCCTTCAGGTTGATATTCCACCAGCGGTTGGCAGCGATGAGAGCCGCGAAGCGCAGGGCAGCGGTGGCGTACCGTCTCAGCCGCTTACGGAGTGGGGTCCTGTGCTGGAGCGGTCGATACGCGAGAGCCTGCGGGAGATAGAACGTCGCCGACGGCAAAGCGCGCCGTAGATTATCGCGGGCAGCAGGAATCCCCGCGCAGGGAGCGTATCGCTTCTCCAGGAGGACGCCGATGTTCGCTTGGGTGAGTCGAACGGCTTGTGCAACCGCCGCGCCTTCGCGGTGGGGGAGGGCAGTCGTATGACGCCTATCCACGACGACCCGTCCGACGCCCTGCCGCGCGAACTGCAACGCGCCGCGCTTCGCGCCGTGCAGCGAACCAACCGCCTGACGCCGCCCCCCAACTACGACCCCGCCTACTGGCGCGAGGAACGCACCGCAATCGCCCACATCGCCGCATGGCAAGCCGCGCACGAGTACCAGCCCGATCGAGGCGTGTCGCTGCAGACCTATGCAACCCTGCGCGCCGAGTGGGCGATTTTAGACGAGTGGAAGCGTCTGCAGCGGACAGGGTGGTGTCTTGCCTCGTTGCCTGTGGACGAGGAGACGGGGGAAGTGATTGAGGTCGCCGACCCAGAGGCGCAGGCGTTGGTGGAGGAGAACGCGCTGTGTGCGCAGGTGCGTGCGGCGGTGGAGGCGTTGCCTGCGGCGGAGCGTCGGGTAGTAGAGTTGCATTTTGGGGCGGGTTTGAGCGAGCGTGCGATTGCGGATGTGTTGGGTGTGAGCAAGTCGTGGGTGCATCGTCGGTTGCAGTCGGCGTTGGCGCGGTTGCGGGCGGATTTGGGGGTAAATCACGAAAAATAGGGGCGCATGGGCGGACCATATGGAGAGTTTTCCTCTATATTAGACGGTAGTGGAGGTCGTGAGCTATGAGACGATGCTGGCTGTATGGTTTGGTCTGCACGGTACTCGTGAGTACGCAGAGTAGCTACGCTAGATCGGTGAATGCAGGTGCGTTAGGCGACGAGTGTGAGTGTCGCTCGGGTTGGCAGCGAAATCGCACTTATGTGCACTGCCCGCTACCAGATAGGGGACCTATAGCTTGCCCATCAGATAGACTGATAGATCAAAAAGCGAATCCTGACTGTGACAGGTCTCAATACCTTCCCCCAAGAACCATAAATGAAACGATTTTCAGGAATTGGATTTGGTCTACGGAACTAGAGTGCGAAGCACTAAGCTGGCCTTCAAACGAATCAATCACTATCCGTATTCCCGCTGTAGGGGTGCGATCCTGTACGATAGCAATACGTGCCATCGAATACGATTCTATCTGTTATGTGGAGGCGTATGTTTGTAGTGACCCGCAAAAGGAAACGAGGCGTTTATACAGGGAATGTTTCCCTGAGCCAGATGTTCGATTCGGCCGAATCGAAGGCTGCGTTTGTCCACATCCCGCAGGAGTAGTATAGACGAGGGGATCGTCAGTGTTTATCCGATTCCCGAGGATGATAGTACAGGCGTTCCTGGAGTTCGCAAAATATCATTGTGATGGGTGATTAACGATGAGTAGATACATGTGCGTATTCCTGAATTTGTTAGTTTGCTGCGCTACCCTTTCGGTAGCGCAGCCTCTCGTGCGTGTGGTAGTTGTGACGACGAACGCCACGCCGCCTGCGTTCCTGCAGGAACTGCGTGGAGACGACCCGAAAACCATTCAGCGCGTTGCAGAGCGCGAGGGGTTCGAGGCGTTCCAGAAAGAGGACGCTTGGTATCTAATCCCGCGAACACTCCTAAGCCAGAGTCAGATTGCGCGCGCCAATCGAATCCTTAGCCATCTGCTGGAGCGTTTTTCGGATGAGGAAGCCCCGACGAGTTTCACGCTGGACAGTCTTCCCCCAACCATCGCCGAAGAGATGCGTTTAGTATTAGGAGACATTGCAAACCGATTGGATAGTGGGGATCGATTCAAGCTGAATGTCAACATTCACCTAAGAGGGCGACTAAAGAATGAGACAACCTTTTATATTCCGTTTGTCGCCAGAGCGACCGGAGACAAAGTTGTGTGGTCTACTACCAACTGGAGAGATGCTAGTAGTTCGAGTGGGCAGGGGACGGTGTCTGTACCCACCGAAACTTTTCTGCGTCAGTTCGGCATTCGTGTCGAGTGGGGCTTACTATGTTTCCACTACAATAGCCGAATTGATGGCTCGCACCTCAAAACAGCAGCCGATGTAATCACAGATTATGACGCTGCACAGCGCGAAGCTATCCAGCAGACAATTCGCTCCCTGCAGGAACGGCTGATGCGCAACGCGCCTGTGCCCATCGGAACTGTGTCTGTAGGGGAGTTGCCGTCGGATGTGCAAGAGTCGCTTGCCAAATACTTGCAAGAGCAGTACAACGCTACGCTCGCAGACTTGTCTGAAGTTGAGTTGCTTCCTGAGGTGTTTATCTCGGTTCCGCTAAAGTCGCACTATATATCTTTTCCCATAAAGTATCTTTCAGGGATGAGACCTAAAGTTATTCAAAATTGAAGTGCGTGAGTACGTCGGTTTTTGTTGTCGCTGCTGATTCGTAGGGTAAGTATACTTCACGCGACGGCAAGCCAGCTGGGATGGCACTCTTCAACCCCGACGCTGCTGGGGATTGAGGTTGCCACGCCTGCGCGTTGAAACTGGGCATCGACGCGCGGGCAGGCGTCCCCGAATGCTGGCTGGTGAACCTGCTTGAGGGGTGTGTTGAGGTCTATCTCGAGCCTGTGGGCGACGCCTACAAGTCGGTGCGCCCCCATATGCCCGACGAGGCGATTGCGCCAGAGTGGGCAGTGCCCGCAAGCGGGGTGCTGAAACTCAGCCCTGAACGCTGAGGCGGGCAGGTATACTCTTCGCTGCGGATACGCTGCGCACGCGCAACCTGAGTAGGAGGAACGATATGCGATATATCCATAGTCTCAGGATTGGAATTGCTGCGATTGCTACCCTAATGGGGTTATGGACAACTTGGGCGCAGCAGAGCGGGAAAGGCGTATCGTTGCTGCTCGTTGCGCTTGTCTCGCACGAAGAGCGACAGCACCTGGTAGAGGACATCGCGAAGTTCGAGGCGCACGCATGGGACATCGAGTCGCTTGATCAGCAAATGAACGAGTGGGCGTCTCGGCGTAATCTGGTGCTGCACAAAACTTCTGACACGGGGTTCTACTTAGCGGTCTCGCAGCGGCTTGTGCGGGACTCATTCTACGGCGAGCGTCTCACGGTCGCCCAGATGCTGCGCAACGCGCTGGAGCAATCGCAGGCAATCGCCGTTCACAAGCAGCCCGAACCGCTGCGCAAAGTTCTGGAGCGAATCGCCAACTTCGGACAACCTCATCCGATGGTCTTCCTCAGAGTGAGGGAAGCCTTTCCGCGTCCCAAGTACCTGATGCCAGGCGCGTTGGTGTATGTCGAGGCGCCGCTTGACGAAGACGAGCCTGTGCAAGTGGGCGTTCAGAGCGTCCTTCCCTACCCGCAGTAGTGGGGGAACATAGACACCCGATTTCTTGATCCTCCCTCCCGCCAACCAGAGAAACCTGCTGAAGAGTTGCCTGAATCGATGGTCATCGTGCGCAGCCAACTTGCTGCCGTTGGTCTTGACCGCTTCACAAACGCTCTCAAGCAGTTGATTGACTTGTGGATACGCCAACAAGAGCTGATGCGCGAACAGTACGAGCGAGAGGTGCAGGAACTGCGTGAGGCGCTGAGGCAAGTCGCCACGCAGCAGGTGGGTCTACCGCTGGACACGGAGCTGGACTGGAGCGCGTTGCCCCCTGAGATAGCCGAAACGGTTCTCAAGAAACTGCAGCAGGCAGGCTACGATGTATCCCCAGCCAGTCTTGCGGGCAAAAAGATACGGCTGGGCATCGCATTGCGCCTTCAGGTGGCTTACATCAATCCTGATATTGTCATGGTAGAGGAAAGACCCTTTGGTGGGGACTTTGGCGCCAGTGTGTTTCGTACTTACCCTAAGCACAACAGATGAGTAGTGCCACCTACTGGGTCATTCGAGCAGGGAATGGGGGTCTAATACCAATTGCGCGTCCAAAGTTCGTGAATTGCCCCCCTCCTGCAGGTTCCCCCCGCTTCGCGAGGGGAACCAAGCCGCGCGCCCACGAGGTTCCCCCTGCTCGCAGGGGGAACCTCAAGGAGGGGGTCATCAACTGCTGTTTTTTTGTGAACTTTGGCTTGGCGATTGGTATAACCCCGCGCGCCAGCGGCTCTGGACGGGTACAATTCCCCCAGTGCGATGGAGCATGAATTGAGTCTGGAGACGCTGTTGCAGCACTTGGGCGAGGAGACGCCGTTCCCCTACGGCTCCGTGACGCCCCCGCTGGTGCAGACGACGCTGTTTACCGCGCCCTCGCTGCGCTTGCGCAACGAGCAGGGCGGGCTGAACGACGCAGGCTATGTCTACACGCGCGAGTCGAACCCCACCGTGCGCCTTGCCGAGCAGAAACTCGCCGCGCTGGAGCAGACCGAAGACGCGCTCTGCTTCGCATCCGGCATGGCGGCGATTGCCTCGGCGATTCTGACCTTCACGCGCACGGGCGACCATGTGGTGTGCGTCGAGAGCGCGTATCCCCCCACGCGCACGCTGCTCGAGTCGTGGCTGACGCGCTACGGCGTACAGGCGACCTTTGTGGCGGGCAAGTGCCCCGACGAGTTCGAACACGCCCTGCAGCCGAACACGCGCATGATTTACCTGGAAAGCCCCGCCAGCATGGTGTTCCACCTACAAGACCTGCGGGCGGTGAGCGCGCTGGCGCGCGAGCGCGGGATCCTGACGCTGTGCGACAACAGCTGGGCGACGCCGATTTACCAGAACCCGCACGCGCTGGGAGTGGACTTGGTGCTGCACAGCGCGAGCAAGTATCTGGGCGGGCACAGCGACCTGCTGGCGGGCGTGGTCGCAGGGCGCAGGGAACATATCGAGCAGGTGCGCCAGACCCGTTCGCTGCTGGGCGGGGTGCTGGAGCCGTTCGGGGCGTGGCTGCTGCTGCGCGGGCTGCGCACGCTGCCTGTGCGGATGGCGCGCGCCCACACCAGCGGGCTGCAGGTCGCCGAATGGCTGGAGCAGCAGCCCCCAATCGCGCGGGTCAATCACCCCGGCTTGCCCTCGCACCCGCAGCACGCGCTGGCGCGGCAGCAGATGCGCGGCTACGGTAGCCTGTTCAGCTTCGAGACGCGCCCCATCCGCGCGGAGCACGCCTACGCCTTCGCCGACCGCCTGCGCCTGTTCCGATTCGGCTGCAGTTGGGGCGGCTACGAGAGCCTGCTGCTGGGCTGGGCGCAAGCCGACACGGAGCCTGCGCCGTGGCTGTTCCGCATCTACATCGGGCTGGAGAACCCCGACGACCTAATCCGCGACCTGCAGCACGCACTGCCCGCCCTGACCTCGTAGGGTACACTCCCCGTGCGCAGCCTGTTTGGGCGGGAGGGGCGGTAGACTTTACTCCTCCCCAGCGTCCACCTCGTGCCCGTTGAGGGCGCGCATCAGTTCGTCGACCAGCTCCTCGCCTTCCAGTTCGCGTTCGGCGGGGGGCGGCGGTATGGGCGGCGGCTCTTCGGGGCGCGCCTCGTCCGAGTACGCCAGCTGCACGGGCGCGTTCG
>Ga0101945_1001251_pt1:7500-27601 | contig 27601 bp, 21 predicted proteins | sample DewCreD2012metaG_2_FD_75246 | JGI IMG/M metagenome (GOLD analysis project Ga0101945, IMG submission 75246) | Hot spring sediment bacterial and archeal communities from British Columbia, Canada, to study Microbial Dark Matter (Phase II) - Dewar... ... | reverse complement strand
AAAGTTCAGCTTCTTTCATCAATTCTTGTAGTGACTTTCGGATGAGTTCTTGTTGAGCTGCTAACCTTGCCATCTCTGCTTGTTGCTGAAGTGAAAGTTGTTGCATTAGCTCTTGGGTTGCTTGATTTAAGCCCAACTGTTGCATCGCAAGTTGGTTTAACTGCTGAAGCAAAAATTGTAATCCGCCTCCAGCTCCACCTTGCATCATTGCCTGCATCGCATTTCCAAGCTGGATTATTGCTTTGTTAAGTGAGTTCATCGCTTCAGTTTGAAATTTTGAAGAATTTGCGTTATCCCTCGTTGAGAGCGATTCAATCGCACGATGCATGTTCATTAAGGCGGAGCCAATTTCCCGGCCCATATCTGGGGTTATTGCAAATGTTTTCTGCGAAAGCTCAATCAATTCACTTGCAACCGAATTTAACCCCGAGAGCAAATCCATTTGCTCACGTGCAAGGTCATGAAGCTTTGAAGAGCCCGGCGATGAATTTTGAGTTTCACGTTTTATCTCTTCTTGCTCTTTTGAAAGCGTAAGCAGATCTTTTTGAATTTTTTGCATCTTTGAAATTATCTGACGCTGTTGATTCTGCATTAATTGCTGTTGGAGTGATTGTAAACCACTTTGCATCTGCATAAGCCCTTCCGAAAGTTCAAATTGAATCTGCCCAGCCTCCTTTAAATTCCCAGACATTATCTTTTCTCCAGCCTTGTCAAATTTCTGACCAAACTTTTTCTCCTTTATCTCGTTTAAAATTTTTTCGAGTGAATCTAATGGCATTTCATTTTTAAACTCACCCATCCTTTCCTTTAAATTCTCAAGGTTTTCTTCAATTTTTTCTACTTCCTCTTTTAACTCCCTTTGCTCATCGCTTAATTGTTTAAGTTGAGATTTATTCTCTGGGTTTGCTTGCGCTGTTTTCTTTCTTAACTCTTCCTGCTTCTCTAAAACTTGCTCGGTTTGTTTTAAAATTTCATTCAGTTTTTGCTCTACTTGAATTCTCTTTAAAAGATTGATTGTTCTTTCTATGCTTCTTCTGAAATTTTCCTCTGAAAATTGGAACTTTTCAAGCGCTTGCCTTATGAGGTCGGGGTTAAGATTTTGCATCGCCTCCTCAAATCGTTTCATCAACTCCTTCAACTCCGGTATGTCAAGTTGATTTAACAACTTCTGAAGCTCAAGATATTTCTCAAGCGTCTCGGGTGAAAGCAAGCGATTTTCTTCCATCTTTTGAACTAAGTTTTGGAGTTTCTGTGTTGTCTCTTTTATCTTGTTTTGAAGTTCTTGATATTGTTTTGCAATGTTTTGGATCTGTTGTTGCCTTTGCCAGTCAAGTTTTAAATTGCCCTTCTTTAAATCTTTCTCAATTTCATCCATCTCCTTACGCAATTTCTTCGCCATCTCAAAAACATCTTTCACATCTTGGTAGATTTCATTTTGAGACTGCTCAACCTGTGCCAATATTTCATGTAGGGATGGAAATCTTATAGTGTAAAGTTCGGTTCGTGCCGACTTTGGTCCGCTGACGAAATCATTGTCGAAAACCTCAAGATAATAACTTAACACATCATCAGGGGCAAGATCGAGTTCAGATAAATCCCAAAGATATGGAACTTCCTGCTCTTTGGAATTTTTATTAATTGCAATCTCAATAAATTTGAACTCGTCCCATGGTTTAACATATCTTGAAAAGTTTAATTTATACGCAAGTCGCATCTTTGTAAAGCCAAAATCATCGCTTATCTTTGCAAGAATCCCAACCTGCATATCCCTTGAAATGTCAATGCTTTTTTCGGGCCTTAATATCTGAACCTTTGGATACTCATCTTGAATTATGTTAATTTTGTATTCGACGGGTTGTTCGTTTTTTAAACCATCTTTGCTTTTAAGTTCTATGTGATATGTTCCACTTTGCATTAATTTGACATTGCCCTTTGCCATTGTTTCATTAACATCAAGGGCTGAAGTTAAACCATTATTGAAGACGAGTTTCGCCGAATCAAGCGATTTATTCGATAAAATCTCAAACTTTGCGATTGTCCCAGCTATCGCAGTTATATCCCCCATGTTATCCTCAAGATAAACAGGCGAAAAACCAGTGTAAGATGGATAAAGAAGTTGAACTTTTAAAAGTTTTACAATGGGTTTGTCAATTACATCGATTTTAAATTTTTCGGTTTTTAGATCTTTAACTTTGACGAAATACTCAAACGGTGTTCGGACATTGTAAATTTCATGCTCAAATTCACCCGCGTGGCTTCTATCCGATTTTATCCTTTTAATTTCAAAATTTTTCATCCCTTCCTGTGAAAGGTAAAGTTCCACCTCTCCAGGTATCGGAAGATTTGATTTTTGTGGTATCGTTTGAATTTTTATTTTAACATTCGCACCTTTTTCAACGGTTGCGTTGCCAGGTTCGATTTTGATTGTGTAATCTTCAGGTTTTAAAAACTTTTTATCATAGTTTAGAATCCTGACGAAAGAGCTTCTAAACTCGGGGAGAAGGACCAAGCTTAAGATGAAGACCCCAAAAATTAGAAGAGAAGATAAAATTTTCCTGTTTGATTCCGATTTATCGATCTCGCTCCATTCAAACTTTAAAACTTCGCTCGCAAGCTGAGCGAAAGCGGAATCAATTAATTCTTCTGAATATAAATTTTTAGACTTTGATTTTTGCTCATAAATTTGCAAGGCATCCACAAGTTTATCCCTGACTTCAGGATGCTTCGCCCAAACCAGCTTTGCTAATTCAATATCGCTTTTTGACTTTAAAAGTCCAACAAGTTTTAAAATCGACGGTAGAACATGTACGCAAAAACTTAATGCAAAAATTGAAATAGCGATGTAAAAAATCAATTTTCTAACTGGTGAAGCAAAATAAAATTCAGATTCGAATAAACCAATTAAAATCAGAAAAAGTATAACCGAGACGAACCAGCGCGAGAACCTCGTTTTTAATTCCTCGCGGTCAAGCGATTTCCTAAGTCGCTCAAGTTTTGATTTTATCTGCAAATAAATTTCATTCATCTTCATTTAAAGTTTAATTTGTCAGCGCCCATACAACTATATTTGTTCCAAATCTTAGCGCCTCTTGCCTTTTTTCTTCAGGGTCGTGGTGAACTTCGGGATCAGCCCAGCCATCACTTGGATTTGATTCATAAGTGTAAAGAACGACGAGTCTACCGTTATGGAAAATTCCAAATGCTTGCGGAGGTTTATTGTCGTGTTCATGTGTTTTTGGAGTTCCATTTGGGAAATTGAAATAACAATTGAAAAGCCCATATGAAAATGGTAATTCAACAAGTTCTTTATCTGGGAAAACCTTTTTTATCTCGCGTCTGAAGGACTTATCCATGCCGTAATCATCGTCAGCGTAGAGAAAACCGCCGTTTTCAAGATATATTCTTAATCTTCTGGCTTCTTCCTCATTGAAACTTATATTTCCATGTCCAGTCATAAACAGAAATGGATAAGAGAAGATGTTATCGTTCCCGATGTCAACGAATTCGTAAACTGGTATCACATCAATGTTTGTATTTTCCCTGATGAATTTTAAAAGATTTATCTCCGCTGATGGGTCATTATACCAATCGCCACCTCCACGATATTTCAAACGCCCAATTTTAAAAGCGCTTTTTAGTTGGTATGCTTCTTGAGCTGTTGAATAATGATTTAACTGGACGATCGCTAAGAAAAGGGCAAATGCGAAGATTGTCACTATTTGAATAAATTTGCGCTTCATAACCTTGGGAGAATTTATATTATCTTCAAAAGAAATTTAGAAAAGATTCACTCAATTGTCAAATTGGAATAGCTTGCTTAAAATGGTCAATTTTATTTTGCGGACTCGTTGAAAAATGTCCTCAGTTTGTTTTCATATTCACTTAAAACAAAGTTTTGAAAATTGTTTGGATGCGCTTTTGAAGCATATGGTCTGCATCTGAACATTAAGTCTCTTTCTTCTTCTGTTAAGTTTGGATATCTCCTTTGCCAGATTCTTTGCCATTTGTTCATCAAAACAAAATCAAGCTCGTCAAGCTCACTGTCGTTGAAGGGCATCTCAATGAATTTCTCTAAAAGAAATTGAGAGAACGGTGATCGTTTTGAGATCAACTTCGGGATTGATGGCGGGGTAAAATTCGGGATAAAATTTTTCATCCACGAGTTTGCCTCAAGAAATTTTAAATATAGCTCAAGATTAAATATAGGTTTAACAGATGCGATTTCAATTGCGGTGAAGATATTTCTGTCCTCAATTTCAAGATGATCATCGGTAATGAAATAGTTTAAGCAAAAAAATTTTTTACTATTCAGAAGAAAAAACTTTTTAAATGCGATCAAGGCACTTCTAGTTAGCCAGAGCCTTCCTCGTTTTGTTATTATAAAAAAGTCGATATCTGTTTGAGTTGACACATTCCACTTCGCAAGGGAGCCCGAGATGAAAATTCCCCTTACAAAAGGAAATCTTTTTATTATGTGAGCCATGAATTGAGCTATCTTCCAGAATTTTACGGCAAGTCTTTCCCCGTTAATTCTGTTCAATATCCAGCTTTTATCATTTTCGATGAGCAAAAAATTATCTATCTCAAAAACTTTTCCAGCCATTTTAAGTTCTTCCACTTCTTTCTTTAATTCATCAACTGTGCATCTTTGAAAAAGAAGAAATCTGTGTAATTCATCTATCTTAAGCGGATGTTTAAAAATAGAAAAATAAGCCAGGGTCTTGATGATGTTTTCTTGAAGTTGCGTCATTTTGAAATTTTTATTTTATTCTTTTGATAAAAACTCCTTTAAGTTCCTTGCAACCTTCTTTCCAACTATTTTCTCGAGTTCCTCAATTGGCGCTTGTTTTATTCCTTCGATCGAACCAAACTTTGAAAGTAAAATTTGGGCTCTTTTCTCTCCGATTCCTTCTACTTCAAGAAGTCGCGTTGAGATAACGCGTTTTTCTCTAACATCGCGATGGAATGTAATTGCGAAGCGGTGGGCTTCGTTTCTAATTCTTTGTAATAAGTAAAGTGCTGGTGATGATTTGGGTAGAGATTGTGGGGATTCAAGATTTGGGAAATAAATTTCTTCAAACTTTTTTGCAAGAGCTATTATCGGTTGGTTTTTTATGCCAAGTTTTTCAAGTGATTTTAAAGCAGATGATAATTGTCCCTTGCCACCATCTATGACGATTAAATCTGGCATTTTCCCGCCTTCATTTAAAATCCGCGAATATCGTCTCATGATTACCTCCTCCATGCTTGCGAAATCGTCTGGCTTACCTGAGATACTTCTGATTTTAAATTTTCTATATTCGCTTTTCTTTGGCTTGCCATTTTCGAAAACGACGACTGAAGCAACAATATCTGAACCTTGAATGTTTGAGATATCAAAGCATTCAATTCGCCTTGGTAGTCTATCAAGGTGCAGTTCCTTTTGGAGTTCTATTAAAACACCTGGTGCGAATTTCTCTTTTGCCTTAATCTTTTGGATTCTATATTCATCAAGATGGTATCTCGCATTAATTTTACACATCGACATAAGGCGGGACTCATCTTCATTTTCGGGCGTTCTTATTTTAACATTTGAATTTTTTCGTTCGGAAAGCCACTTTTCAATTGGATTTTTTTCTTCGATTTCTTCAGGGATTAAAATTTCGGATGGGACATACTCCGAATTCAAGTAGTATTGTGTTAAGAGGGTTTCGATTATTTCTTTTTCTTCTTTATATGCAACCCCAGTCATAAAGAATTGTTGGCTTCCGACAAGTTTTCCATCTCTCACTTTAAATAGGACAGCACATGCATCTTCTCCATCATGCGCAATTGCAAAGATATCTCTATCAATCGGCTCGAAGCTAACAACGCTTTGTTTTGATGTGTAAATTTCGAGGGCTTTAATTTTATCTCTTAAAATTGCCGCTTCTTCAAACCTTAATTCATTGGCAAGTTTTTCCATTTGTTCTTTTAAAGATTTAACAAGGGCATCGATTTTACCATTTATAAGCTGGACGACTTGCTCGATCATTTTGTTATATTCTTCTTTTGAAACAAGACCTTCGCATGGACCACCACACTTTTTTATATGATAGTCAAGGCAAACTTTGATTTTTCTTTTTCGGATGACCTCCTCGTCGATGTAATATTTGCAGCTTCTAACCATGAAGACATCTCTTATGAGCTTTAGGGTTTGCTTGAGGGAATAAGCATCCGTATAAGGTCCAAAGTATCTGGTGCCATCCATCTTTATTTTCCTTGTTGAGAAAACCCGTGGGAAGGGTTCATTTGTGATGGCAATGTATGGATAACTTTTATCATCCTTTAAGTTTACATTGTATCGTGGTTTAAGTTTTTTTATAAGATTTGCCTCGAGGATTAGTGCCTCAACCTCGGACGATGTTACTATAACTTCGATGTCATGGATTTTTGAAACAAGAGCTGTAAGTTTTGGATTTGGGGGTTGCGACTTGACAAAGTAACTTCTTACTCTATTCCTTAGGTTTTTAGCTTTTCCAACATAAATTACTTTTCCAGTTGCATCTTTAAATTGATAGATACCTGGAAGCTGTGGGAGGTTTTGAATTTTTATTTCAAGTTCATTATTTATCATTGCTCATTTTTATTTCCCTTCTTTTCTTGAGTTAATTCAACAAGGACGCCATTAACAGATTTCGGATGGATAAAGGCAATCAAAGAGTTATTTGCTCCGTGTCTCGGGGCTGAGTCAACGAGTTGAAAATTTTTCTCCTTAACTCTGTTCATTTCTTCATTGATATCGTCAACCTCAAACGCTATGTGGTGGATTCCTTCACCTCTCTTTTCAATGAATTTCGCAACGGGGGAGTCAGGTGATGTTGGTTGGGTCAGTTCGATTCTCGATTCGCCAATTTTAAAGATAGCAACACGAACTTTTTGCTCTTCCACTGTTTCAATATGATAATTTTCAATGCCTGTAAGCTCTGAGAATGTTTTTATTGCTTCGTCAAGATTTTTAACCGCTATCGCAACATGTGATATTTTCCTAAACATTATCCTCTGTCTCCTTTAGTTTTTCAACTCTTATTTTCTTGATTCTTCTGTTTTCAACTTTCTCAATCGTAAACTTTAAGTTCTCATAATTTATAACATCTTTTTCCCTTGGAATCTTCCCGGTTACATCAAGTATGAACCCCCCAATTGTATCGTAATCGCTTTTGGTTGTTTTTAAATTTATTCCGAGTAACTCGTTCACCTCTTCAATTGATAGTCCAGCGTCAAGGAGAAATTCATTATCTTTGATTTTTTCAAAGGTTTTTTCTTTTTCCTTTTCTATCTCACCGAAGATTTCAGTTATTATGTCCTGCAAAGTTACAAGACCGGCTGTTCCACCGAATTCATCAACCACGATCGCAATGTGCATCTTTCGCTGTTTAAATTCTTGAAGCAATGTTTCAAGCCTCATAGTTTCCGGGACAAAAATTGGCTCCTTTAAAAATTTTTTTATATCAAATTTTTTTCTTGCGGATCTATTTCTAAGAAACCGGATTATATCCTTCGCATACAAAATTCCAACGATGTTATCAATTTGCTCTTGATATACAGGAAGCCTTGAGAATCCCGTTTTTTTAATCGTTTTGATTATTTGACTTAACTCTGTGTTAATTTCAATTGCAACCATATCAACTCGTGATGTCATCACATCTTTAACTGTTTTGGTGGGGAATTGGAGCAAATTTTTAATTATTTCTTCTTCCTCTTTTTTGATAACGCCATATTTTCCGCCAAGCTCGATCAAGGGCTTAATTTCTTCAATTAGAAGATTTGGCTTTGCTACGGGAATTTTTCTTTTGAAGGCGTTTGTGATGATCAGGAAAAGTTCAACAAGGGGATAAAAAATTATTGAAAAAAGATTTATCAACGGGGAGACTATAACTGCTACTTTTTCCGGATTTCGGGATGAAAGTAATTTGGGGAAGATCTCACCGAATAAGATAACAAGTGCAGTTACAATTATTATGCTAATTGAAACAGCATATTCAGGATTGGTATTAAGTGCTTCACTCAATCGCAAGGCGAAAAGTGTCGAAAGTAAGGCGATTCCAACATTTATAAAATTGTTTGAGATCAAAATTGTGATAAGCAATTTTTGTGGGTGCTCATAAAGTTTTGCGACAAGCTTGTGCGCTTTTATTCTGCTTTTTGAAAATTTTTCCTTTGCCCCCGCTGGCAAGGAGAAAAAAGAAACCTCAGATGCGGAAACAAGTCCAGATAGCATAAGCAGTGTAAAGATTAGAAGTAGGGTAATAATCGTATCGTAAGACATCATAAAAAACCGGACGGAGTTTTATTAGAATGGTAAATCGTCGTCGTTTTCTTCCTTTGATTTATCCGGGGTTGATTCATCAGAAGCTTCGGATTCAGTTGATGAATCAAAACTTTTGGATACATCTTTCTCAATTTCTTCAGAGATCTCTGGTATTTCTATCTCAGTATCTGGCTCCACCGGCGTTGCTTTTTGCTGTGGCTGCGGGACAGTTTCAGATATTGTTGCTTTTGGTTCAAGCAAAATTATATCATCAGCCACTATTTCCGTCACGGTTCGTCTTATTCCGTTTTTATCTTCGTAAGTTCTAGTTTGAAGTCGACCTTCAACATAAACCCTACTTCCCTTTTTAAGCAAATCATTAGTTAACTCGGCGAGTTTTCTCCAAACTACAATTGTGTGCCATTCTGTGCGCTCTTGTAGATTTCCATCGGCATCGCGCCAAGTTTCGTTAGTGGCTATTCTAAATGTTGCCACTGGGACACCGGCTGGGGTATATCTTAATTCGGGATCAGCGCCAAGATGTCCAATAAGCATAACTTTGTTTAAGCTTCGTGCCATGACTAATTTACCTCCCATGAAATAATTTGCCTCCATTATTTAAAGAATCTAAGATAAAATATGGAATAAAGTGTTAATAAGCAAAAACGGGATACTTATAATATTTTTCGGCGTATTCACGCACCATTCTGTTGGTGTTGAAAAAATAAGTTATAGTTGCAATTGAATATCTGATTCTTTTGATCCATTCTTTTGGTATTCCATTTTCATCACGGTTATAAAATGCTGGTATAATTTCGTTTTCAAGGATTTGATAAAGGGATTCGGCATCAAGTTTATCTTGAATGTTTGGATCTTCGATGGATTCATCTTTTCCGATCGCCCACCCATTTGTTCCGTTGTAAGCTTCCCTCCACCAGCCATCAAGTATGCTGAAGTTAAGTCCGAAGTTAAGAATTATTTTCTGTCCGCTGGTTCCACTTGCTTCAAGTGGTCTGCGTGGGTTGTTAAGCCAAAGGTCACAACCAGAAACAAGGTGTCGCGCGATGTTCATATCATAGTTTTCAAGAAAAATAACTTTGCCGTGGAATTCAGGCAATTTTGAGATGTGGATGATTTTTCTAAGAAATTCTTTCCCCGCATCGTCTCGTGGGTGTGCTTTTCCAGAAAAAATGATTTGAACTGGTTTTGTTTTATCGTTAAAGATTTTCTTAGCCCTCTCTATATCATAAAAAATCAGGGGTGCCCTTTTGTATGTTGCAAATCTTCTTGAAAAACCAATGGTTAGTGCATCTGGTGAAAGTATAGAGTTGATGTTAATCCTTGAATCGAGCCCCATTTTTAAAAGCTGGATGAGAAGTTTTTCTCTTGTGAATTCTATCAGGTTGCGTCGCAATTCGTATCTAATTGCCCATATCTCCTCATCCGTTATAAAGTTTTCATCAAGGACATTTTCCCATAGCTTTGGATTTTCAATCTCTTCATACCATTTATCCCCAAGTTTCTTTTTCCAAAATTCAAATGTAATTTTATTTAGCCATGTAGGGGTGTGAATTCCATTGGTTATATGCCCTATAGGCACGTCTTGCTCAGACTTACTTTTGAAAAGGGGTTGCCACATTTTTCTACTGACCATTCCATTTAATTCACTCACAGCATTTGCGTTTCTTGTGAGTTTTAAAGCGAGAACGGTCATACAAAATGGCTCTTGTTCATTATCTGGATGAACTCTTCCATAAGCCATAAATTCCTTCAGGGAAATCCCAAGTGATTTTATAAATTCCCCAAGCGCATATTCAATTAGGTCAGGGGTAAATCTATCATGTCCAGCTGGGACGGGTGTATGCGTTGTAAAAACGCATTTTTCTTTTACTATTTTCTCTGCGTCTTTTATTGTTTTACCTTTGTTAATTTCTTCTCGCAAAAGCTCAAGCGTAAGAAAAGCACTATGTCCCTCGTTCAGATGGAAAACTTTCGGGTCGATCCCAATTGCTCTTAAAAATCTAACACCTCCAATCCCAAGAACTATTTCTTGAAAGATCCTTGTTGTTGAATCTCCACCGTAAACCTTGCTTGTTATATCTCTAAAGTGAAAGTCATTTTCCGGTAAATTTGTATCTAAAAGGTAAATTTTTGAGATGCCAACCCTTACTTCCCATGCCTTAACTGAAATTTCTGTATGAGCTATGTTAAGTTTAATTTTAACGGGCTCTTTATTTTCATCCAGCACTGGTCTCAGTGGTAGAAAATTTGGTTGAGCTGGGTTATACTCTTCAATCTGCCATCCGTCTTCGGATATTTTTTGGTCAAAGTATCCATGTCTGTAAAATAGACTTATCCCAACGAATGGCAAGCCTATATCGCTTGCTGATTTTGCGTGGTCTCCAGACAAAATTCCAAGCCCGCCAGAGTAAATTGGTAAGCATTCGTGCAAACCGAATTCAGCTGTAAAATAAGCAATTGGGTTGTTTATAAATTCAGGATAGTCCTTTTCGGCAAGGGTTTCTCTTGTGCGGAGATATTGTTTAAATTCATCGAGTACTTTTTTTGCTTTCGACAAAAGGTTTGGGTTTGACAGCCTTGCTTTAAGTTCATCTTTTGAGATTGATTTTAGCGTTTGGATTGGATTGTGGTTTGAAAGTTTCCATGTCATTGGGGAAAGATTTTCGAATAGCTCTTGTGCTTCGGGGTTATAGCTCCACCATAGATTATAGGCAAGTTCATAGAGTTCATTTATAAGTTCATCGTTTGCCATGATGATAATTCGCTTTGGGTTTTATTTTTGTGAAATTTTATAAAAGATAACCAATCAGGTTTATAAAAACAACGAATTTGACTGTTTAGGATTTGAATTTTTAACTTTTGAAAAGGATTTTCGTCAAGTTTACATTTATGCTTTGAGGTTTTTTCTTGAATTAACCAGAGAATCTTGAGCAATAAGGGTAGGGCTGACCTTTCAAAAAATTTGAGAATATGGATTTTTGGGCTATAATTATTAACAAGCATTATAAATGAAATATGGGCTTGAAATCGCAGGGCTTCGAGGGGATAAAACATCTGATTCTAAGCTTTGGCAAATAATGATGCTTATATATTCTGTTTAAGAGTAGGTGAGGTAACGAAATTAAAAGAAAAGTGGTAAAAAATAATATGAAAAAGAAAAGAAAGATACTTATCAGCATTATACTTGGATTTATTCTGTTCATTGTTGGATTTTTAATCACAATCCCTGTTTTTGTGATAAACTCTATGGTCAATAGGCATGTTGACTTTAATGAAATATGGAAAGCTGAAGATTTTGGAATAAAAGCGGAACATTTTTTTGTTAGGACGGATGATGGACTGAGGATTTCGGCTTATAAAGTTGATGTGGAAAAACCTAAAGCAATTATTATCTGTTTGTCAGGAATGTATAACCCTTCTGCAACCATATATTTTGGACACGCACGTTTTTTTAAAAAACATGGATATGCAACTATTCTTTTTGATATGAGAGCCCATGGGGAAAGTGAGGGAAATATGATTTGTTTGGGATATAAGGAGTTTCTTGATACAAAAGCAATTGTTCAATACATAAAGAATGATTCAACGTACAGAAACGTTCCAGTAGTTGTATTTGGATTATCAATGGGAGGTGTAACCGCCATTAATTCAATTGGCGAAATACCAGAAATTGATGGTTTAATTAGCCTTTCAGCGTATTCATCATGGGAGGAGGTCTTTTGTGAGCTGATGGCATACCAAAATCCATTTTTGGCAAAAATGGTAAAACCATTTGTTCCGTTGGTTCTCTTCGCAAAATATAAGGTAAACATATGGGCGATTAAACCCGTTAAAGAGATTAAAAAGCTGGGAAACAGACCAGCCTTACTTATGCATACCAGGGCGGATTCTCAGGTGCCATTTTCCAACTTTGAGAGGATAATTAGTCATTCTCCTTCGCATGTTGAAACATTCGTTCGTGAGGGCGATATACATTTTATAACTGAAAATTTTACCGATCCCGAAAAAGATACTGAGTACGCCATGGAAATACTTAATTTCCTTGAAAAGCATTTCTCTGGTCAATAAGAATGCCAACTGCTAATATCGTAATAAAACATTTTTAAACTCTCCTCAAGGCGGAGCAAAATTAATAAACTTGCAAAGCGCTTAAAAATAATGGTGCAGGCAGACGCAAATAATGAAGTAATTTGGAATTAAACTTTTTGTTTATTATATTTCCTATGAATAAAAACAACATAGCTCGTAAAACTAAATTGATTAGCGAAGGAAAAAGCCAAAGATGTTGAATAACTTGCAGAGACATACGATAAAGGTGGCTACAATTTTAACTCTGATGGCAATTGTTTTTGCTTTTCTGCATTCCGAAGTTGGACTGTTTAATTATAATAATGAGAACCATGATACGCATGACTACTGCAAGATTGTTAATACAACTATAACTTTCAAAAAGACCACAGAAGATGTTGTTAAATTAAAGGCTGATGCATCAATAATTTTTCATTGTATAGATGAGATAAATCGATATTCTAAAATATTTACATTTGATTCGGAGCAATTACACGCACCACACAAATCAACCGAGGTTTACCTCTTTAGTAGAGCACTCCTGATCTAAAACCTCCTCCATTCCCCCTTTCCATTAGTTCCCTTATATGGATATATAATCTCACATCACCATTTTAAAAAAATCATATAGGAAAAGTATGAAGCAATTATTTGCTTCGTTCATTTTGATATTTGCGCTAACGACTCTTAATGCTCAATCCCCAAGGGATGAAGTTACACAGGGAATGGATAAAGAGTTAAGGCTAAAAGAAGCAATTGAAATTGGCTTAAAAAATAATCCGTTAATAAAATCAGCACAACAAAATATCTTGGCAGCTAAAGGTAGATTCTGGAGCGGAATTTCACTGCCACCACTGGAAATTGGCATAAGCTATGAATATGCGCCATTGAACACTAATTTCTTGAGAAGTTTCAGCGAAAGGACGTTTGAAGCAAAACAGTTTTTTGAATTCCCTTCAAACTATTTTTTAAGAGGTTCTAGATTCAAGGAGGAGGAACAGATCGCTTTTTATAGATTGAAGCAAACTGAAATTAGCGTAATAGCACAAATTAAATCTGCCTATTACAATGTTCTCGCAAAGAAAAATTTATTAAAAATAGCAGAGGAAAATTTAAAAATAGCAGAAGATTTTTATAAAAAGGCAGAGATAAGGTATAATGTTGGCGAGGGAACTAATCTTGAAAGATTAACAGCGAAGGTTCAGTTTACAGAAGCGAAAAATAACCTCGAAATCGCAAGGAATGAATTGAAAATCGCATTTGCAGAACTCAATTTCGCTCTTGGATATGGAAAGAGGGAAGATGAAATCTTTATCCTATCTGATAGCTTATCTTATGTACCTTTAAAAAAATACACACTGGAAGAGTTATATAACCTAACGCTTTTGGTAAATCCAGAAATAAAAGTTTTTGAACTAAATGTAAACATTTCATCAATTAATAGATCGCTCGCTCTTTCTTCTTTGTTGCCAGTATTTAATGTTGCCTATTTTAGGCAAATGCGGGATGGTTATAAAGGATTTTACGGTGTTTCGTTTGGTATGTCTGTTCCCCTTTGGTTTCTATTTGGGAATAGAGGTCAAATACAGGAAGCAACAGCAAATTTAAATATCGCAAAATCCGAACTGCAGTTAATAAAGAATGAAATTTATCTGAGGTTGAAAAGTGCTTTTAACGATTATGAAAATAACTTAAGACAGGTTGAGCTTTACATAAGCGACATTCTTCCACAGGCGGAGGAAGTTTATCGCTCGGCAACAGCAAGCTATGATGCAGGTGAAATTACTTATATAGAATTTTTGCAAGCAAAACAAACATTGATAAACGCACATGTTAACTATACAAATGTCTTGTTAAACTATTACCGTTCCATATTCAAACTTGAGGAAATAGTGGGACAAAGTTTAATGGAAATAAAATGAATCAAAATTTAGCAAGGGAGTGAAAATGTTCAAAGAAGCCAAATTTAAATTAAAGGGAAAGATAGCTATTACATTCTTAACAGCGATCCTTTTTACATTAGCGATTTTGGTAGTGTTGGGCAAAAATAAAAATGAGAAATTCACGAATGAAAGTATAGAAGAGCCAAAGAGCAAAAATGAAACAAACGAGTTAGTGCTTTCATCTGACGTAAGAAGTAAAATTGTTCTTGATTTCGAAGAGGTGAAGGAAAGACCAATTACAGGGATGCTGAGGGTACCAGCCAGGTTAATTACCAATCAAGATTATGAAGCACAGGTTGGTTCTTTGATTCAAGGGAGGGTATCTCAAGTTTTTGTTAAAGAAGGAGACTTTGTAAAAGCAGGACAAGTATTGATGCTCATTGAAGGATCTGATATCGGTGAGGTGATAGCAGCATATCTACAGGCAAAATCAAACCTTGAGTATTACAAATCCGCTTATGAAAGACAAAAGATTTTATTTGAACAAAATGTTGGTTCACAAAAAGCTTTGCAGGAAGCGAAGGCGGAATATGAAAAGGCAATTGCCGAGTTCAATGCTGCGGATAAAAAAATTCATTCAATCGGATTGGAAGAGAAAGATATTGAGGGGAGTGGTTCTGAGCATATCCCAGGAATTTTACCAATCAAAGCTCCAATAAGTGGAATTGTCACTGAAAGAAATGTTGTGATTGGACAGTTTATCGAAGCGAACACCACTGCATTCAAGATAATGAATATATCCAATCTTTGGGCAGAAGGACAGATTTACGAAAAGGATTTAACCAAAATTTCAGGCAAGCCAAAAGTTGAATTTACTACCTATGCATATCCAAATGAAAGGTTTAAAGGAGAAGTAATTCTTATTGGACAAATTGTGGATGAGCATACAAGAACAATTAAAGTTAGGGCTTCGCTTCAAAATATTGATGGTAAACTTAAGCCAAATATGTTTGGTGAACTTTTTATTCCCATTAGCACCAATATCAAAGGTATAGCAATACCGACGGAGGCTTTAGTTAGCGAAGGTAATAAAAAATATGTGTTTTTAGTTAAAGATGATTCTACCTTCATTAAGCAGTATGTAGAAACTGGCACTGAGTTCAGTGGTTTCGTTGAAATTACATCTGGCTTAAAGAAGGGCGATAAAATTGTAACGAAAGGTGTATTCTTCCTTAAATCTGAACTGCTAAAAGAAACACTTGGAGAGGAGGAATAACCGTGATTGAGAGAATATTAAGATTTTCACTGAAGCAGAAATTACTTGTTTTATTTGGAGTTATCCTGCTTATCGCAGGCGGAATAGCTGCACTTAGAGTTTTACCAATTGATGCCGTTCCCGATGTAACTAATATACAGGTGCAAATTATTACAAGTTCGCCAACACTTGCTCCACTTGAGGTTGAACGATATATAACTTTCCCAATTGAAGTTGCAATGAGTGGATTACCTGGGGTGGAAGAAATACGCTCTATCTCTAAGTTTGGACTATCAGTTGTGACAGTGGTATTTCACGATAATGTTGATATTTACTTTGCACGTCAACTTGTGTTTGAGCGACTTCAAACGGCGAAAGAGAATATACCCCCTGAATTTGGTACCCCAAAACTTGGACCGATCAGCACAGGTCTCGGTGAAATTTATCAATATATCGTTAGACCTAAGGATAAATCAGTTAAACAAGATTCCACTTGGTTAATGGAAACGAGAACGCTTCAGGATTGGATTGTCAAGAGGCATTTATTAACTGTCCCTGGGGTTAACGAGGTGAACAGCTGGGGTGGAATTGAAAAGCAATATCAAGTATTGGTAGATCCACAAAAGTTGCTAAGCTACAATCTTACCCTGCGAGATGTGTTCAACGCTATTGCTGAAAATAATGCCAACGCAGGAGGTGCTTACATTGAACATGCAAATGAACAATACTTAATAAGAGGTTCTGGCCTGGTGCAAAATATAGAAGATATTAAAAACATCATTGTCAAAACAAACAATAACGGAACCCCAATTTATGTCCACAATGTCGCCGATGTGAAAATTGATGGGGCAATTAGACAAGGTGCCGTGACAATGAACGACAATGGTGAAGTTGTTGCCGGAATTGTAATGATGCTTAAAGGTGAAAACAGTCGTGTGGTTGTAAATAGAGTAAAAGAAAAAATAGAAGCAATTAAGAGGGCTTTGCCTGATACAGTTACAATTGAACCTTTCTATGATAGAACAGAATTGGTGAATAAAACCATAAGAACAGTTACAACTAATTTAATTGAAGGAGGGATACTTGTAATACTTATTCTCATTCTTCTTCTTTTTAATTTGCGTGGAGGTTTTATAGTTGCTTCAGTGATTCCTCTTTCAATGCTGTTTGCTGTGATAATGATGGTTGCAACAGGCGTATCTGGTAATTTGATGTCGCTTGGTGCAATAGATTTTGGTTTGATTGTGGATGGAGCAGTGGTAATGGTTGAAAACGCCGTAAGAAGGCTTAACGAGAAAAGAAATGAATTAACCACAGAAGAAACATTATTGGAATCTGCTCTTGAAGTTGGACGACCTATTGTTTTCGGTGTTGGAATAATCATTATCGTTTACTTGCCAATTATGACCCTTACTGGTATGGAAGGGAAAATGTTCAGACCAATGGCATATACAGTAACTTATGCTCTGATAGGAGCTCTCATTCTTAGCTTAACTTATGTGCCGGCTATGAATGCATTGATATTCCGAAAAGGAAATGTGGCGGAGAAAGAAAGTCCAATTATTACTTTTGCAAAAAGGATATATGTTCCATTGTTAAGAAAGATTCTTCATAAAAGAGTTATAGTAGCTGGGGTTGCTGCTACACTTGTTGTTATTAGTCTTATAATCTTTCCCTTTTTAGGAAGCGAATTTATTCCTCAACTTGACGAAGGTTCTATAGCAATACAAGTATTAAGACTTCCAAGCTCATCATTGACAACTGCTGTAAATACTTCATCCTTAATTGAAAAAGAAATTTTGAAATTTCCTGAGGTAAATTATGTTGTATCTAAAACTGGAAGGGCGGAGATAGGGACAGATCCTATGGGCGTAGAGATGAGCGATATATTAGTAATGCTCAAACCAGAAGAGGAATGGAAAACAGGAAGAACCAAAGAGGAACTTGTTAATGCAATGAGTAAGGAGCTTTCAAAATTTCCAGGTATGATTTTTAGCTTTTCACAGCCTATTCAATTAAGGGTTGCCGAATTGATCGCAGGGGTTCGTTCAGATATTGCTATAAAAATTTTTGGAGAGGATCTTGACACCCTTAAAGAAAAAGCCGAAGAGATTGCAAAAGTAGTAAGCAAAATCAGAGGCGCTGCAGATGTAAAAGTTGAACAGGTCTCTGGTTTGCCCCAGCTTGTAATAAAACCTGATAGAGCTAAAATTGCACGCTATGGTATTAATGTAGCTGATGTCAATCAAATTATCGAAATAGCAATTGCTGGTAAATCCGCTGGAGAAGTTTTTGAAGGCGAAAAAAGATTTGATTTAGTTGTGCGATTCAAAGAAGATGCACGTAATAATATTGATGCTATAAAAAATATTCTAGTTCCAACTCCAAATGGTTCAAACATTCCGTTAAGTCAGATTGCAGATGTTTACATTGAAGAAGGTCCCGCACAAATAAGCCGTGAACATGGTCAGCGAAGAATTGTCGTAGAACTCAATGTGAGAGGAAGAGATATTGGAAGTTTTGTTGAAGAAGCTGAAAAGATAATTTATGAAAAAGTGAAGCTCCCACCTGGATATTATTTAGAATGGGGAGGAACTTTTGAGCAGCTTCAAAGGGCAAGGGAGAGATTAGCAGTTGTAGTTCCGCTTTCTCTCTTCTTAATCTTTTTATTGCTGTTCATTTCTTTTGGTTCGATAAGAAATGTTTTGCTAGTTTTCACAGGGATTCCATTTGCAATTGTTGGTGGTATTTTTTCACTATTAATAAGGGGAATGCACTTTAGCATTTCTGCTGGAGTTGGATTTATCGCATTGTTTGGTGTTGCAGTGCTAAATGGGATTGTAATGGTTTCATTTATAAATAAATTACGTCAGGAAGGAAAGCCTTTGGAAGAAGCAGTAATCGAAGGTGCAACGATAAGGTTAAGACCAGTGCTTATGACTGCACTTGTTGCATCGCTAGGTTTTATTCCAATGGCAATTTCAACAGGCGCTGGTGCGGAGGTTCAGAGGCCACTTGCAACTGTTGTTATCGGTGGGTTGATCACATCAACATTATTAACACTGTTTGTTCTTCCAACACTTTATATGTGGTTTGAAAAACAGAAAGAAGAACCGGAGTTATAATGCCCGAAGGGATGGTATATAAAAAATTTAACATATAGGAGGAAGTATGAAAGAGATAAAAGCAATAATACAGCCGTTTATGTTAACAAAAGTGTTAACAGCTCTTCATAAGATTGAAGGACTTCCAGGAGTAACTATTTCAGAGGTAAAAGGATTTGGCAAAACGCGCAGGAGTAAAGAAAAAGAATTAAGTAACGAAGGCATTTATGAGTTTGTACCAAAGATTAAAATAGAAATTGTTGTTCGAGATGAACTTGCCGAAACAGTTGTAAATACGATTCAAGAAAACGCTCACACCGGTAATCCAGGCGATGGAAAAATATTCGTTATAGAAGTTAGTAACGTTGTTAAAATAAGGACAAATGAGAGAGGCGAAGAAGCAATATGATTTGAACAAATTATTCATTTATTAAACAATAAAATCAGGAGGTAATTATGAGCAAAATTAATAATGTAAACATCGAGGGCGTTCGATCGTTTGAAACGCAAATAAAAAAGGATCGTTCCCTGGCAAGAAAGACCCAAGTCATTGAAGGAGAATGGGTTCTTGAGGAGGGCAATGTGCAGTTTGTTTCCAAAATAAAATTTGAAGGAGGAGAAACAGAATTTAAAGTTGATAATCCGACATTTATGGGTGGAACTGGTTCGTTGCCGGGACCTATGCACTACTGCTTTTTTGGATTGGCTTCTTGCTATACCGGAACATTTGCTACTATGGCACCGATGCTCGGTATCAAATTAAAAAAGCTAACTACAAAAGTTGAAGCTGATATTAATTTTTCAAAGGTATTGGGTTTAAGCGATGAATCAATAACGGAAGAAGTTCGTGTAAAGTTAACAGTTGTGAGCGATGAGCCAGCAGAAAAAATAAAGCAGGCTGAAGAATTGGCATTGCAACGATGCCCGGTGGTATTCACTTTAAGGAATCCGGTTAAGCTTGTTCCAAGTTTGGAAATTTTAAACAAAATCATAATTGATGGAAAATGTAAAAACAAAATTTAATTAGGGAATTATGAGCGAGGGAGTAAAGGATAGTGTAGAAGAAAAAAGTGAATTTGGTAAGTTGCTCAAGTATACTGTTTTGGTATATGCTAGTGGGCTCTTTGTTGGTGTTTTGCTGGATTTTTTGGGTCTCCAACGCAGTTCTATTGGACAGTGGATCGTCCGCGCTCTTTCAGGAGAAGGTGAAAGTATCTTTGATAGAGTTTATGCTCTTCGTCGGCGATTCCATCGGAAAAGTGGTTCCATAGCTGAAGCTTATGGATGGGGTAAATTCTTACCCTATTTATATGCGCTTAGTGCCCAGATGGGGGCTAACATTTCAGGCTTAGTTTTCCTTAGGAAAAAAGAACGCTCATGGTCAAAAGCTATTAATCAATATGTTCGTCATCCTGTGATGCTTACAAGTTTGTTAGTTATTTTCATTGTTCCTATTAGATTACTTGTAACTCGCTTGATGGGGTTTAGTCCCACCGCTCAG